>RCMZ01000782.1_pt1 | contig 15555 bp, 12 predicted proteins | sample 2041141 | NCBI WGS metagenome assembly RCMZ01 (sample SAMN09708263, study PRJNA481090) | Wastewater metagenome, whole genome shotgun sequencing project. | biome: sewage; isolation source: Davis station wastewater (DW) | place: Antarctica: Davis Station | collected 2010-03-01
GTGTTGATTCATTTCCAAAGCTGGGCCATTTCGGGACGCAGTCACTTTGAAATCTGAGCCACGTTGCCGCTCTATCCTGCTGAATTTTTCAGCACGAGGGAGCAGGAGTGATCAACGTGAGCACATTGAGCAAGTTACGCCGCCTCGTGCTGAGGCAGGACGTGTCGGTGCGCGAGGCCAGCCGGCGGCTTGGTATCTCTCGCAACACAGCCACCAAGTGGCTCAAAGACGGGCAGATGGCCGAGCCTCGATACCCGCAGCGGGTATCAGGCCCCAGCATCCTGGATCCGTACAAGGAGCAGTTGAATCAGTGGCTCAAAGCCGATAGCCACCGCAGCAAACGCGATCGGCGCGGGATCAAGGCGATGTTTGAAGCGCTACGCGCGCAGGGCTACAGCGGCAGCCGAGGGCCGGTCTACGCATTTGCCCAGCGCTGGCAGCAAGAGCAAGGCAACGCTGCGCGTGGTGCAGGGTTTGTGCCGCTGAGCTTCGAGTTGGGCGAGGCCTTCCAGTTCGACTGGAGCTGCGAGTACCTCTTCATCCGCGGACTGCGCCGCCGCCTGGAGGTGGCACACACCAAGCTGGCGGCCAGTCGCGCCTTCTGCCTGGTGGCGTACTACAGCCAGGCGCATGAGATGCTGTTCGATGCGCACGCACGGGCGTTTGCCCTCTTCGGTGGTGTGCCCCGGAGAGGCATCTACGACAACATGAAGTCCGCTGTGGACAAGGTCGGCCAGGGTAAACAACGCAGCGTCAATGCGCGCTTCGAGGCCATGACCGGGCACTACCTGTTCGAGCCGGAGTTCTGTAACCGGGCCGCTGGCTGGGAGAAGGGGGTCGTCGAGAAGAACGTTCAGGACCGGCGCAAGGACATCTGGCGGGAGGCCAGTGAGCGGCGCTGGGGGACGCTTGGCGAACTCAACGACTGGCTGGAGCAGGCCTGTGTGAAGGTCTGGGCTGAGATGAGTCACCCCGAATGGACACAGCTCACAGTGGCCGATGTCTGGCAGGACGAGCGTGTTCGCCTCATGCCCAACCCCCGTGCGTTTGATGGCTATGTGGAGCAGCCGGTGCGGGTCTCTGCCACCTCGCTGATCCATTTCCAGCGCAACCGCTACAGCGTGCCGTGTGAATGGATTCATGCGGTGGTCAGTCTGCGGGCCTACGCGGATGGCCTGCTGGTGGTCGGGCCAGATGGGCGACAGGTGCGCCTGGCGCGCAGCTTCGAACGCGACCAGACGCTCTACGACTGGATGCACTACATCGCGCTCATCGAGCGCAAGCCCGGCGCGCTGCGCAATGGCGCGCCCTTCAAGACCATGCCCGATCCACTGCAGGAACTGCAGCGTCAGTTGCTGCGCCACAGCGGTGGCGACAGGGTGATGGCGCAGGTGCTCATGGGGGTGAGCTTGCACGGGCTGGAAGCCGTGCTGGTGGCGGTGGAGCTCGCCCTGCAGTGCGGGCGGGTGAGTGCGGAGCATGTGCTCAACGTGCTCTCGCGTCTGAAGGAGCAGCGTGTGCCCGAGCCACCGGTGGCCACGATGCTAACGCTCAACACACCACCACTGGCCAACCTGCAGCGCTACGACGCACTGCGCAACGTCCAGCCTCATGAGGCATCGTCGGAGTCCGACCATGCATGACGTCATTGATGCCTTCAAAGCGCTGGGCCTGCACGGCATGGCCAGTGCCTGGCCTGAGGTGCTGGGCACCGCCCGCATGAAATCGCTCGATCATGAGGCCGTGTTGCACCAGCTCATCAAGGCCGAGACTGCTCAGCGCGAGGTGCGCTCCATGGCTTACCAGATGCGCGTAGCGCGGTTCCCGTCGCACCGCGATCTCGCTGGCTTTGACTTCGCCCACGCGCAACTCGATGAAGCGCTGGTGCGCCAGCTGCACACCCTTCGCTTCGTGGAGTCAGCCCACAACGTGGTGCTGGTCGGTGGCCCTGGCACGGGGAAGACGCACCTGGCCACGAGCCTTGGGATCGAGGCGATCCGTATGCATGGCAAGCGGGTGCGTTTCTTCTCCACGGTGGAACTGGTAAATGCCCTGGAGCTGGAGAAGGCGCAGAACAAGGCCGGGCAGTTGGCGCACCGGTTGATGTACGTCGATCTGGTGATCCTGGATGAGCTGGGTTACTTGCCATTCACGCAGTCGGGCGGCGCGATGCTGTTCCACCTGCTCTCAAAACTCTATGAGCGAACGAGCGTGGTGATCACCACCAACCTCACCTTCTCGGAGTGGAGCAGCGTCTTTGGCGACGCCAAGATGACCACCGCCTTGCTTGACCGGCTCACGCACTACTGCCACATCGTGGAGACGGGCAATGAGAGCTGGCGATTCAAGCATTCCAGTGCCGCTGGCGCGGCACCGCCAAAGCAACGCCCAAAGGGCCAGAAAGGAGATCGAAAAACAGCAGGCCCGATAGACTTATCCACAACCGAGTAGCCAAAGAAGTAGCCAAAGAACCCATCAACCCCGTGGCTCAATATTCGACGTGATCACTGGCTCAGTTGTGCTGATGAATCAACACTGTCTGCTCTCGATCGCAGCAGTCGTTCAACAACTTCGGGTTGAACGTCAGCAACCAGCCTAAAACAGTCCACCCATCGGAAATAACCGCCGAACCCACTGGTAGGCGATGACGTTCGTACCCTCACCACTCCGCAAAACTCCCATCCCGGTGCCGCCACACCGGGTTTCTCCACCGGTGCCCCTCCTGCGCCCGCTCGCGCACATAGTCTTCGTTCACCTCGATGCCCAACCCCGGTCCGGTGGGGATGGCGACCATGCCGTCCTGGTACGCAAACACCTCGGGGTTGGACACATAGTCCATCAGGTCGTTGGCCTGGTTGTAGTGGATGCCCAGGCTCTGCTCCTGGATGAATGCGTTGTAGCAAACCGCATCGAGTTGCAGGTTGGCGGCCAGTGCGATGGGCCCCAGCGGGCAGTGCAGGGCCAGGGCCACGTCGTAGGCCTCGGCCATGCTGGCGATCTTGCGGGTTTCGGTGATGCCGCCTGCGTGCGAGGGGTCGGGCTGAATGATGTCGGCATAGCCGCCTTGCAGCACGCGCTTGAAATCCCAGCGCGAGTACAGCCGCTCGCCCAGGGCGATGGGGGTGGAGGAGATGCGGGCAATCTCCTTGAGCGCCTCTTCGTGTTCGCTCAGCACGGGCTCTTCGATGAACATGAGCTTGTAAGGCTCCAGCTCCTTGACCAGCACCTTGGCCATGGGCCGGTGCACGCGCCCGTGAAAGTCGACGCCGATGCCCACGTTGGGGCCCACGGCCTCGCGCACGGCGGCTACGTTTTGCAGGCAACGCTCCACCTTGTCGAAGGTGTCCACATACTGCATTTCTTCGGTGCCGTTCATCTTTACCGCTGTGAAGCCGCGCGCCACGGCGTCCTTGGCTTGTTGTGCGGTTTCGCTCGGGCGGTCACCGCCGATCCAGCTGTAGACCCGGATGCGGTCGCGCACATTGCCCCCCAGCAGCTCCGCCACCGGCACCCCAAGGGCTTTGCCCTTGATGTCCCATAGGGCCTGGTCGATGCCGGCCAGTGCGCTCATGTGCACGCCACCGCCGCGATAAAAACCACCGCGGTACAGCACCGTCCAGTGGTCTTCGATGTGGCGCGGGTCTTTGCCAATCAGGTAGTCGGCCAGCTCTTGCACGGCTGCGGCCACGGTTTCTGCCCGGCCTTCCAGCACGGGCTCGCCCCAACCGACGACGCCCTCGTCGGTTTCGATTTTCAGGAAACACCAGCGCGGCGGCACCAGGAACGTTGTCAGTCGTGTGATCTTCATGGGGAATAGAGGGCTTGTCGCGTCAGCGGATGGGGCTCAGGTGCCGGACGGCGCGGTGTCATACGCGCCGTGCCAGGCTTTCATGAACTGGGCGGCTTTGGTGGCCACGTCAGCAGCCGTGTCGCCCGGCCGGTACAAGGCCGAGCCCAGGCCAAAACCACTGGCACCGGCGGCGGCGTAGGTGGGAATGTTCTCGGGCACGATGCCGCCCACTGGCACCAAGGCCATGGGCGGTGTGAGCACGGCGCGCCAGGCTCTGAGCACGTGGGGCGGTAGCGCTTCTGCCGGAAAAAGTTTGAGCATGTTGGCCCCTGCTGCCAGTGCGGCATAGGCTTCGGTGAGTGTGGCCACACCGGGGGCGCAGGCCATGCCAGCCGCTCGGGCGGCGCGGATCACGTCAATGTCGCTGTGCGGCATGACGATGATCTGCCCGCCTGCTGCCGCCACGTCGGCGCACGCCTGCGGCGAGAGCACGGTGCCTGCACCGACGAGGCAATCCGCTGGCAAAGCGTCGCGCAGTGCGCGGATGCTGGCCAGCGGCTCGGGCGAGTTCAGTGGCACCTCGATGATGCGAAACCCGGCTTCATACAAAACATGGCCAATGGCCACCACTTCATGGGGTTTGACGCCGCGCAAGATAGCGATCAACCCGCAGATTTGCATGGTGTTGAAAAGGCTTTTGTCGATGGGGTTCATGCTCAAGTGCTCCGTGGTGAGGCAGGGCCGGTGGCGGGCGCCACTGGGGAGATCAGGCGGGCTGCGCAGGCGATCTGCCACAGCCCCAGGGCCGTGGCGTTGTCGGCGATCACGGGTGTTGGCAGGCCATAGGCCGCGAGCGCCCTGGCGTAGCGCCTGCACAGATCGGCTTCGCCGCACAACACCACCGTGGTGGGGCGCCCTGCGGGCCCCTGCGTTTGCAGTTGGGCGAGTGCGTTGATTTCGTGGCCGATCAAAATGCCCGACAGGTAGTCGGCCTGCGCTGATGCGGGCAGTGCGCCTGTCAGGCCCAGCGTGCGGCTGCTGAAGATGTGCGAGAGCAAGCCCTGCGTTGCGTCGTCGCTTTGCGCCACGGCTAGGCCACGGTCGAAAGCGGTGTCATCAGGAGCCGCTGGCGGTTGCATCGTCTTGCCCAGAATCGTGTGGCCGTGCAACGCGGCAAACACCTCGCCTGTCATGAAGGTATCAAAGTGCTCAATGCGGGGGCCTTGTGCGCCTGCCGTTGCCGTCACCCACTTGCTGTGGGTGCCGGGCAAGCCGATCAGGACCCGGGCATCGCCAGCGATGTGGCCTCTTTTCAGCCCACCCAGCACGCCCAGCACCTGGGTTTCTTCGCCGCGCATCACGTTGGGCAGGCTGCCGCGCTGGAGCAGGCCGGGCACGATGTGCAAAGGTTTGTCCGTGCTGCGGTGCACCACGGTCAGGCCGCGTGCCAGCTCGTCCAGCGATGCGGGTGCATTCAGGTACGGAGCTTCTTTCCAGCCTTGCGCACTGCCCACCATGCCACAGGCCAGCAGCGGCAAGGCGGGGGTGGCGCTGAGCCAGTCACCGCAGGTGTCTTGCAAGGCGCGCTCGAAAGCGGCGCCGTGTAACGTGGCGGGCGCACCATCGGGGGCACCATCGGGCGCTGGGGGCAGGTGCATGATGCCCCAGGGGCGCTGGCGCATCTCTAGCACCTGGCCCGCAGTGTCGAAGCAAAAGGCCCGCAATGAACTGGTGCCCCAGTCCAACGCCACCAGGCTCGGGGTGCCTGTTGGCACCACCATGGGGGCTGTGGATGGGGTGGGGTGGCCGGCCATGGCTTGCTTACCTTGCCCAGCGCAATACGAGCGGGTCCAGCCGGCGGGCGATATCGATGAGGCCCCGGCGCACTTCGGGGTGCATGGCTGGGAACGGGTGGCGGCCCGCCTCGCTCGCAATCACGCCACCTTCTTTCATGAGGGCCTTGGCGGTGAGGATGCCGCTTTGGCGGTTTTCGTGGTTGATGAGGGGGAGCCAACGCTGGTAGAGCGCGAAGGCCTGGTCTGCATCGCCTTGGCGGTGTGCTTCGATGATGGGGCGTATGCCATCCGGAAACGCGCCGCCCGTCATCGCACCGGTGGCTCCAGCATCCAGGTCGGCCAGCAGCGTGATGGCTTCTTCGCCGTCCCACGGGCCTTCGATGGCGTCACCGCCCAGGCGAATCAACTCGCGCAGCTTGCTGGCCGAGCCGGGGACCTCGATCTTGAAGTAAGCCAGTTGCTCGATCTCGTTGGCCATGCGGGCCAGGAATGCAGGCGACAGCACGGTGCCGCTGGCGGGCGCGTCCTGCACCATGATCGGAATGCGGATCGCATCGGACACCCCGGCATAGAACTCGTAGATCTGCGCCTCGGGCACCCGGAAGGTCGCGCCGTGGTAGGGCGGCATGATCATCACCATGGCGGCGCCCATGTCTTGCGCGGCGCGGCTGCGCTCGGCGCACACGCGTGTGCCGTAGTGGGTGGTGGTCACGATGACAGGCACGCGGCCGGCCACGTGCTCCAGCGACACGCGGGTGAGGATTTCGCGCTCGGCGTCTGACAGTGAGAACTGCTCGGAGAAGTTGGCCAGGATGCAAACGCCGTCCACACCCGCATCGATCATGAAGTCGAGGCAGCGCTTTTGGCTGTCCAAGTCGAGTGTGCCGTCTTCGTGAAAGGTCGTTGGCACGACGGGGAAGATGCCGCGGTAGCGGGGGTTTTGGAGGGAATGGATGGCTGGCATGGCGAGTTTAGGGAAATTTGAATGAAATGAGGCTCTGGCGCTTATTCATCAAGCGCTACTAGCTATTAAATATGTAGCGCTTGGCGGTGAGCTCTGCTTGTGTCTGGGCCGCGGCGATGCGCCTCGGGCGAGTTCCACATCAATGGGAATGGCGAGGCACGGCTGCACCTCGGCAACCCACGAGAAAGTCGAAGTCGCAGCCATCGTCCGCTTGCAGCACGTGGTCCACATAAAGGCGCTGGTAGCCGCCCCGGCCACCGTGGTCGTTGGCCGAGAGTGCCGCCAAGCGCGCCGCTAGTTCCTCGTCGCTGATGTCCAGGTGCAACCGGCCGTTCTCGCAGTCCAGCTCGATGAAGTCGCCATCGCGCACCGCAGCCAGCGGGCCACCCGCCGCCGCCTCGGGCGCCACGTGCAGCACCACGGTGCCGTAGGCCGTGCCGCTCATGCGTGCGTCGGAGATGCGCACCATGTCCTTCACGCCCTGGCGCAGCAGTTTCGGTGGCAGGCCCATGTTGCCCACCTCGGCCATGCCGGGGTAGCCCTTGGGGCCGCAGTTCTTCAAGACCATCACGCAGCTTGCGTCGATGTCCAGGTTCTCATCGACGATGCGCTCCTTGTAGTGCTCCAGGTTCTCGAACACCACGGCGCGGCCCCGGTGCTTGAGCAGCTCGGGTGAGGCCGCCGAGGGCTTGAGCACCGCACCGCGCGGCGAGAGGTTGCCGCGCAGGATGCAGATGCCGCCATCGGCAATCAGTGGGTTGCTCAGTGGGCGGATGACTTCGTCGTTGTATTGCGGTGCCTCGCGCACGTTGTCCCACAGACTCTTGCCGTTGACGGTGAGTGCGTTGGGGTGGGGCAGCAGGTTGTTCTCGCCCAGGCGGCGCAGCACAGCGGGCAGGCCGCCCGCGTAGTAAAACTCTTCCATCAAGAAGCGGCCCGAGGGCTGCAGGTCCACCAGGGTGGGCGTGCCACGGCCGATGCGTGTCCAGTCCTCCAGGTCGAGCTGCACACCAATGCGGCCCGCAATGGCTTTGAGGTGGATGACCGCGTTGGTCGAGCCGCCGATGGCCGCGTTGGTGCGGATGGCGTTCTCAAACGCTTCGCGCGTGAGGATCTTGGACAGCGTGAGTCCCTCGTGCGCCATCTCCACGATGCGTCGGCCCGACATGTGGGCCAACACGTAGCGGCGTGAATCCACGGCCGGGATGGCGGCGTTGTGCGGCAGCGAGGTGCCCAGCGCCTCGGCCATGCAGGCCATGGTGCTGGCGGTGCCCATCGTGTTGCAGGTGCCAGCGGAGCGCGACATGCCCGCCTCGGCCGCGAAGAACTGGTGCTCGTTGATTTCGCCCGCCTTCAGCGATTCATGCAGGCGCCACACGGCCGTGCCCGAGCCGATGTCCTTGCCGTCGAGCTTGCCGTTGAGCATGGGGCCACCCGTGACCACGATGGCGGGCACATCGCAGCTGGCCGCGCCCATCAGCAGGGCGGGTGTGGTCTTGTCGCAGCCCACCAGCAGCACCACGGCGTCGATGGGGTTGCCGCGAATGGCTTCTTCCACATCCATGCTGGCGAGGTTGCGCGTGAGCATGGCGGTGGGGCGCAGGTTGGATTCGCCGTTCGAAAACACCGGAAACTCGACGGGGAAGCCGCCCGCCTCGTAGATGCCGCGCTTGACGTGCTCGGCGATCTTGCGAAAGTGCGCGTTGCAGGGCGTCAACTCAGACCAGGTGTTGCAGATGCCGATGATTGGGCGCCCGTCGAACTCATGGTCGGGGATGCCCTGGTTCTTCATCCAACTGCGGTACATGAAGCCGTTCTTGTCGGCGGTGCCGAACCATTCGGTGGAGCGGAGTTTGCGTGGAGTGGTAGTCATTGTGGATGCGAGTCAGAGAGAGATGCAGACAAAAAAATCAGGAGCGCTTGGGCGTGCGGCGGGTCAACAGGCGCTGCAGCAGGCAGAACACCAGCAGCAGCACGCCAACAACAATGCGTGTCCACCAGGAACTGAGCGAGCCGTCAAAAGCAATCAACGTCTGGATGATCCCGAGCGTGAGCACCCCAAACAGCGTGCCGGCGACGTAGCCCACGCCACCGGTGAGCAACGTGCCACCAATCACCACGGCGGCGATTGCGTCCAGCTCCATGCCGGTGGCGTGCAGGCCGTAGCCCGACAACATGTAGAAAGTGAACACCACGCCTGCAAGTGCTGAGCACAAACCAGACAGCGTGTAAACGCCAACAATGGTTGCGCGCACGGGCAAGCCCATGAGCACCGCCGAGTGCTCGTTGCCGCCCACGGCATACACCGCGCGGCCAAACGGCGTGCAGTGCGCCACAAACAGGGCCACCAGCAAGACACCGATGGCAACCAATGCGCCCACGGACAAAGACGCGCCTTCCCACAGCGGCAGACGCCACTGCGCCATTTCTGAATACGCCTCGTTGGTGATGCTGATCGAGTCAATGCTGATCAGGTAGCACAGGCCCCGCGCCAGGAACATGCCAGCCAGCGTGACAATAAAGGGCTGCAGGCGAAAGCGCTCGATCAGAAAACCCATGAAGGCGCCAAACGCCGCGCCCATCACCAACACCAACGGTATGGCGGCCAAGGGGTTCCAGCCGTGGTGCTCCACCAGCGCGGCCAGCACCATCGTGGTCAGCGCCACCACCGAGCCCACTGAAAGGTCGATCCCTCCCGAAAGGATCACGAAGGTCATGCCGACCGCGACGATGATGAGAAATGCGTTGTCGATCAGGAGGTTGAGGAACACCTGTGCTGAAAAGAAACCGGTGTAGAGCACGGATCCCAGCGCAGCCATGACCACAAACAGGGCGATGGTGGCGGCAAGCGGAAGGTATTTGGGGTTCAGGCGACGCAGCACGGCGTTGGCCTGCGGCGGGCGCGCCGGAGCGTTGGTGTCCACCGCGTTGCCCAGAGGGGTGGTGGGGACGGCGCTCATGGCGTGGCTCCTGCAGCCGCTGGGCGGCGAACCAAGACACCCAGTTGGGCGCGAAACTCCGGCGATTGCAGCAGCATCACCACAAACACCACCACGGCCTTGACGACCAGATTGACCTCTGGGGGCACACCCAGCGAATAGATCGCGTAGGTGAGCGTCTGGATGATGAGTGCGCCGATCACGCTGCCCACCAGGCTGAAGCGGCCACCTGTCAGCGCCGTGCCGCCCAGCGTGACGGCCAGGATGGCATCCAACTCCAGCAACTGCCCGGCGTTGTTGCCATCGGCGCTTTTTACGTTGGAGCTGATCAGCAGCCCCGCAATGCCGGCACATACACCACAGAACACATAAGCGGCCACGGTGAGCCGGCCTGCCTGTACCCCGGCCACCCGTGCTGCCGTGGGGTTGATGCCCACGGCTTGAATGAACAGGCCGAGCGCTGTGCGGGTGACGGCCAGGTACAGCACCGCAAAAACCGCCGCCACGATGAACAACGAAAACGGCAGACCCGCCAGGTAGCCGCCGCCCATGAAGAAGTAGGGCGTGTAGTAGATGGTGATGATTTGCCCGTCGGTAATCAGCTGGGCGATGCCCCGGCCCGCCACCATGAGGATCAGCGTGGCAATGATGGGCTGCATGCCCACGCGTGCTACGAGCATGCCGTTCCACAAACCACACACCAAGGCGACACCGACCGCGCCCAGAATCGCGACCGGCAGCGGAAAGCGGCTTTCGTTGGCCGACACGGACCCGCCAATCAGCCAGGCAGCCACGGCCGCCGCAATCGCGACCACCGCGCCCACCGAGATGTCGATGCCACGTGTGGCAATCACCATCGTCATGCCCAGCGACACCAGCACCAGGGGCGCTGCGCGGTTCAGAATGTCGATCAGGCTCCCATACAGGTGACCGTCGCGCCACTCGATGTGCAGGAAGCTCGGATTGAAGGCGACGTTCACGGCCAGCAACAGCGCCAGCGTGATGAGCGGCCATGCCAGGCGGTGGCGCATTGCCAGTGTGGCAAAGGAAGGGACAAGGTGCTTTTCAGGCATGTTCGGTAGCAATCAGGTCATAGACGGCGTCTTCGCTGCTGCCTGCAGGCAGCTCCCCCACTTTGTGGCGGTCGCGCAGAACAACGATGCGGTGCGCCACGCGCACCACCTCGCTCATTTCGGAAGAGATAAACAGCACGGCCATTCCGCTGCGTGCCAGGAGCAGGATCTGCTCCATGATTTCTTGCTTGGCGGCGACGTCGATGCCTCGCGTGGGCTCGTCCAGAATCAGCAACCGGGGTTCGATGGCCAGCCAGCGCGCCAGGATCGCCTTTTGCTGGTTGCCACCTGAGAGCAATCCGATGGGTGTGTCTGCGCTGGCGGTTTTGATGCCCAGCAGCTGGATGTAGCGGTCTGCAATGGCGGTTTGCTCGGCGCGCGACAAAAATTTGCCAAAGCCCATGCGGGCCTGCAGCGCCAAAGCGATGTTCTCGCGAACAGAAAGTTCGGCCACGATGCCGTCGGTCTTGCGCTCCTCGGGGCACAGCGCCAAACCTTGCGCGATGGCGTCGCGCGGGTCGGAAAAGTGAACCACTTGGCCGTCGATGCGCAGCATGCCGCAGTCGGGTTGCTCCAACCCAAACAGCAGCCGCGCCAACTCGGTACGACCGGCGCCCAGCAACCCAGCCAGGCCGACCACTTCACCGGTATGCACCTGCAAATCCATCGCCTGAAGCTGGTTGCCCTGCCCAAGCCCCTGGGCTTGCAGCAGGGGGGTTTGGTGGGCATTGAAGGCGGTGGCCGTGGCGTTGTCTGCAGAGGTGGCGGCGAGATCGCGGCCCAACATGGCCGTAATCAATGCCTGGGGCGGCAGGTCGTTGGCAAGCCATTCACCCACCCAGCTGCCATTGCGCAATACCGTAATCCGGTCAGAAATGGCATACACCTGGTTGAGAAAGTGGGTCACAAACACAATGGCCAGGCCTTCTGCACTGAGCCGGCGCAGCACCTCAAACAGCTTGTGCACTTCGTCATCGTCCAGGCTGGACGTAGGCTCGTCGAGGATCAGCACCCGGGACTCAATGCTTAAGGCCCGGGCGATCGCCACCAACTGCTGCACGGCGACGGGGTAGTCCGACAAGAGTCGGGTGACATCAATGTCCAGGCCAATGCGGGCGACCAGCTCGCGGGCGCGTTGGTGCAACTGTGCCCAGTCGATGCGAAACCCTTGTGCCAAGCCGTGGCGCGGGTAGCGGCCCGCAAAGATGTTTTCCGCCACCGAGAGATTGGGGCAGAGGTTGACCTCTTGGTACACCGTGCTGATACCCAGGCGTTGGGCCGCCAGCGGCGAATCGGGCCACACGGGTTGCCCACCCAGGTGCATCTGTCCACCGCTGGACCGGATGACCCCTGTCAGCACCTTGATGAGCGTTGACTTGCCCGCGCCGTTTTGTCCCATCAGGGCATGAATCTCGCCGGGATACAGGCGCAGTTGCACGTCGCGCAGCACGGGGATGCCCGCAAAGTGCTTGTGGATGCCCGCAAGCTCCAGGACGGGAGGTGTCAAAGGGGTCTGCATGGGGGGTCGGGGCTTTCTCAGTGGGCCATGCCGCTGCACGCCATGCACAGCCGGTGGAACGGGCGAAGCACAGGGGAGGGATGCTGAGCAACGGTTGTCTCGCCGCGAGGGCGTCGTCCCCCTCCCGCGTTGCGCCGCGAGGTGAGAGACGGGGACTCAGGGCAACCGCACAGAGCGTTTGTCATCTCTCAGGCCTTGTTTTTGTTGTAGACGTCTACCAGCACGGCAGCGAGCAGCACCACGCCCTTGATGACTTGCTGGTAGTCGATGCCGATGCCCAGGATCGACATGCCGTTGTTCATCACTCCCATCACAAAGGCCCCGATCACCGCACCCATGACCTTGCCCACGCCGCCGGAGGCCGAGGCACCGCCGATGAAGCAGGCTGCGATCACATCCAGCTCAAACCCCAGGCCGGCTTTGGGGGTGGCAGTGTTCAGGCGGGCCGCAAACACCAAGCCCGCCAGAGCAGCCAGAACGCCCATGTTGACGAAGGCATAGAAAGACAGGCGCTCGGTCTTGATGCCTGAGAGCTTGGCCGCTTTCTCGTTGCCGCCCAATGCGTAGATGCGCCTTCCGATGGTGGTGCGGCTGGTCACGAACTCGAAGAGCACAATCAAAATGGCCATCACGATGAGCACGTTGGGCAGCCCTTTGTATGAGGCCAGCAGGTAGCTGAACGAGATGAGCAGTGCAGAGAAGACCGCCGTGCGGGCCACGAACAACGCTGTGGGTTCGGTGTGAACGCCGTGGCGCAAACGGTTTGCCCTGGCGCGCACGGCAGAGACGATGAGCGCTGCGGCTGCGGCGACGCCCAGCAGGAGCGAGGTCAGGCGCAGGCCTTCCACACTGAAGAAGTCGGGCATGAAGCCCGAGCTGAGCATCTGAAAGCTGTCAGGGAATGGCCCCACCGACTGGCCGGCCAGCAGCGCCAGCGCAAGACCCTTGAAGACCAGCATGCCTGCCAGCGTGACGATGAACGAGGGAATCCGCGAGAACGCGACAAACCAGCCTTGTATGCCCCCAATCACGCCGCCACAGGTCAGGCACACCAGCACGGCGGGCAAGAAATGCCATTGGTACTGCACCATCAAAACGGCAGCCAGGGCCCCGATAAATCCGCTGACCGAACCCACGGAAAGGTCGATGTGTCCGGCCACAATCACCAGCAACATGCCCAGCGCCATGATGACGATGTAGCTGTTTTGCAGCAGCAGGTTGGTGAGGTTGAGCGGCTGCATCAGCGTGCCGTCGGTCATGTACTGGAAAAACGCCATGATGGCAACCAGCGTGATGAGCATGCCGTATTCCCTGAAGTTGTGTTTCAGGTGATCCAGCGCCGAGCGCTCGTTGTGTGCAGATGCGCGGAGGGGGCTTGCGCTTTGGGTAAGGGTTGTAGGCGTTTGGGACATATCAGTGAGCTTTCACGATCGCGCGCATGATCTTTTCCTGGGAGGCTTCGGCGGTAGGCATCTCGGCAACAAACCGGCCTTCATTCATGACATAAAGCCGGTCCGAAATACCCAGCAGTTCGGGCATTTCTGACGAGATCACGATCACGCATTTCCCCTCAGCGGCGAGTTGTGCGATCAGGGTGTAGATCTCGTACTTGGCACCTACGTCGATGCCGCGGGTGGGTTCGTCGAGGATGAGCACCTCGGGGTTGGTGAAGAGCCATTTGCTCAGCACCACTTTTTGTTGATTGCCACCCGATAGGTTCAGCGTTTTTTGCTCCACACCCGAGCAGCGGATGCGCAGCTTCTCGCGGTAGTCCTGCGCCACCTGGTGCTCGTGGCCGCTGTCAATCACGGTGGCTGTAGAAACGCCCTTCAGGTTGGCCAGCGACACATTGAACTGGATGTCTTCGCCCAGAACCAGGCCATTGCCTTTGCGGTCTTCGGTGACATAGGCCAGGCCGTGGCTCACGGCTTTTTCGACCGTGCTCACGTCGATGGTCTTTCCGTGCAGCAGAACCTGCCCAGTGATCCGTTGACCCCACGAGCGGCCAAAGACGCTCATGGCCAACTCGGTGCGGCCCGCGCCCATAAGGCCTGCGATACCCACAATCTCGCCACGGCGCACCTGCAGGTTGATGCCCTGGATGAAGGCGCGCTCTGGGCGTTGGGGATGGTAGGCATTCCAGTCGCGCACCTCGAACACGGTTTCGCCGATATGGGGCTGGCGCGGGGGGTAGCGGTCGGCCATTTCGCGGCCCACCATGGCTTTGATCACCAGGTCTTCGCTGACGGGTGCAGCGCGGCAGTCCAGCGTCTCGACGGTGCTGCCGTCGCGCAGCACCGTGATGGCATCGGCCACGCGTGATATTTCATTGAGTTTGTGTGAGATCAGAATGCAGGTGATGCCCTGGGCCTTGAGCTCCAGCAGCAGGTCCAGCAATGCCTGGCTGTCGTTTTCGTTCAGGCTGGCGGTGGGTTCGTCCAGGATCAGCAAGCGCACCTGGCGCGATAGCGCTTTGGCAATCTCCACCAGCTGCTGTTTGCCCACGCCCAAATGAGATATCTGTATCTCGGGCGACTCGTTCAGCCCCACCTTGTTGAGCAAAGCCCGTGTCTTGCTGTGCGCAGCCATCCAGTCGATCACGCCGTAGTGCGCAGGCTCGTTCCCCAGGAAGATGTTTTCTGCAATCGACAGCAGAGGAACCAACGCCAGTTCCTGGTGAATGATGATCACGCCCAGATGTTCGCTGTCGCGGATGCCTGAGAACTTTCGCTCTTCACCGTCGAAAACAATCTCGCCGCTATAGCTGCCATGCGGGTATACGCCGGACAACACCTTCATCAGCGTGGATTTGCCCGCACCGTTTTCTCCCACGATGGCGTGAATTTCACCTGCATTGACGCGCAGATTCACCTGGTTGAGGGCTACCACCCCAGGGAATGTTTTGCGGATGTTCCGCATTTCAAGAAGCATGGTCTCAGAGTCTGTTGGCGGGACTTGCGCCCGTCATGTCCACATGGCTGCCTGCAAGGCATGGAATGCACAAGGCACTTGCAGGCAGCGGCCCGTGCGCCGGAAGGCGCGCTGCGGCGTACTTACTTGATCTGCGATTCCTTGTAGTAGCCACTGCCCACCAACACGGCGTTCCAGTTGGAGGCATCCACCGACACGGGCTTGAGCAAATACGAGGGCACCACTTTCACCCCGTTGTTGTAGGTCTTGGTGTCGTTGATTTCGGGCTGCTTGCCCGAGAGCGTGGCGTCTACCATGTTCGCTGCCACCTTGGCCAGTTCGCGCGTGTCTTTGAACACCGTGGAGTACTGCTCTCCCTTCAGGATGGACTTGACCGAGGGCACTTCCGCGTCCTGGCCACTCACCACGGGACATGGCTGTTGTGCAGTGCAGTAACCCACGCCTTTGAGCGAAGACAAAATGCCGATGGAAAGGCCGTCATACGGTGAAAGCACGGCATGCACTTTTTCCTTGCCGTAATAAGCCGACAGCAGGTTGTCCATG
>RCMZ01000664.1_pt1 | contig 15512 bp, 11 predicted proteins | sample 2041141 | NCBI WGS metagenome assembly RCMZ01 (sample SAMN09708263, study PRJNA481090) | Wastewater metagenome, whole genome shotgun sequencing project. | biome: sewage; isolation source: Davis station wastewater (DW) | place: Antarctica: Davis Station | collected 2010-03-01
GCATTGTCGATCTGCGAGTAGTCTCTCGCTTCACCACCAAACTTCTTGGTCAGAACCGTGGTAATCGCTGCCGTCAATGTGGTCTTGCCATGGTCAACGTGGCCAATCGTACCTACGTTTACGTGCGGCTTCGTCCGCTCAAATTTACCTTTTGCCATAATCGTTTCCTCTTTAATCAAATATCAGTCTGATGAACAATTACTTCTTATTCATGATGGCTTCAGCCACATTTTTTGGTGCTTCCGAGTAGTGCTTGAACTCCATGGTATAAGTCGCACGACCTTGAGATAAGGAGCGCATTGTCGTCGAATAACCAAACATTTCCGACAGCGGCACCTCGGCGCGAATAGCCTTGCCGCCGCTCACCAGATCTTCCATGCCCTGAATCACACCGCGGCGGGATGACAAGTCACCCATGACATCGCCCATGTAATCTTCCGGAGTCTCAACCTCAACCGCCATGATAGGCTCAAGGAGAATAGCATCAGCCTTGCGCATACCTTCCTTGAAGGCCATGGAAGCGGCCATCTTAAAGGCGTTTTCATTGGAGTCAACATCATGGTAGGAACCATCAAACAGGGTCACCTTGACATCAACCACCGGGAAGCCAGCCAGAATACCCGCAGGGATAGTCTCACGCAGGCCTTTTTCAACCGCAGGAATGAATTCGCGAGGCACGGTACCGCCCTTGATGGCGTCAACGAACTCAAAGCCCTTACCCGCTTCGTTCGGCTCCATGATAATCCAGACATGTCCGTACTGACCCTTACCGCCAGACTGCTTGACGAACTTGCCTTCGACTTCAACTTTCTTCTTGATCGCTTCACGATAGGCAACTTGCGGCGCACCAACATTGGCCTCAACGTTGAACTCACGCTTCATACGGTCAACAATAATTTCGAGATGCAACTCACCCATACCGGAAATAATAGTCTGTCCGGACTCTTCATCGGAACGTACGCGGAATGAAGGGTCTTCCTGCGCCAGGCGACCGAGGGCAATACCCATCTTCTCCTGGTCAGCCTTGGTCTTGGGTTCAACCGCAACGTGAATTACAGGCTCCGGGAATACCATGCGCTCAAGGATGATGGGCTTATCCAGAGCGCACAGGGTTTCTCCCGTGGTCACATCCTTTAGACCGATACAGGCCGCAATATCACCTGCGCGGATCTCATCAATCTCAACACGATCATTGGCGCTCATTTGCACGATACGGCCGATGCGTTCTTTACGCCCACTGACGGAGTTATAGACCGTATCGCCTTTACTCAACACGCCTGAGTACACACGCACAAAGGTGAGCTGCCCTACAAATGGGTCCGTCATCAACTTGAATGCCAGCGCAGAGAAGCTCTCACTATCATCAGCCTTGCGCGTAATTGGTTCCCCTGATTCGGTTTCGCCATTTACATCAGGAATATCGACCGGCGATGGCAAAAAGTCGAGTACCGCATCCAGCATGCGCTGAACGCCTTTGTTTTTAAAAGCAGAACCACACAGCATCGGCTGGATTTCGGTTGCGATGGTGCGGATGCGCAGGCCCTTGATAATCTCTTCTTCGGACAATTCGCCGGTTTCGAGATACTTGTTCATCAACTCTTCCGAGGCCTCGGCAGCTGATTCAATCATTTTTTCGCGCCACTCATTGGCAACTTCAACCAGATCCGCCGGAACGTCCTTGTATTCGAACGTCATACCCTGAGTCGCATCATCCCAGATAATGGCTTTCATCTTGATCAGGTCGATCACACCAACGAAACTATCCTCTGCACCAACAGGAATTACCACAGGCACTGGGCTGGCCTTCAGGCGTGCCTTCATTTGCTCGACCACCTTGAAGAAATTCGCACCGGTGCGATCCATCTTGTTGACGAACGCAAGACGCGGCACCTTGTGCTTGTTGGCCTGGCGCCAGACAGTTTCCGACTGAGGCTGCACACCACCCACAGCACAATAGACCATGCAGGCGCCATCCAGCACGCGCATGGAACGCTCGACTTCAATTGTAAAGTCGACGTGCCCCGGGGTATCAATGATGTTGATGCGGTGCTCCGGGCGGGACAGATCCATGCCCTTCCAGAAACAGGTTACCGCGGAGGAAGTAATGGTAATGCCACGCTCCTGCTCCTGCTCCATCCAGTCAGTTGTCGCCGCGCCATCATGAACTTCACCAATTTTATGAGTCACACCCGTATAAAAAAGAATACGTTCTGATGTTGTTGTCTTGCCTGCATCGATGTGCGCACTGATACCGATATTACGATAGCGTTGGATAGGGGTTTTGCGAGCCACGGTAATTACCTAACTTAATTTTATGATAGTGGATTTTAGAAACGGAAATGCGAGAATGCCTTGTTGGCTTCTGCCATACGATGCACTTCTTCACGCTTCTTCATTGCAGAACCGCGACCTTCAGATGCTTCGAGCAGTTCGGCTGCCAGACGCAGCCCCATGGACTTTTCGCCGCGCTTGCGTGCTGCATCGCGCAACCAGCGCATGGCCAGCGCACTGCGGCGGCTCGGGCGAACCTCAACTGGCACCTGGTAGTTTGCACCACCGACGCGACGGCTCTTCACTTCCACTACCGGGCGCAGATTATTGATGGCCGTAGTAAACACTTCAAGCGCTTCCTTGCCGCTCTTTTGTGCAACCTGATCAAATGCACCGTACAAAATGCGCTCGGCAACGGATTTCTTGCCACCCGTCATCAATACATTGACGAACTTGGAAACCTCTTGGCTACCAAATTTTGGGTCAGGAAGAATATTACGTTTAGGGACTTCTCTACGTCTTGGCATGGTTTTCTCGATTCCTTGTTTTCTGCAGCATCAAGCCGGTTAAGCTCAAGCCGCCTTAGGGCGCTTGGCGCCGTATTTAGAACGTGACTGCTTACGATCTTTCACGCCAGCAGTATCCAGACTACCGCGCACCATGTGGTAACGCACGCCTGGCAAATCCTTTACACGACCGCCGCGCAGCAGAACAACTGAGTGCTCCTGCAGGTTGTGGCCTTCACCACCGATGTAACTGATGACCTCATAGCCATTAGTCAAACGCACCTTCGCGACTTTACGCAAAGCCGAGTTTGGCTTCTTGGGTGTAGTCGTGTATACACGTGTACATACACCACGCTTCTGCGGGCAACTCTCCAGTGCAGGCACCTTGCTCTTGGTGACCACTTTTTGGCGCGGTTTGCGCACTAATTGATTGATGGTTGGCATAACTTATAAGCCTTTAATTTGTTAGTGCTAAAAATTACGGGATGGCGAAACCTTCGGCCATCCCGAAAAGCGTAGCATTCTATTTACTGTTCAATACCTTGTCAAGCAACCTCGGCATTACCCGTCGTTTCCTGAGGTACCTCTTCAACTGCTTCTTCCACTACTGGCGGTGCCAAATCTAGTCCCGCAGCCTGACGCCTGCGGGTTTCATGATAAGCGAGGCCGGTACCTGCTGGAATCAAACGACCAACAATGACGTTTTCTTTCAGGCCGCGCAATTCATCACGTTTGCCCAGAATTGCGGCTTCGGTAAGAACACGTGTTGTTTCCTGGAAGGATGCGGCCGAGATAAAGGAATCCGTAGACAAGGACGCCTTGGTAATACCCAGCAACACATATTCATAGCTCGCCGGACGCTTGTCTTCTGCAACAACCTTTTCATTTTCGGTCAATACATCGGCACGCTCAACCTGCTCACCCATGATGAAGCTGGTATCGCCCGCATCGGTGATACGAACACGGCGCAACATCTGGCGCACGATCACTTCAATGTGCTTGTCATTGATCTTCACACCTTGCAGACGGTAAACGTCCTGCACTTCGTCGATGATGTAACGAGCCAGCGCTTCGCGACCTTGCAATCTCAGGATATCCTGCGGATCAGCCGGACCGTCAACAATGCTTTCGCCCTTGGTCACGATCTGACCATCGTGCACGGTAACGTGCTTATCTTTCGGAATCAGGAACTCACTGGAAACACCGTCCATGTCAGTAATGACCAGTCGCTGCTTACCCTTGGTATCCTTACCGAACGAAGCCGTACCGGTCACCTCTGCCAGCAAGCCGGCATCCTTAGGTGAACGGGCCTCGAACAATTCAGCAACACGCGGCAAACCACCGGTAATGTCACGCGTCTTGGAGGACTCTTGTGGGATTCGTGCCAGCACTTCACCGACACCAACTTCCTGACCATCCTTGACCGTAATGATGCAGCCCAACTGGAAGGTAATATTGACTGGCGTCTCGGTACCAGAAGTTTTCACCTCGGCGCCATTGGCATCAATCAGTTTAACCTGTGGACGCAAACCCTTGGTCTGACCGGCACGCTGCTTGGGATCAATAACAACCAGAGATGACAAGCCAGTCACATCATCGATCTGCTTGGCAACGGTAACGCCTTCTTCAACGTTCTCGAACCTGACTTGGCCGGCATATTCCGTAATGATTGGACGAGTATGCGGATCCCAGCTGGCCAGTGCCTGACCGGCCTTGACCTGCTTGCCATCCTGCACTTGCAAGGTGGCGCCATAGGGCACCTTGTGGAACTCGCGCTCACGGCCGCTTTCGTCCTGGATAGCAAGTTCTCCATTACGTGAAATCACTACCTGTTCACCACGCGCATTGGTCACGTAACGCATCGTAGAGCTGAAGCGAACGATACCGTTGGACTTGCCTTCAGCCTGGCTGACGGATGCTGTACGCGACACTGCGCCACCAATGTGGAAGGTACGCATGGTCAGCTGGGTACCCGGCTCGCCAATAGATTGCGCCGCAATCACACCAACCGCTTCACCCATGCTGATGAGTCTGCCGCGACCCAGGTCACGACCATAACATTTAGCACAGATACCGTAACGTGTATCGCAAGTAAGGGCTGTACGCACCTTGACCTCATCAACGCCCAGGGCATCGATATGCTCGACTTCGTCTTCAGTCAGCAATGTACCTGCCGGGTAGACGACTTCCTGCGTCTCAGGATGCAGAACATCCAGCGCAGCGACACGACCCAGAATGCGGTCATGCAACGGCTCGATAACCTCACCACCCTTGATCAGCGCCTTGGTCACCAGTCCCTCTGTGGTACCACAATCCTGCTCGGTGACAACCAGATCCTGCGTCACGTCAACCAGTCGGCGTGTTAGATAACCAGAGTTAGCTGTCTTCAATGCCGTATCAGCCAGACCCTTACGAGCACCGTGAGTTGAAATAAAGTATTGCAACACGTTCAGACCATCACGGAAGTTGGCCTTAATAGGTGTTTCAATAATGGAACCATCCGGCTTCGCCATCAGGCCGCGCATTCCTGCCAACTGACGCACCTGAGCCGCTGAACCGCGGGCACCGGAATCCGCCATCATGTAAATCGCGTTGAATGACTCCTGGCGCATGGGCTTGCCATCCTTGTCATTCACCACATTGCCATCGACATCTTTCACCACTTCTTCACGCAACTGCTTCATCATGGCGTCAGCGACTTTATCGCCGGCACGACCCCAGATGTCGACCACCTTGTTGTAACGTTCGCCCTGTGTCACCAGACCGGAAACGTACTGATCTTCAATTTCCTTCACTTCAGCTTCAGCAGAAGCAATCAGCTGCTCTTTCTCGGGCGGAACCAGCATGTCGTTAACGCTGATGGACATGCCGGCGCGTGTCGCGTAGGTATAACCGGTATACATTAACTTATCAGCAAAAATCACGGTTTCACGAATACCGACCTTACGGAAGGATGCGTTGATCAGTCGAGAGATTTCCTTCTTCTTCAGCGCCTTGTCGATATTGCTGAATGACAATCCTGCTGGCAATATTTCTGACAATAGTGCACGACCGACGGTTGTTTCATAACGCGTGACTTTCTCTTGTCTGGTACCGTCGAGATCAACTTCATGCTCCTTGATGCGGACGGTGATACGTGCATGCAGATCAATCAGACCACTGTCGTAGACTCGCTGAACTTCCGATACGTTGGAGAAACGCATGCCCTCACCGCGGGCAGCAATCTTTTCACGCGTCATGTAGTACAGACCCAGCACGATATCCTGGGAAGGCACAATGATAGGCTCGCCGTTGGCTGGTGACAGCACGTTATTGGAGGCCAGCATCAAGGTGCGGGCTTCCATCTGCGCTTCCAGACTCAATGGTACGTGGACCGCCATCTGGTCACCGTCGAAGTCGGCATTAAACGCAGCACAAACCAGCGGATGCAGTTGTATGGCCTTGCCTTCGATCAATACTGGTTCAAAAGCCTGGATGCCCAAACGGTGTAGTGTAGGTGCACGATTCAACAGAACCGGATGCTCGCGAATCACGTCCTCAAGGATATCCCAAACTTCCGGTCCTTCCTCTTCCACCTTCTTCTTGGCGGCCTTGATGGTAGTCGCCAGACCCAGCACTTCCAGCTTGTGGAAAATGAACGGCTTGAACAGTTCCAGCGCCATTTTTTTCGGCAGGCCGCACTGATGCAGTTTCAATTGCGGACCAACCACAATCACGGAACGGCCGGAGTAGTCAACGCGTTTACCGAGCAGGTTCTGACGGAAACGACCACCCTTGCCCTTAATCATGTCAGCCAGCGACTTCAGTGGACGCTTGTTGGCGCCGGTCATGACCTTGCCACGACGACCGTTATCCAGCAGTGAATCAACCGCTTCCTGCAACATGCGCTTTTCGTTGCGCACGATGATTTCCGGTGCCTTCAGTTCGAGCAGGCGCTTCAGACGGTTGTTACGGTTGATGACGCGACGATACAGATCGTTCAAATCGGAAGTTGCGAATCGGCCGCCATCAAGCGGCACCAATGGACGCAACTCTGGTGGCAATACCGGCAAGACTTCCAGAATCATCCATTCTGGTTTAATACCGGATTTCTGGAAAGCTTCCAGCACCTTCAAACGCTTGGCGATCTTCTTGATCTTGGCTTCAGAACCGGTTTCCCCTAGATCGCGACGCAGTTTCTCGATCTCGTTATGAATATCCATGGTGCGCAACAATTCACGTACAGCCTCGGCGCCCATGACGGCGCTGAATTCGTCACCGAATTCCTCCACCTTTGCCAGGTAGTCGTCTTCCGTCAGCAGCTGGCCACGGGTCAGTGGCGTCATGCCTGGATCGATAACGATAAATGCTTCAAAGTACAGCACGCGCTCAATATCGCGCAGTGCAATATCCAGCACCATACCCAAACGGCTTGGCAGGGATTTCAGGAACCAGATATGCGCAACTGGCGAGGCCAGCTCAATGTGCGCCATACGCTCGCGACGCACCTTGGACAAGGTCACTTCTACGCCACATTTTTCGCAGATCACACCGCGATGTTTCAGGCGCTTGTACTTGCCGCACAAGCATTCGTAGTCCTTGGTCGGACCAAAGATCTTGGCGCAGAACAAGCCGTCACGCTCAGGTTTGAAAGTTCTGTAGTTAATGGTTTCAGGTTTTTTGACCTCACCATAGGACCACGAGCGGATTTTCTCAGGAGATGCCAGCGCAATCTTGATCGCGTCGAATTCTTCTTCCTGCGTAACCTTCTTGAATAAGTCTAATAGAGCTTTCACGCGAGTTCTCCTTAATTACGGTCCAGGTCAATATCGATAGCGAGTGAGCGAATTTCCTTCACCAGCACGTTGAAGGATTCCGGCATGCCGGCATCGATCTTGTGCTCGCCCTTGACGATATTCTCGTAAACTTTGGTACGGCCAGACACGTCATCCGACTTAACCGTCAGCATTTCCTGCAGGGTGTAGGAAGCACCGTAGGCTTCCAGCGCCCAGACTTCCATCTCACCGAAACGCTGACCACCGAACTGAGCCTTACCACCCAATGGCTGCTGCGTAACCAGAGAATATGGGCCAGTTGAACGGGCATGCATCTTGTCATCAACCAGGTGATGCAATTTCAAAAAGTGCATGTAACCTACCGTTACAGGGCGCTCAAATGGCTCGCCACTACGGCCGTCGATCAGGCGCACCTGCGTCTTGCCAGCGGCAAACTGTAGTTGCTGCGTACGTGGGTCATCATCCGGGAATGCCAGATCCAGCATCGCCTTGATATCGGTTTCTGTCGCACCGTCAAACACCGGCGTTGCAAAAGGCACGCCCCCCTCAAGGTTTCTTGCCAATTCAATGACCTCGTGGTCTTTCAGTGACTTGATATCTTCTTTGCGGCCATTGCTTTCGTTGTAGATCTGATCAAGGAACTTGCGCAATTCTGCAACCTTGGCTTCTGCTTGCAACATTTGGCCAATGCGGAAGCCCAGGCCCTTGGCAGCCCAGCCCAAGTGCACTTCCAGAATCTGGCCAATGTTCATACGGGAAGGAACGCCGAGCGGGTTCAGCACGATATCCATCGGTGTACCGTCAGCCATATGCGGCATATCTTCAATCGGCACAATCTTGGAGACCACGCCCTTGTTACCATGACGGCCGGCCATCTTGTCGCCAGGCTGAATGCGGCGTTTGACGGCAACGTAAACCTTGACCATCTTCTGTACACCAGGCGGCAATTCATCGCCCTGGGTCAGCTTCCGTTTCTTCTCTTCGAACTTGCTATCGAAGCCCACACGAGCCTGCTCCAGGCTGTCTTTCAGCTGCTCCAACTGACGGGCGGCTTCTTCATCGCTTAAACGGATATCGAACCAGTCGTAACGACCAATCTCTTGCAGATATTCAGCAGTAATCGCATCGCCTTTTTTCAGCTTCTTCGGTCCACCGGTCGCCGTCTTGCCTTCAATCAGGCGACGGATACGCCCAAAGGTATCTTCTTCAACGATACGCATCTGGTCAGCCAGATCTTTCTTGTAATGATCCAGCTGGTCATCAATGATCTGCTGGGCACGAGCGTCGCGCTCAATGCCCTCACGCGTAAAGACCTGTACGTCAATAACAGTTCCGGACATGCCGGAAGGTATGCGTAACGAGGTATCTTTGACATCGGATGCCTTTTCGCCGAAGATGGCACGCAGCAACTTCTCTTCCGGGGTCAGCTGTGTTTCGCCCTTGGGCGTGACCTTGCCGACCAGCACATCACCCGCTTCAACTTCAGCGCCGATATAGATAATGCCGGAATCATCCAGGCGACCAAGCATGCGCTCAGAGAGGTTGGAGATATCACGGGTGATTTCTTCAGCACCGAGTTTGGTATCACGTGCGACAACTGAGAGCTCTTCAATATGAATAGAAGTGTAACGATCATCGGAGACCACGCGTTCTGAAATCAGGATCGAGTCTTCGAAGTTGTAACCATTCCAGGGCATAAAGGCGATCAGCATGTTCTGACCCAGCGCCAATTCACCCATATCAGTAGAGGCGCCATCAGCAATGACATCACCACGAGTCAGCACATCGCCGATCTTGACCAGAGGGCGCTGGTTAATATTGGTGTTCTGATTGGAACGTGTGTACTTGATCAGGTTGTAGATATCAACACCGACTTCGCCGCCAGCTGTCTCTTCGTCGTTCACACGAACGACGATACGACCGGAATCGACATAATCGACTACACCGCCACGACGCGCCTGTACGGTAGTGCCGGAATCAACGGCTACGGTGCGTTCGATACCAGTACCAACCACAGGCTTCTCTGCACGCAGACAGGGTACTGCCTGGCGTTGCATGTTGGAACCCATCAGTGCACGGTTCGCATCATCGTGTTCAAGGAACGGAATCAAGGAAGCCGCAACCGACACAATCTGTGATGGCGCCACGTCCATGTATTGAACACGGTCCGGCATGGTCATCGTAAATTCGTTGTGATAACGCGCGGAGATCAGTTCATCGGTAAACTTGCCGTTCTTGCCCATATCACTGTTGGCTTGGGCAATCATGTACTGACTCTCTTCAATTGCAGAGAGGAAGTCAATCTTGTCGGTCACCTTCTCGCCTTCAACACGGCGGTAAGGTGTTTCCAGGAAACCATACTTATTGGTACGCGAAAACAGGGCCAGCGAGTTAATCAGGCCGATGTTCGGGCCTTCTGGCGTTTCAATCGGGCAAACTCGGCCGTAATGGGTTGGATGCACGTCGCGCACCTCAAAACCTGCACGCTCACGGGTCAGGCCACCAGGTCCAAGTGCCGATACACGGCGCTTATGGGTGATTTCAGACAGTGGATTGGTCTGATCCATAAACTGGGACAGTTGTGATGAACCGAAGAACTCACGAATCGCACTGGATACCGGCTTGGCGTTGATCAAGTCATGCGGCATCAGATTATCGGATTCCGCCTGACTCAAACGCTCTTTGACAGCACGTTCTACGCGAACCAGACCGGCACGGAACTGATTCTCTGCCAATTCACCAACTGAACGGATACGACGATTGCCCAAGTGATCGATATCATCGATATCGCCACGGCCGTTGCGCAGCTCAAGCAATACACCAATAACAGCAATGATGTCGTCATTGGACAAAACACCAGGACCTTCTGCACCCTGTGGACCAACGCGTTCATAGAAACGACGCATCCATGGGGAAATACGCTCTTCCATTTTCTCCGGATAGGCACGACGATTGAACTTCATGCGACCAACCGTCGACAGGTCATAGCGATCTTCATTGAAGAACAGCCCCTGGAACAGCGCTTCAACCGCATCTTCGGTTGGTGGCTCGCCGGGGCGCATCATGCGATAGATCGCGACGCGCGCACTGTATTCATCAGGGATCTCATCAATACGCAGGGTTTGTGAGATGTAGTCACCATGATCGAGGTCATTTGAGTACAGTGTGCTGATCTTGGTTACACTGGCTTCGCGCAACTTCTCAACAGTGGTCTCAGTAATTTCATCGTTGGCATTGGCCACGACTTCACCGGTTTCCTTGTCGACGATGTTGTTCGCGATTGTACGACCCAAAAGGAATTCATCCGGCACGGCAATCTTGCTGATGCCGGCTTTTTCCATGTCACGGATATGCTTGACTGTAATGCGCTTGTCTTTGGCGACAATAACGTTACCGTCCTTGTCCAGAATATCGAACTTGGCCACTTCACCGCGCAAGCGTTCAGGTACCAGTTCAAACTGGACGGCTTTCTTGCTGATATGGAAAGTGTCGAAATCAAAGAACATTTCCAGAATCTGTTCCGGATTGTAACCAAGCGCTTTCAGCAGAATCGTGACTGGCATCTTGCGGCGACGGTCAACACGGAAATACAGGTAATCCTTAGGATCAAACTCGTAATCGAGCCAGGAACCGCGGTAAGGAATGATGCGGGCAGAGAACAGCAACTTGCCGGAGCTATGCGTTTTGCCACGATCATGCTCAAAGAATACACCCGGGCTACGATGCAACTGTGAAACGATCACACGCTCCGTACCGTTAATCACGAAAGAACCGTTCTCCGTCATCAACGGCAACTCGCCCATGTAGACTTCCTGCTCCTTGACTTCCTTCACGGTAGGCTTGGAAGCCTCCTTGTCCATAATAGTCAAACGCACCTTGACGCGCAGAGGGGCAGCATAGGTCAGCCCACGCTGCTGGCATTCTTTCACATCAAACGGCTCCTGGCCGAGTGTGTAACTGACATAATCAAGACGTGCATTGCCTGAATGGCTGACGATCGGAAAAACGGAACTGAATGTCGCCTGAAGTCCGGCATGTTCGCGCTTTTCAGCGGCTACATCTGCTTGCAGGAATGCAGCATAGGACTCCAGCTGCATTGCCAAGAGATAAGGCACCTCTTGCACGCTCTCGCGCTTTGCAAAACTTTTACGGATACGTTTTTTTTCAGTAAAGGAATAGCTCACAGCATCTCCTAAGGGGTAGAGGGCAGAAAATAAAACACTTATAACAATGCGTTATTTTTTACCTTCATCTGTTTTACAACCACCAATTCAGTCGCCGGCTAAAGGCCACTTTTACGTATGCTGTAAAAATGGTGAAGGCTGACGGTCTCCCGTCAGCCTAAATCACACAACCAGCAGTGCTTACTTGATTTCAGCAGTAGCGCCGGCTTCAATCAGCTTCTTCAGTGCTGCATCAGCGTCAGCCTTGGATACGCCTTCCTTGATAGCTTTAGGAGCGCCATCAACCAGATCCTTAGCTTCCTTCAGGCCAAGCGCGGTCAGTTCGCGAACTGCCTTAATCACATTAACCTTGTTGTCACCAGCGCCAGTCAGAACAACGCTGAATTCGGATTGCTCAGCAGCAGCTGGAGCAGCGCCACCAGCAGCTGGAGCAGCAACTGCTACTGCAGCGGCAGCAGCGGATACACCGAATTTTTCTTCCATTTCCTTGATCAGTTCGGACAAGTCCAATACTGACATTGATGCGATTGCATCAAGAATTTCTACTTTAGATACAGCCATGTTTAATACTCCTGATAATAATATGTTGAATGTAAGCCGACGTTATGCAGCCTTTTGATCGCGCACTGCAGCCAGACCACGAACGAAGCCTGTAGGTACCTCATTAAGCGTACGAACAAACTTGGCAATCGGTGCTTGCATAGTGCCAAGCAATTTGGATAACAACTCGCCACGACTAGGCATAGTGGCCAGCGCTTTAACAGCATTGGCATCCATGACCTGATTCGGCATCGAGCCTGCTTTGATCACAAACTTGTCGTTAGACTTGGCGAAATCGTTCATGACTTTTGCCGCAGACACTGGATCGGTAGAAATACCGAACATGAGTGGACCAACCATTTCGTTTGCCAGACCAGAAAATGGTGTACCGTCTACTGCACGGCGAACCAGGGTGTTTTTCAACACACGCAGATACACACCTGATTTCCTGGCTTGCGCACGAAGCTGAGTCAAATCACCCACTTCCAAGCCACGATACTCGGCCAGAATGATTGCCTGGGCCTCAGCGACTTGCGCACTGACTTCAGCAACAACTGCCTTTTTCTCTTCAAGATTAAGACTCAAGGTCTTCTCCTTCCGTTAATTAAGCTTCAACCGAACATCCGGTAAAAGCCATCCCACGGCGACCTTTTATCAGGAATACTGAATCCTGTTTCGGGAGCGCCATCTGCGTAGGTTTCTGTAGCCGACAAAACAGAGGTTGGGGAGCCAGAGCTCATCTTCACCCATCCTGCCTTCACATCAATTAAATCCTTGCGGACTCCTACGGTCTTTGATGATTCCACCATGGCCGCTCAAATTGACCAGCCAGGCAGAGCCCAAAGCACTTCGACAGACCTGCCTCAGGCAGGTCTGCAACAACTAACTAGCTATATTTGCCTGATCCACACGCACACCTGCACCCATGGTGCTGGAAATCGAAACCTTCTTCAGATACACGCCCTTGCTTGAAGCAGGCCGAGCCTTGGTCAGTGCATCAAGCAGTGCGGCCAGATTGGCTTTCAGTGCATCGACGCTGAAAGAAGCCCGGCCGATGGTGCAATGCACGATACCACCCTTGTCGGTACGATACTGAACCTGGCCAGCCTTGGCATTTTTCACTGCCTCGGCCACGTTAGGGGTTACAGTGCCAACTTTAGGATTAGGCATCAGGCCACGTGGACCAAGCACCTGACCCAGCGTACCAACGATACGCATCGCATCGGGCGTCGCAATTGCGATGTCAAAATCCAGCATACCGCCCTTGACCTGTTCAGCCAGGTCCTCAAAGCCGACAATATCAGCACCTGCCGCCTTGGCAGCTTCGGCCTGTGCGCCCTGCGCAAACACGGCCACACGCTTGGTTTTGCCAGTGCCATGTGGCAGCACCAAAGCGCCACGCACCAACTGGTCAGACTTACGCGCATCAATACCCAGATTGATTACCGCATCAACGGACTCATCAAACTTGGCAGTTGCAGTTTCTTTAACCAGAGTCAGGGCATCAGCCACCGGGTAAAGCTTGTTACGATCAATCTTGCCTTGCAATGCAGCAAGGCGCTTGGAAACTTTAGCCATGTTATACACCCTCCACTTCAATACCCATGCTGCGCGCACTACCAGCGATGGTACGTACCGCAGCATCCATATCAGCAGCTGTCAGATCAGGCATCTTGGTTGTTGCAATTTCTTCAGCCTGAGCGCGAGTAATCTTGCCTACCTTGTCGGTATGTGGACGAGGGGAACCCTTGTCAATTTTTGCAGCCTTCTTGATAAGAATGGTTGCAGGAGGCGTCTTCATCACAAAAGTGAAGCTCTTGTCTGCAAAAGCTGTAATGACTACAGGAATCGGCAGGCCCGGCTCAACGCTTTGTGTTGCCGCATTGAACGCCTTGCAGAATTCCATGATGTTCAAACCACGCTGACCGAGCGCTGGCCCGACCGGTGGACTAGGATTGGCTTTACCTGCAGGAATCTGCAGCTTGATATAGCCGATAACTTTCTTTGCCATTTTTTACTCCAAGTGGGTGCAAACGCTTAAATCAATTAAGCTCCCCATTCCAGTTAAATACAGCACCTGTAGCGAAATTCGCCGGCGCCGCGCTTGGGGCTGATTCTCTGTCGAGAGCCAGCCTGTTCATCAGACCTCTTTTTCGACCTGACTGAAATCCAGTTCCACTGGTGTGGCACGACCGAAAATGGTCACGGTCACACGTAGCTTGCTCTTTTCGTAATTGATATCTTCCACGTTGCCGGAGAAATCCTTGAACGGACCATCAATCACGCGCACCGCCTCACCTTTCTCGAAGGTGAGCTTCTGCGTTGGGTTGTGCTTGCTGTCATCCATGCGCTGCAGAATGATCTCGACTTCCTTATCCTTGATCGGTGTTGGCTTCTGTGCTGTACCGCCAATAAAACCAGTCACACGAGGCGTGCTTTTAACCAGGTGCCAGGTATCATCCGTCATTTCCATCTGCACCATGACATATCCAGGGTAAAGCTTACGCTCAGTGATGGCCTTTTGACCGCCCTTCATTTCGATGACCTCTTCAACCGGCACCAGGATCCGGCCAAACTGGTCTTGCATGTTTGCACGAGCAATACGCTCTTCCAAACCGCGCAAAACAGATTTCTCATACCCGGAAAAGGCCTGAACTGCATACCATCGCATACTCATTAAGCGCTCCGACCCAAAAGCTTTTCCACCATCCAGAGGAAGCCGAGATCGACTATCCAAAGGAAGATGGCTACAACTACAACCAGCGCAAATACAGCTACCGTTGTCTGAATGGTCTCTTTCCGTGTAGGCCAGACAACTTTACGTGTTTCGGCCACAGCCTCGCGCGTAAACCCAAGAGCGGCCTGACCCTGCGGTGTCGTCCAGAGAACCACGACCGCGGCAGCCAAGCCGGCCAACACTGCCAGAATGCGCACTACCAGCGCATGCTCGGCAAGGAAATAGAAGCCGGCAACGCCTGCAGCTACCAGTAATGGCGCTAAAACCAGCTTTATTTTATTTATCATATTTGCACTTAATTAAATTCTTGGCAGGCCAGGAGGGTCTCGAACCCCCAACCCTCGGTTTTGGAGACCGATACTCTACCAATTGAGCTACTGGCCTAAACCTTCACTTACTCGATAATCTTGGCAACAACGCCTGCACCGACGGTACGACCGCCTTCACGAATGGCGAAACGCAAGCCGTCTTCCATCGCAATCGGCGCAATCAGCGTCAC
>RCMZ01000978.1_pt1 | contig 15474 bp, 15 predicted proteins | sample 2041141 | NCBI WGS metagenome assembly RCMZ01 (sample SAMN09708263, study PRJNA481090) | Wastewater metagenome, whole genome shotgun sequencing project. | biome: sewage; isolation source: Davis station wastewater (DW) | place: Antarctica: Davis Station | collected 2010-03-01
TCCCCTAGGGGACTCGAACCCCTGTTACCGCCGTGAAAGGGCGGTGTCCTAGGCCACTAGACGAAGGGGACACACGTACAACATTCACTGCTTACTGCGTGTTGGCTGTGTGCTTTACGCTGTAAGTGGCGCGCATTCTATGGATGGATTCGGGGGTCGTCAACCCCCAACTATAAATTTATTTAAATCAATGACTTCGGGGTGGTTTCAGGGCGCTCCCCGGGATTTGTGCCGCCCGGTGTTTGGCGCCTATATTCTGGCGCCCGACAAGACGCTATAGTTCACCGAGCCAGATGATGGCAAAGTGCACCCATCGTTTACTACCCTTATATAAGCAGCGAAGCGACCGGCTCCAACTCGTCGTACGGGCCTATGCGCCTATAGGCTAAGCCACTACACTCGCACGCCAATCCCCTGAAGAGGCCTTACCGGTGACACCACTCATGATCGCCCTGCTAGTCATAGCCGGGATTGTCCTATTGATTGCCATTGGCTACATGAACCACGTGGTGGAAAACAACAAACTGGAAAAGGCGCGTACCCGGGTAGAACTCAATGACCGTATCCGCCGTTGCGGCGAAATCACCGAGACCTTTCCCGGCCAGTTGATGACGCCAGCCCTCAAGTTGCTGCTCACGCGCCTGGAACTCAATGTCACCCAGCGCCTGCTCAACCTGAACAAGTCCGACCCGTCCATCAAAGCGCGGATTGCCGAACTCCAGGCGTTGGTGGCCCAGGGCGAATCGATCCCGGTCAACAACCCGCCGGGGCCGATCCTGACCGAAGCCAAGGCCAAGGACGTGCGTTTCCTGCTCGAAGCCCTGCACGGTCAGGTCACTCGCGCGGTGCAAGATGGCTTTCTGCCCACCAACGAGGCCAAGCACTGGCTGCGGGAAATTCGCCACCTGCTGGTGCTGCTCCACATCGAGTTCTTCAATAACCTGGGCCAGCACGCCCTGCAGCAAAACCAACCGGGCCAGGCTCGCCTGGCGTTCGAGCGCGGCGCCCAGTACCTGCGCAAGCAGCCGGACCCGGCGGTGTACAACGAGCAACTCAAGTACCTGGAAAAACTCCTGGCCCGCGCTAACTCCATGGTGCTGACCAACATCCAGCCTACCGAAGACGAAGCCAACGAACTGACCGAAGGCCTCAAAGCGGCAGAAGCCGACGCCGACTGGAAGAAGAAAGTCATCTACGACTGACGGCCAATGCCCGCCCACGCTCACCGACGTGGGCGGGCGCTCTCCCCCCGCCCGCAATACCGGCCTGCTACAGGCGAAAGTGCTCCACCATCCCCTGCAATTGCCCGCCCAACTGCGCCAACTCGATGCTCGAGGTGGCATTGCCCTGCATCGCCAGTGACGAATGCTCGGCACTGGCGCGGATGCTGGTGACGCTGCGGTTGATTTCCTCGGCCACCGAACTCTGCTGCTGCGCCGCCGCCGCAATCTGCTGATTCATTTGCTGGATCAACGACACTGCCGCCGCAATGCTGCCCAAGGCACTCTCGGTCTGCAATGCATCGCTGACAGCCAGCTTCACCAACTCACCACTGCCTTGGATCTGCTGCACCGAAGCACTCGCCGCTGCGCGCAAGGTACTGACCAGGCGTTCGATTTCCTCGGTCGATTGCTGCGTACGCCGGGCCAGCGCGCGCACCTCGTCCGCGACCACGGCAAAGCCCCTGCCCTGCTCGCCCGCGCGCGCCGCCTCGATGGCCGCGTTCAGCGCCAGCAGGTTGGTCTGCTCGGCCACGCTCTTGATGACCTCCAGCACCGTACCGATGTTCTGGATCTGCGCACTGAGGCTCTCGATGCTGTTACTGGCCGCCGTGGCCGAACCCGCCAGTTGCTCGATGCGCTGCAAACTCTGGCGCACCACCTGCTGGCCGCCCTCGACCTTGTCGTCCGCAGTCTGCGCGGCCTGGGCCGCTTGTTCGGCGTTGCGCGCCACATCATGCACGGTGGCGGTCATCTGGTTCATGGCCGTCGCCACTTGTTCGGTTTCTTCTTTTTGGCTACTGACTTCCCGGTGCGTCTGCTCGGTGACCGCCGACAGCGACTGGGCTGCACCGGCCAATTGTTCGATGCCTACCTGCAACCCGCTGACCATGCGGCTCAGGTCCTCGCCCATCTGCGCCATGGCCTGCATCAACTGGCCCATTTCATCGCGCCGGGTGACGGGAGCCATGGCCGTCAAGTCCCCCGCGGCGATGCGCTGGGCAACCGCAATCACGCTGCGCAACGGCGCCACGATCAAACGGGTGATCCCCCATGCCGCCAGCAACCCCACCAGCAATGCCAGCACCGAGGACGCGCTAATCAACAACATGCTCTGTTTGATGCGCGCCTGCATGGCCTGGTCCTCGACGCCATAGGCCTGATCGACCCGCGCCACCACCTCGGCGGCCCGCTCGTGCAATTGCTGGTACACCAGGTTCTCCCGGGCCAGCAGCGCCGTGTATTCGCTGAGTTTTTCACCGAAGCTGGCGATGTGCCCAGACACCTCGCCCAATACAGTCCGGTAACCGTCGTCCGTAACCAAGCCTTTGAGCTGCTCGACCTGTGCCAGCGCCTGCTGCGCTTGCTCGATCTGGCCTTGCCCGGCGTCCTCGCCCTTGCGGTTCTGATCCAGGCGCAGCCGCGCTTCGTTCATCGCTTGCAGCATTAATTTCGACACCTGGCTGATCTGGCTTGCCTGCTCGACAAATGCGGCGCCGTCCTTGCCCTGGGTTTCCTTAAGGGTGTAAGTGCCATCATCGATCAGGCCGGCCTGGAGCACGTCCAGGTTATTGGCCACGCTGGACACCGACCAACTGGCCATTTCCAGGGCCAGTTCCTTGGCTTGAGTCAAATCGACAAACTCGTCGAAGGCCTGGCGATAGGCGCCCAGGGATTGCTCGACCGCCGCCATAAGCTGACCGTTGGCGGGCGAATCGGCCTTGAGCTGCCGCGCCTGCACCACCAAGGCGTCTGTGCCTTCGTGCAGGGCTTCGACGGTTTTCGGGTCACCACGCAAGGCGTAGTCCTGCTCCAGCAGTCGCACCGCGAGCAAACGGCTATTAAGGGAAGACATTTGTTTGAGCCCGTCGAACTGGCGGCCAATGGCCTGCAGGGACCACACACCTATGACCGCCACCACAGCGGTCAGCAACAACACCAGCACAAAACCGATCGCCAGCTTCTTCGCCATGCCCAGGTTGGCGAAACGCCCTTCAATGGCCGTATTCATTGCGTGCGGTCCCCTTGCCTTGCTCAATGGCAATACGCCATTTCTCTACCTGCAGAGTCGCAACGGGCCAACCCCGAGCACAAGCCTTAGCCATCACAACAATGGCAAAAAGCTATGCCGAGGTCGTTTTCAGGACAGTGCGCATCACTGCGACGGCAACATTGCCTGGAAGAATGCCAGGGCCCGCGGGTCGCCAGCATAGGCCACATTGATCCGCAGCCAAGGGCTAGACTCGGCCTGCACATGGAACGCATCGCCCATCGACGGCAGCACGCCGCATCTAGTGGCCTGCTCGCGCACCTGCGCCTCATTGCCCTTCGCCGGCCGTGCCCAGATGAACATGCCGCCGGCAGGGCGGGTGAACACCTCCCACTCGGCATCTTCGAGGGCTTGCAACGTGGCCGCCATTTCCTTATTGAGGCGCTGGCGCAAGCGCTGGGTCAGCTTTCGATACGCCCCGGTGGCCAACATGCTCGCCACCACAGACTCACAGAACCGCGAGGTGCCCAGGCTGGTAATCATCTTGACCTCAGCCAGGCGTGCCACCAGCTCGGGGCTGGCGACCAGGTAACCCAAGCGCAATGAGCTACTCAGGGTTTTGGACAGGCTGGCGATGTAGATCACCCGGCCCTCGGTGTCCATCGCCGCGAGCCGAGCGAATGAGCCGTTCTGGAAGTCGGCGTAGGCATCGTCTTCGACCAGGTAGCAATCGTATTCGCTGGCCAATTGCAGCAGACGCCGAGCAACCGTGGGCGTGAGGCTGCTGCCGGTGGGGTTGTGGTACAGGCTATTAATGAACACCGCTCGGGGCCGGTGCTCAGCCAGCAAACGTTCGAGCTCCTCCAGATCCGGGCCGGTGCGGGTACGCGCAACCTCCAACAGCGTGGCACCGCAAAACGTGAGCAGGCGATGGAGGTTGGCAAAACCGGGGCGTTCAATCACCACGCAATCGCCTGGGCGCAACAGGGTCCGCACCAACAGGTCGAGGCCGTGGCTGGCGCCCTGGGTGGTCAGGATCTGCTGCTCTTGCACGCAAATGTCGACCTGCTTGAGGTGCCGGCGTAGCTGCTGGCGCAAGGCCGGCAACCCCAGGGGCGTGCTGTAGCTAAAGAGCCCCGCCATGTCAGTGCGGGTGACTTCACGGATCGCATAGCTGAGGTCATCCGTTTCGCGCCAACTCTCCGGAAGCCAGCCGCATCCCAGTTTCAATTCGCCCATCGGGCTCTCGTCCACCCGCCCCCACGCCAGTTCTGCGCCCGCAGGCGCAGCTTCGCGCTCCGTGAGCGAAGTCGCGCAGGCCACGTAAAAGCCCAGGCCATGGCGCGAAGCCAGCACGCCCTGGGCAACCATTCGCTCATAGGCTTGCACCACACAGGACTGGCTAAGCAAATTCTCCCTGGCCAGTTGCCGAATGGAGGGCAGGCGCGTTCCCGGTTGCACGTTGTCCTGGCGGATCCAACTGGCCAATCCGTTGACGATTTGCTGCACCACGGGCACGAGCGCCTGCCGATCAATCTTCAGATCCATGAGTAAGCGATTCCTAACTGTTTGTTTTGTTTCCAAAAAAAGAAGTTAAGCACAGGTGCCCCGTCACTGAAGCCCCTAAAGGCGTCGGAAACAGCCATTCCTAACCCCTTGAAACACAATCTCGGGATCGTGACCGAAAAAGCCAGAAATATGGCCCAAGGAGCCAATGCGCAGTCAGGATGTGCCTACTTTTCCCGCAGAGGGCCAGGCATGCTTCCCATAGCAAAACGCCCCGCCCCCGGTGAAGGGGGCGAGGCGTTCGGTCACGGCATTCGCTTGCGGTGAGCGCGTGAAGTCAGAGTTTCGCCGCGTGTCGCTGATGCCGCTCCATGTAGCGCTCTACATAAGAGCAAGAAGGAATGACCGTGTAGCCCATGCGATCGGCGTATTCCAGCGCCTGCTCGGTCAATGCCGCCGCGATACCACGCCCACGCAGGGCGTTGGGCACAAAGGTGCGATAGATATCCAGGGTCTGTTTACCCAGGTCCATATAGGTCAAGTAGGCACGATGACCGTCCACATTGGTCTCGAACTGATGACCAACCTGGTCATGGTGGATGGACAACGCCTCGCTCATCACTACTCCTCGGGTCTGGGTTAGCGACCCTACCTTACCGATGTTTTTCCGGCGAAGGAACATCTACGCCACCCCGTGCCTGCCAGGCACCAAACAAGACCTGTCGATTCTGCGCAGCCGAGCACGTATCAAATAGTAGGCGCCATTGCCGCAAATGCTCAAGGCGCGCTCGTCATTGCAACGTTGGCTGGCCAACGTGCCGGGGGGACTATAGAAGGGGCTCGACCCAATATGCCGGGTCGATAGCCCGCACATTGCCGGATATTGAGACTTAAGACGAACCAGCACTCTTAAAGTCACCTCAATATGGATAAAGATACGAGAGCCCGACCACAGATTCAGAACTACAGTCTAGACAAATCAATAAAGAATGACTGTTGGCAACACTGCACGGCGCCTACAACCATCGCCCTGCCTGGAGCGCAGGCCTGCGTTTTTTTAAACAACGCTGTGAAAAGTTGCTCAAAAAAGAATCAACGCCTACAATTTTTTTGCTTCTTGCGCTACGTCAGTTTACTTACTACAAGTAATGGGTAGTATGTACGCCGGCTATTTCCTCACTCTGAGGAAGTGGCTACTTAATTGAAAGTCCTTGAAGGGGAACACGATGAACAACGTTCTGAAATTCTCTGCTCTGGCTCTGGCCGCAGTTCTGGCTACCGGTTGCAGCAGCGTCTCCAAAGAAACCGAAGCACGTCTGACTGCAACTGAAGACGCAGCAGCTCGCTCCCAGGCTCGTGCAGACGAAGCCTACCGTAAAGCTGATGAAGCTCTGGCTGCTGCTCAAAAAGCACAACAGACTGCTGACGAAGCTAACGAGCGCGCTCTGCGTATGCTGGAAAAAGCTAGCCGCAAGTAATAGTCCTTAGGGATTGTTATCAAGCCGATCCATTTTTGGGTCGGCTTTTTTATTGCCCGCTTTTTACCCAGGCAATAAAAAACCCGCCAACACGACTCCGTGCTGGCGGGCTCTAGGCAGGCGCCTACTGCAGCTCGACCGGGGTACTGCTCATCATGGGCGCAGTGGTCGGCACCGCAATCTCCACCGGCAGGCCATCTTCGGCCGCGACTACGTCACGCACCACGTCCCAGTTCATGCGCAGGCTGTTGGCCAGGTCTTCACGCTTGAGCAAGGCGTTGATGACGGCGGTGTGCTTGTCCACCACCGAGGGGTTGCCCTTGTCATCCAGCGGTGTATGCGCCTCCAGGTACACCTTGCCACCACTGAGGCCGAACTTGTAGGGCTCGCTGATGATCCGCACGGACGTACCGACTGGCACCATGCCCGCCATTTCCAGCACGTTATTGTTGAGCATGCGGAAGCAGCCGTGGCTGGTGCGCATGCCGATGCCGAACTTCTTGTTCGAGCCATGGATCAGGTAACCCGGGGTGCCCAGGGTGAACTTGAAAGGCCCCAAGGGATTGTCCGGGCCGGCAGGCACCACGTTAGGCAGCGGATCGCCATCAGCCGCGTGCTCGGCCTTGATAGAGGCCGGCGGCGTCCAGGTCGGGTTTGGCGTCTTGGCTACGATACTGGTGTGGGCGATCGGTGAGCCCCAGCCTTCGCGGCCGATACCCAGCGGGAACGTGTAGACCACGTTCCGCCCCTTGGGGAAGTAATACAGGCGGTATTCAGCCAGGTTGATGACGATGCCTTCGCGCGGCCCTGGCGGCAGGATGAAGCGGGTCGGCAACACGACTTCGGTACCCGCCCCCGGCAACCACGGATCGACCCCCGGATTGGCCGCGACCATTTCCAGGTAGCCCAGGTCGTAGGCGGTGCCCAGGTCGGCGAAAGTGTCTTCGTACTTGGCCTTGATGACCTGCACCTGGCCCACGATGTCTTCGCCCGGCGGCGGCAACGGCAGCTCCAGGGCAGCAACGGGGCCAGCCACACACAGGGCGGCAAGGGTCAGGCAGCGGGTGACGGCAGGAAAGCGCGGCAACATCCGGAAAGTCCTTCGCAGGGTCAAGAGGTCAAAAGAGGCGATTGTACACCGCGGCCCGGGGCTTAGGGGGTGTCAGCGGGCGGGGTGGCGGGTTACAGCTCGAAGCGCAGCTCCGGCCAGATCGGCGGCGTACCGCGCTTCTGGGATTCGAGGATAGCCCGACATAGCGGGCACAGGCGTTGGTCCTGGAAAATTTTGCGGTCTACCGCCGACCACCGCGGCTGCGCGGGCAACAACGTGCCGCACAGGGTTCGATCCGCTGAGCCGCCCAGTTCCAACTGCCGTGTCACCAGGTGCACCCGCACTTCCTGGCAGGCGAACAGATCCAGCTGTTCATCAGGCTCGATCAGTTGATAGGCAAACAGGGACCAGGCGGGACGTGGCATCGGGGGCTCCAAATCGGGGCGCCACCTTAGCCGAAAGACCGCCGCTAGAAAAGTCTCAAAGCAGCGGTTTCAGCGTCGGCCAGACATTTTCCAGCAACTGGCCCTGGGCCGCTGCGGCCGGGTGGATGCCATCGCGCTGCATCAGCTCCGGATGGCCACCCACCCCTTCGAGGAAAAACGGCACCAGTGGCACTTTTTTCTCGCTGGCGAGGTGGCTGTAGACCTCAGCGAAGGCCTTGGTGTAGCGCACGCCATAATTAGGTGGCAACTGCATGCCCAGCAACAACACCTTGGCACCGCTGGCACGGGCACTGTCGATCATCGACGCAAGATTTTGTTGCAATTGCGTGGGCAACTGCCCGCGCAGGCCATCGTTGCCGCCCAGCTCCAGGACCACCAGCGCCGGCTTGTGCTCTGCAAGCAGTGCCGGCAGGCGCGCCTGGCCCCCTGCGCTGGTGTCGCCGCTGACGGACGCGTTGACCACCTTGTCGTCGAACCCCTCGCGCGCCAGGCGCTGCTCCAGCAAAGCGACCCAGCCTTGGCGGGTATCCAGGCCGAAAGCCGCGCTGATACTATCGCCCACGATCAGGACTGTACCCGCCGCTGCGTTCTGGGCCATGCACACCAAGGCCAGGCCAGCACTCAAAAACCACACACGCATCGGACTCTCCATGGGCGCAAGCATTCTCACTGCGCGGAACCTTAGCAAAGTGGTTCCCAGCGCGGAAGGTGAACTGACCATCCTGCACGAACTCAGCCTGGAACTGAACAAGGGCGATAGCCTGGCCATCGTCGGCGCTTCGGGCTCCGGTAAATCCACCCTCCTGGGGCTGCTCGCCGGCCTCGACTTGCCCAGTGGCGGCGAAGTGGTGCTGGCCGGCCAGGCCCTGAGCACCCTGGACGAAGACCAACGCGCGCGAGTCCGGGCCGAACACGTGGGCTTCGTGTTCCAGTCATTCCAGCTGCTCGACAGCCTCAACGCACTGGAGAACGTCATGCTGCCGCTGGAGCTGGATGGGCGCAAAGACGCCCGCGCGCGCGCCACCGAGTTGCTCGAACGGGTCGGCCTGGGTCGGCGCCTGAGCCACTCGCCACGCCAGCTCTCCGGCGGCGAGCAACAACGGGTGGCCATCGCCCGCGCCTTTGCCGCCGAGCCCGACGTGCTGTTCGCCGACGAGCCCACCGGCAACCTTGATAGCCATACCGGCGAGCGCATCAGCGACTTGCTATTTGAGCTCAACCAGGAACGCGGCACCACCCTGGTGCTGGTGACCCACGACGAACGTCTGGCCCATCGCTGCCGACGCCTGATCCGCCTTGAAGCCGGCCTGCTGGTCGCGCCATTGGAGCCTTGATGGCACGCCTGCCGCTGTTGCGCCTATTCAGCCTCGCCGTCCGCCAACTGCTGCGCGATGCCCGCGCCGGTGAGTTGCGGGTGTTGTTCTTCGCCTTGCTGGTGGCCGTGGCTGCCAGCACTGCCATCGGCTATTTCGGCGCCCGCCTCAATGGCGCCATGATGCTGCGCGCCACCGAGTTCCTCGGCGCCGACCTGCTGCTGGAAGGCAGCTCGCCAGCGCGCCCGGAGCAGACCCAGAGCGGTCTCGACCTAGGCCTGGAACACGCGTCGGTGGTGGAATTTTCCAGCGTCATCGCCACCGACAACGGCATCCAGTTGTCCAGCGTAAAAGCGGTCAGCCCGGCCTACCCGCTGCGCGGAGAACTGAAAAGCGCCAGCGCACCCTTCGCACCAGAAGCGCCCGGTGGCGGCCCCCAGCCCGGCGAGGCCTGGGCCGAGGCGCGGCTGTTGACCGCCCTGGAACTCAAGATCGGCGACAGCATCGATGTAGGGGTCAAGACCCTTCGCCTGAGCCGTGTGCTGACCTACGAGCCCGACCGCGCCGGCAACTTCTATAGCCTCACCCCGCGCGTGATGATGAACCTCGCCGACCTGCAAGCCACGGGCGTGGTGCAACCGGGCAGCCGCGTCAGCTACCGGGAACTGTGGCGCGGCGAGGCCAGTCGCCTGGAAAGCTATCGCCAATTGATAAAACCGGGGCTGGCCGCCAACCAGCGCTTGCAGGATGCCCGCGACGGCAACCGGCAGATCGGCGGCGCCCTGGGTAAGGCCGAGCGCTACCTGAACATGGCGAGCCTGGTGGCGGTGCTGCTGTCCGGCGTGGCCGTGGCCCTGTCCGCCGCCCGCTTCGCCGCCCGGCGTTTCGATGCCAGCGCGTTGCTGCGCTGCCTCGGCCTGTCGCGGCGCGAAGCCCTGCTGCTGTTCAGCGTGCAATTGACCGTCCTCGGCCTGCTTGCCAGCCTCAGCGGTGCCCTCCTCGGTTGGCTGGCCCAACTGGGCCTGTTCGCCCTGCTCCACGATTTGCTGCCCAACGATGTTCCACCGGGCGGGTTGCTGCCGGCAATCGCCGGCATCGGCACCGGGCTGGTAGCCTTGGCCGGGTTCGCCCTGCCACCGCTGGCCGCCCTAGGCCGCGTGCCGCCGCTGCGGGTGTTGCGCCGCGACATGTTGCCCATCCCCTCCAGTAGCTGGGTGGTGTACGGCGCAGCCTTGGCCGCCCTGGGCCTGATTATGTGGCGCCTGAGCCTGGACCTAGTGCTGACCTTCGCCCTGCTGGGCGGCGGCGTAGTGGCTGCGTTGGTATTGGGTGGCCTGTTGCTGCTTCTGCTGCAAAGCCTGCGGCGCCTGCTAGCCAAGGCTTCGCTGCCCTGGCGCCTGGGGTTGGGGCAACTGCTACGCCACCCCTTGGCTGCAGCCGGGCAAGCCCTGGCCTTTGGCTTGATCCTGCTGTCGATGGCGCTGATTGCGCTGCTGCGCGGCGAGTTGCTCGACACCTGGCAAAACCAGTTACCCAAGGACGCGCCCAATTACTTCGCCCTCAACATCCTGCCCGCCGATAAAGATGCCTTCAGCGCACGCTTGAGCGAGGCGTCGGCGCAATCGGCGCCGCTCTACCCGGTAGTGCCGGGGCGACTGATTAGTATCAATGGCGAGCCGGTGCGCGAGATCGTCACCAAGGAATCGAGCGGCGATCGCGCCGTGCAGCGCGACCTGAGCCTGACCTGGGCCACCGACCTGCCGGCAGGCAACGCCATCACCGAGGGAGCCTGGTGGCCGGCCCAGCCGCCCGATGACTTGCCAGGCGTGTCGGTGGAAACCAAGGTGGCCGAAAGCCTCAAGCTCAAACTCGGCGATCACTTGGTGTTCACCGTGGCCGGAGTCAATCGCGAGGCGCGGGTCACCAGCCTGCGCAGCATCAACTGGGATAACTTCCAGCCCAACTTCTTCATGATCTTCCAACCCGGCACCCTCAAGGATTTGCCGACCACTTACCTGACCAGTTTCTACCTGGCCCCGGGCAACGATCAGCAGATCATCGACCTGTCCCGCGCCTTCCCGGCGGTGACCATCCTGCAAGTCGAAGCCTTGCTCGAACAGCTGCGCAGCATCCTGGCCCAGGTCACGCTGGCGGTGGAGTACGTGCTGCTGTTCGTTCTGGCGGCGGGGATGGCGGTGCTGTTTTCCGGGTTGCAGGCCACCCTCGACGAGCGCATTCGCCAGGGCGCCCTGCTACGTGCCCTGGGGGCGGAGCGGCGCTTGCTGGTCAAGGCGCGGCGCATCGAGTTCGGCTTGCTCGGCGCGGTCAGCGGCCTGTTGGCCGCGCTGGGTTCGGAAGTGGTGAGCCTGGTGCTGTACCGCTACGCCTTCGACCTGCCCTGGCAACCGCACCCCTGGTTGCTGGTGCTGCCATTGATCGGCGCACTGCTGATCGGTAGCGCCGGCGTCTTCGGCACGCGACGGGCGCTCAATGCCAGCCCCCTGACAGTCCTGCGCGAGGGTTGATAGACTCGCGCCCACTCCGCCCTCCGCACAAGAAGCCGCAATGAGCCGCTACCGCCCTCCCCGCACCGCTGGCACCGCCCTGATTACCCCCGAGGGCGAGGCGCGGATGCGGGCCGAGTTCCATGAGTTGTGGCATGTGCGCCGCCCCCAGGTCACCCAATCGGTGAGCGAGGCGGCGGCCCAGGGCGACCGCTCGGAAAACGCCGAGTACACCTACGGTAAGAAAATGCTGCGGGAAATCGATAGCCGCGTGCGCTTCCTGACCAAGCGCCTGGAAGCTCTGAAAGTGGTGAGCGAGCGGCCCAGCGACCCGAACAAGGTCTACTTCGGCGCCTGGGTGACCATTGAGGATGAGAGCGGCAAGGAGGCGCGCTACCGCATCGTCGGCCCCGACGAACTGGACCTCAAGCAAGGCCTGATTAGCATCGACTCCCCCTTGGCCCGCGCCTTGATCGGCAAGGCGCTGGACGCCGAAGTGCGGGTGCAGACGCCGACCGGCGAACAGTGCGTGTATATCGTGGCGATTGACTATCCCTAGCCTCAACGGCGGGTAATCAGACCCTGACGGCTGACGCGCACCAGTTGTTTAATCATCTCGGTGGCATCTGCGCCGCTGGGAGCTTGGATAACGGCCAGGTCGAAGCTATCGCTGGCAAAACGCGCCAGGGATTCGCCATCGGCCACGAACTGGATCAGGAACGCCGAAGGACGCCCCGTACGGCGCGGCCAGCCATCGAGATAGCGCAGCAAGGTGGGCTGATGCTTGCCACCGAGAAGGATTTTTGGATTGTGCTGGGGAAGGTTCGCCGTAATCGGCGCAAGACGTACAAGGGGGCTGGGTGCATTCATCGTGTCGTGTCTCTGCCTCAAATTTCTGCCGGGCAGGTGAGAGGCAACACCGAACCAGCGCTTTAGCGGTATTTCGAAGCCAGTATCAAGCTTCTATCGGTGACCTTTCGGTCCCCTGGCGCCCCGCAAGTAGCTGTTTAAATCGGCGCATGGGGCACATCCTAGAGAAGCTGGCCAGTTAGTGTCAACCACCGCGTTCAGTGCTTTAGTCCGCGTGTTTGCGCCGCCCTTCAGCCCCCCGGTACCGCCTCGCGCCCGGAGAACCGCTCCCGATAAGCCTGGGGCGTGACCCCCAGGGCCTTGAGGAAACTGCGCCGCAAGGTCTCTTCGCTACCAAAGCCGCACTGCACCGCCACGCGCTTGACCGCCATGCCCGTGTCACACAGCAGGCGCCGGGCGCTTTCCACACGGATTGCCTCGATGGCCCGGGCCGGGGTCTGGCCGGTTTCCTGGCGGTAATGGCGTACGAAACTGCGCTCGCTCATCCCCGCCTGTAGCGCCAGGCTGGGGATGTTCAAGTCTAGCTTCAGGTTTTCTGCGATCCAGGCATGCAATTCATCAAAACGGCTGCCGTCCTGCTGCAAGGCCAGGGTCACGCTGAACTGGGATTGGCCTCCCGGGCGCTTGAGGAACACCACCAATTGTCGCGCCACTTCCAGGGCCATGGCCCGACCCAAGTCCGCCTCCACCAGGGCCAACGCCAAGTCGATGCCCGCCGTCACTCCGGCGGAGGTCCACACCGGCCCATCGTTGATGAAAATCGGGTTGGCCTCCACTCGCAGGCGCGGATACAGCTGCGCCAACTGCTCGCAGCGGGTCCAGTGGGTGACCACCCGGCGCCCGTCGAGCCAGCCACTGGCGGCCAGCAAAAACGCCCCGGTGCACACCGACGCCACACGCCGAGACTGCGCCGCTCGCTGGCGCACCCAGGCCACCAACGCGGTGTCTTCGGCGGCGGCATACACGCCCCAGCCACCAGCGACGATCAGGGTGTCACAAGGCTGGCCGGGTGGTGGCAACTGCGCCGACACTAGCGCCAACCCCGCCGACGACATCACCGGCTCCGGTCCCGGCGCGATCACCCGTGGCACATAGGGCGGCGGCAAGCCTTGCTGGCGCGCCAGGTCATTGGCCGAGGCAAACACCTGCAGCGGCCCGGTGACATCTAGCAACTGCACGTTGGCAAACGCGAGTACATCAATAGTCTTGGGCATATTTGGCGTAATTCGTGGGCTAATTGGCGGATACGCCAAATCCTAGGCTCCTAGAGTGAAACCGTCCAGCCATGTCGGGTGGGCCGTCTCCCAAGGAAAAAGCGCCATGTCCCTGCAGATCGGTTTCCTGTTGTTCCCGCAAATTCAGCAATTGGACCTGACCGGCCCTTATGACGTACTGGCGTCGCTGCCGGACGTGAAGGTGCATTTGATCTGGAAGGACCTTGCCCCGATCACCTCCAGCACCGGCCTGGTGCTTCTGCCCACCACCACCTACGCAAACTGCCCAGCCCTGGACGTAATCTGCGTGCCCGGTGGCGCCGGCGTCGGCCCGCTGATGGAAGATGCCCCAACGCTGGCCTTCATCCAGCGCCAAGCAGCCCAGGCACGCTACATCACCTCAGTGTGCACCGGCTCCCTTGTCCTTGGCGCCGCCGGGCTGCTCAAGGGCAAGCGGGCCACCACCCATTGGGCGTACCACGACTTGCTCAAGCCTTTGGGCGCCATTGCGGTGAAGGACCGGGTGGTGCGCGACGGTAACCTGCTGACCGGCGGCGGCATCACCGCGGGCATCGACTTTGCCTTGGTCTTGGCGGGTGAGTTGTATGGCACGGAGTTGGCGCAACTGGTGCAGTTGCAACTTGAATACGCCCCAGCCCCGCCCTTCCATGGCGGTACACCGGAGACCTCCCCAGCCGTCGTGCTGGAGCAGGCCCTGCTGCGAGTGGCACCGTCGCTCAAGGCTCGCGAGGAGATCGTCGAGCGCGTGGCCCAGGGCTTGGCGTGAAAAATCGCGACCATGAAAAAACCCGCCGAAGCGGGTTTTTCCAGACCATTTACGACTCCCTGTCGCAGCATTCCTTGCCTATGGTCGATCATCCTTGATCCTGAGCGCATCCTGCGCTGCAGTTGACGGAGGCCAGATTAGCGCGGGCATTGCGCAGACAATAGACGACATACCACTGCTCTGGTGTAAGCCTTTGGCTAGAGCCTTTGAGAGCCCGGTACCTGTCAGGGCTGCCACCGGGTGTTGACCACCACATCGCGCGGCTCGTCATAGGAGCCGTCGGAGTATTTCCCTTTGAACAGGTGTTGAGGTTCAGCACTACAATCAGATGCTCGTCGACCTTGTAGTTGGCCGTTGGCCAACCATCGCGTAGATGAGTGGATGCGGCATTGAACTATTGGAGCGAAACTGGCCAGCGCTTAACCACAAAGGAGCCTTCCCCGTGCCAGCACTCAACGGCAGTTGTCTATGCAATACCGTGCGATATCAAATAGATGGCCTGGACATGCCCATCAGCCACTGCCATTGCCACACCTGCCGCAAGGCCCACGCAGCGGCGTTCGCCACCACTGCCGGAGTGCTGCGTGAGCACTTTCGCTGGCTCGCGGGGCAAGAGGCGTTAGGCACCTTCGAGTCATCACCAGGCAAGTTGCGGTATTTCTGCACGCGCTGCGGATCGCACCTGATGGCCGAACGCCCGGCCCAGCCCCATGTGATCCTGCGGGTCGCCACCCTGAACGACGATCCCCAACTAACTCCTGCGGCGCACATCTGGACCGAACACGCGGTGCCTTGGCTGTCCGATGAGGCCCTGCCCCGCTGGCGCCAATGGCAGGGTGACTGAGCCCCACTGTCTTAAAATTGCCTGCTAGGATAATCGGCCATTGGCTTAACCGCTTCAGCCGCGCCCAGACAGGGACACCCCCTGATTTTCGACCCCGACGGCACCCTGGCCGACACCGACCACTGGCACCAAGTGACCCTGCCGCAGCTCTTGCAGGAAGAAGAGAGACGTCGCATCCGGCATGGGAGCTTCCTTGAAAAATGCAAAAAACCAGAGGCGAACCTTAGCACTGTCCGCTGCTGACCAACGGT
>RCMZ01000667.1_pt1 | contig 15468 bp, 12 predicted proteins | sample 2041141 | NCBI WGS metagenome assembly RCMZ01 (sample SAMN09708263, study PRJNA481090) | Wastewater metagenome, whole genome shotgun sequencing project. | biome: sewage; isolation source: Davis station wastewater (DW) | place: Antarctica: Davis Station | collected 2010-03-01
AGCATAACCATGGATGGTCACTTGGTTGACAGCTTCTTGCTTAAACTCATCTGAATAACGGTAGCCTTTGCTCATGTTTAACCCCTTATTGTTGTTCATCTTTTTACCATAAAAAGTGTCGGGGTTAGTCAGGCCTTATCACGTGTCACATTAACAACTTTCAATGCTCGACTGCGATGCACATTAGAAAGCTATTGCTACACTGGTAAGAGAAATGGATATTCAATAAAAAGGAGTTACCTATGCTAATCCTTACACGTCGCAGCGGTGAAGCACTTCGTATCAGTGATGAAATCACGGTCACTGTACTTGGTGTTAAAGGGAATCAGGTACGGATTGGTGTAAACGCACCAAAAGACATTGATGTGCACCGAGAAGAAATCTACGAACTAATTCAATATCAGCAACAGCGGTTCAAGAAATCTACCTCTAGCGATGGTTGATAAATTGCCGCAATCAGCACAAAAGCCCTTAAACCGTCTGAAAGGGTTTCAACTTCTAGCTTTAGTGGTAACCATCGTTGGCGGTTGCGCGCAACCGCCATCTTGCTCCATCGGTACAGCTTAACAATGCTGATCTTCCATAAACCGACCGATTCCAATGGCAGCGTGAAATCCGGCTGCGTGCAGCATCTCATGAAACTTAATAGAAGTTAATATTGTCGTACGCTATCAAATCAATCTTACAGATTTATTAGCCTGTTTTAAGTACACCTCAAAAGAACCAGTCTTTAAGTGCTTAAAATGTCTTACAGAACTACTTATAACAGACTACAATACGAGAACCATTTAAAACAGACTGGTATCTCAAAATGTTCTTACGTGCCTATCTTCGAGCTTCGACTACTGAGCAAAATGCTGAACGCGCAAAACAGTCATTGATTAATTTTGCTGCCGATCACAATCAACGTATCGCGTCTTTTTATATAGAGAACGAATCAGGGGCGACATTGCACCGACCGAAGCTAATGGAGTTGATTTCTGATGCTGGAGAGGGTGACATTATCTTGGTTGAGCAAATTGACCGACTTGCTCGTTTGAAACAGTCAGACTGGGAAACGCTAAAGTATTTGCTGGCATCAAAAAAGCTGATGATCGTTTCGCCGGAGTTACCTACAAGCTGGATGGCGTTGAAAAGTTCAGATAACACAGAGTTCACAGCTTCTATTATTCAGGCTGTTAACGGAATGCTTCTTGATATGCTTGCGGCAGTCGCACGCAAAGATTACGAGGATCGGCGTAGGCGTCAGTTGCAAGGTATCGAAAAAGCGCAAGCGGATGGAAAGTACGTTGGACGTAAGCCTGATTTGAAAAAGCGTGCGAGTATTGCATCGTTGCTTAAGGCGGGGCAAAGCTATTCGTGTATCCAGGAAACACTTGGTTGCTCGCGGCATTTGATTGCAGATGTAAAGAAAGGAATGGATAGGTTCGAGCCAGCACTAATCTAAATAGGTGGCCATTGACACTATGCCACTACAGTCTATGAAACTGTGGGAAGTCCGATCATCATATTATAATGACCGATTTGTCCTGCTTTATCGAAGATGCTTCGAAAGACACGAAGGTACACCTCGTTAGTTTGCTCGCCATTGTTAATATAAAGGTCATCATGAATCGAATGGGAGCCATCGTTAACCCAAGAAAATAGAGACTGGCAAATTAATTTCTCACGCCCGTCAAACAGTTCACAGATTTCATCTTTCCCCATTCCACCCCACATAGTGAAGTAGTTTTCCAGTATGCGGCGTAATGTGTTTTGCAGGCTGATGCTGGAAATATTTGCTGATCTCACATCCTCCCACAGCAATTCATAAGCTGATTTGATTGGATTAGTCTCACAGCGCTCAACAATAGATCCATGCTGTAGCTTCTTTACCAACCAGAAACTTTCCTCACTAAGAGTGCTGTCAGCAGTCCTGCTTCTGTTGAAACTAATTTCTTTATGAAAGTAAACATTATGGGTAAGTACAAACACCTGCTTAATCTGAGTACCCTGGTCTCTTACCTCTCCCATTACGCTTTTAATAAGGCTACTAACGATGTAAAGAATGTCGCTGTCTAACGAAGATATCGGGTCGTCAAACACAACTACCCGATTGGCCATAAGGCCTGAGGAGGTTTGAGCCCCTTTGATGAGATAGTAAAAGTACAAAAAAGTGACAAACGTTTTCTCACCTTCACTCAGTGAGCGGCTGGCATCCTCGCCGTTTGCACGTATTATTCGGTAGTGCTGACCATCAGCGCTTTCACCGATGGAAAAGGAATGGAAGCCGAATTTATCTAGTAGATCATTAATTGCTGAAATGGTTGGCTGAATGGATGTAGTTTGTTTTTCCAGCTCTTTGATTTGACCTTGTAGCCCGAGAAGTCGCTCATGCTTGGTCCGCTGGCTTCCTTCCATGCCTTCAATAGCTTGTGTCAGGCGGTTCTTTTTCTCCCCATACTCTTGTAAATCATCTTCTAGCTCACTCAATACATAGCTCCATACTTGCCCAGTTAACGTGTGCTTCTCAGACGCAATATTTGCAACCGTTTGGTTATGTGTATTAGTTTTTTCATCTGCCGCAGTCAACAAAGCCTGCAGCTGTATTATTAATGGTTCAACAGGCTCCAGTTCGACTTTGCGACTGGGCTCATCAATTTTTTTAGCTAACCGAGCCTGATTACCTTTTAACCTTTCCTCAAGCACCTGAGCTTCCGCGTTAAACAACTCTAAATTCAAAAACGAGTTATTGAGTTCTATACAGCGCTGGATGGTAGTTAACAGCTGCTCACTTAATCTTTGATAAGTATCTCGCAACTGCTTTATTGATTGAATGTCATTATCATAAGCTTCGCTAAAAAATGCCGCGAGATCGGCTGCAAATTGCTTGTCTGTCGACTGCTGACAGAAAGGGCAAGTTTCCGGTTGTTGCTCGTGATACTTACGACCTTGTTTTACCCAGTCACTGTTGCCCAAGCCGCTGATCAGCGCTGCAATATCAACATCTTGGCTCCCTATAATCATTTTTTGCAACAGAGTGTTTTTCTCGGCTGCCACAAGGTCATCAGCTGAAAGGTTTCCCAGTAGCGGGGCGCGCTCGATATCACTTGAAAAAACAGTTTCAGCTTTTTTCTTTAAGGCTTCTAGTGTTAACAGCTCAGCCGTATTTGATACTTGCTCGGACAATACCTTTTCTTTAAACCGCTCTTTGTTAGCCCGAACACCAGCTGCGGCATAAGCATCTTTGAAATAAGTATCATGGAGTTCTTTTTGCTTCCAGCACTTGTCACGTAGTGCAGGCTCTAAATCTGCCAGTTCTTTACGTTTGCCTGATTGACTACCTTCGCCATCTAATTGATTATTAAGGCTTGATATCTGGCCATTGAGCTTCTCTACCTCAGGGCGTAAGAGTGCGATTTCACGCTCAGCCTCAACCTGATCCTCACCCAAGGTAAAGACACCCTGTAATGGGCCATTCTGATTAAAATTTCTATCAACAAAGTCTTGGTTGTACACCACCCGTTCAAGAGGAGTACCACCTTGCCATCCTAACAAGCAGTGATGATGTCCTGGCTCACCAGCAATCACACGACTGATAGTCGTTTTGCCTGTACCATTCGCACCAAAAATGTAATTAATACGTCGAAGATCGCTTAGCTTTGCCTGATTAAGGTATGTGGCTACAGGTGGGTTTATTTGAATCTCGCTGATCATACTCTTTCCTTAGAGTTCGCCTGGAAAAGCTTTTGGCTGAACATTCTTAATATTAAAATAACCGTTTTGACACAAACAAAAATGCTATCCAAGTCATGTAGATTTCAAATCAGCCCACAACCTCAAGCCTAGCCGTCTCAGCGCTATAAGCCACTTCAGCAATCGACCCATCACGTATCCGCTCAACAGCCTCATCAATCACATGCAGTGGCACCAAAAACCACTCCTGCGGCTTTACAGGGTTACCGAAGCGATCTTCTATGATGAGATCAAGCTGTGCGGCACTGAAGACACGGTGGAAGATGTTTTCAAGCTTGGTTCGGTTGATATTGTGCAGAGTGTAAGTCGCGACTATCTCTACATCAGCTAGTAAGTAGGTTGCGTCTTTTGCGGCATTAGCAATACGGGTTTCGACCTTGCCGCCGGTAACGCCAATTTTGTGAATCAGCTCGCGGTGCTCAGTTACAAAAGAATGACTGGACTGGCTGCGCAACACGTAGATTGTGCCGCTGGCAATGTCATCTTCTTCTGCAGCATCACCAAACAATGGCCCCATATCCGTGCTGGTAATACGGCGGCTTGTTTCATCTTTATAGAGTGCGCGTACCAGTGATAAACGCAGCATATTGCTTTGCGTACCGTTGGAGAAGATAACTCGTAAACGTGCGTCTTTTTTACCCTGTGGCGAATCAAAGTCTTCGCCCTCCTCCGCTACATAAGCCATTTGGCCGGACAGAATAAACCAATGTCCAACTTCAATGCTGACGTTATTACCGAATGGGCGTGTCTGACGCGACCCAGCCTTCAGCTCACGCTCTACCCGCTCAAACAAGTCTTCAAATAACTCAAAGTCTTCACACTTTTCTCTGTGAGCAATTTCTTCAGCAGCACGTTTCTCAGAAGATGAGCGCACATGACGCAATACAGTCATATCGCCCTGGCTTGCTTCCAGCCCTGAAATGCCAAGCTCTGCTAACAAGGCATCGGCATCCATAGCGTTTATGTCTGCTGGAATATCATTAGAAGCGGTTAACAAACCATGCGTGTCGATATCAGCAAGCAAGGTCTTTGCTTCTGGTAGTTTTCTAATCTGCTCTAGACGGACACAATATAGGCGCTCAAAAATATCGAGGTCATAACCTTTGCGAGGCGCATGTCCGTGCGTTTCATAAAAGCGTACAATATCCTCAAATCCCGCAATAATGCGCTCTTCTCGTGGCGTACGAGTCACAGTCTTTATCGGTGCGGCTTCTATACCAAGCGCTGCTAATAGCTCATCATCATTCATTAGGTTCTACCTTATTCTTGCTGTGCAGCAGCTTGTGCTCGGTAACGTGCGAATGCAGCCACACCTTCAGCCATACGCTGTTCCCATGGATCTGCAGAGTTCACGGTGGGTAATCGACCACGTTCAGTCTTGAACTGTACAGCGCGCATCGCTAACTCTCTGGCTTCATCTTCAGGAATGCTAATTTTCTTACCACCAATAATGGCCTGTATTTGTTGCAGTGACTTTGCATCCATAGCTTTACCGAGAATCGCGTAAGCAGCATCAAACGGGTTAATACGATCAATCAGATCAATATCCAGTTCGCGCACATTGATAAACTTACGCACACCATCAATCAGAGCCGTACTGCCAAGGGTTGTATCAGAAGAATGTGTGCCTGGCTCACCTAATGCAATCTTGGCTTGCTGAGTAATATTCATTGCAGCGATAGCATGTTGACGAATCGCTTCGTGATCACCTGGACTCAACTCAGGATAACGATCACGTATGATTTTCCCCATACGCAGCTGAGTCAGCTCTTCAGGTAGTGTATTCTCTTGGTCGAACAAGCCACGCTCTAATGCTGTTTTGTCCTGTATGAAGCTGGTCACCACCTCGTTCAAATCTTCTTTACAGATACGGGTCGCTTCCGCAGTCTCTGGCTTTTTTAAGCCATTGATTTCAATATGCCACTGCCCTGTTGCTTCGTTAACACCCGCATTGGTCGTACCAGGTTGATAGCCTTCAGGACCGTAATCAAAACCTGTTTGCGGGCCTATATTTTTCGGTGTGAACTCATAGCGTGGCGACAACACTTGTTCCATCAGCAAGCTAGCGGAGATGGCTTTAAGCATGTCGTTGACCGCTTCAGAGGTCGCTGACTGTTCTGCTGCAGGCTCGGCAATGAGGTTAGTAAAGCGAGAGCGCTCTTTACCTTCAGCATCACGTGTTGCACGACCAATAATTTGTACAATTTCAGTCAGACTGCTGCGATAACCTACTGTCAAAGCATGTTCACACCAGATCCAATCAAAGCCTTCTTTAGCCATACCCAGTGCGATAATGATATCCACATGGTCACGGTTATTATTTGCTTCAGGATCTTTTAATGCGTTAAGAACAAACGAACGCTTGGCGGCATCACTGTCATCAACCAAATCGGCAACTTTCAGAATACGGCCATCTTTAGCTTTGATCAGGTGAAAGCCCGTATCAGGATCAACCCCTTGCCACTCACCCAGCGTCCCCATAATCTCGTCAACTTCTCGCTGCTTATCCTTAAGACTTTCACGCGCATTAACGTTAGGAATATGAACGATAGTTTTCAGTGACGGATCAAGAACTTTAGCGATGGCCTCAACGTAGGTTTTTGTGTAAAAAAAGTAACCAATATCCAGCGACTTTAACCAGCGATAGCCATTCAGCTGCTCATAGTAGGTGTAAGTGACAGTCTCAAATTTACTCTCATCAACTGTCGAGAGTACTGCCTCGCTATCCCCTCGAAAGTAAGAGCCGGTCATGGCAACGATATGTGCATTATCGCGCTCTAACAGCTCGCCAAGCTGACTGCCCAGTTTGTTATCTGGGTTTGCAGAAACGTGGTGAAACTCATCAATAGCAATCAAACGGTTATCAAACGCTGCAACACCAAGCTCTTCAAAAGCAAAGCGGAATGTCGCATGAGTACAAATCAGAACTTGATCATCACTGTCTAAAAACTTACTGACTGCTTCAACCTTTGACTTGGCCACACGAGGCTCATCAATGCCAGGCGCGTTACACAAGTTCCACTGCGGCTCGACATGCCAATCCCAATAAAAACCAAACTTAGTCAATGCCTCATTATTGAAGCTGCCACCAATGGAGCGCTCTGGCACAACAACAATGGCTTGTTTAACGCCCTGATTATTCAGCTTATCCAAAGCGATAAACATCAGTGCACGCGACTTGCCTGACGCCGGTGGCGACTTGATTAACAGGTACTGCTCACCACGCTTGGTAAAGGCACGCTCTTGCATAGTACGCATGCCCAACGCATTAGAAGTACTCGATGCACCTGTATGAGCAGTCGTAATCGAAACGGCTGGAATAGTGTAGTTATTGGTTGGATTCTTCATGTCTTCCACTTATCAGTCCTTTTTATCCAGCTGTTTGAGCTCGTTTTCTAATTGCTCGATTTCCATTAGATCTTCCATGTCAGCCTCCCTCGCTTCCGAGGCACGACGTTTTTGGTCGAAATCCTCATAACGCTCATGAGCGACTGTTTGCATGTTCTCTCGACTTATAGAACCTGCACCTTCAAGAATCGGCTGGTCGTTGAAAGCGAGCGTTTTGTCCACGTTATTACGCCAGAAGTCGAGGTTCAGTTCCTTTTGTTGCTTGAGTCGTAATTCCGCCTGATCAAGAAATATAACTACTAAGCGATTGAGCGTATCGATCTCATCATTACTTAAATAGTTTTTAGCGATAATTACGTCCTGCTTACGCACACGCGAACCGGTCCAACTGGTTAGAGCCATATTTGGTTGGCTTGGATCTGAACGCTTTAACACTAACTCTGCTGCTGTGTAGCCAGTCGTGGCGTATAACAATTTGTTCTGCACTTCAGCAAAGAACAGCGCCGTATCTTTTTCACGGGCTTGGTAGTCAGAACTCAGAGCAAATAGGTCGCGTACTTTCTGGTAGAAACGTTTCTCAGAGGCTCTAATCTCACGGATACGTTCCAGTAACTCATCGAAGTAATCCCAGCCAACAGGGTTCTTCATGCGCTCATCATCTATCACAAAACCTTTACGCAGAAACTCTTTAAGATGCGTGCTGGCCCACTGACGAAATTGCACGCCACGCGGCGAACGCACGCGGTAGCCGATGGCTAAAATCAAGTCAAGATTGTAATAAGTCAGTTTACGTTGAACCTGTCGACCTCCCTCGTTTTGAACTGTCAAGGATTCCTTGACAGTTGCTTCCAGGGATAACTCTTTATCTGCAAAAATGTTTTTCGCATGCAGCGAAACGTTCTGCTTGGTGGTCTGAAACAGCTCAGCAATTTCCAGCTGACTGAGCCAGATACTCTCAGTCTCTACGCGTAAGTGAAGTCGGGTTTGGCCGTCATCTGATGTATACAGAATCAGTTCGTTCACGCTTTTTTACTCCGTGTCGATTTTGTTTTCTCTGCTGCAATCATTTTTGTGTAAAGGTCAAAAAGCTTTTCAAGACGTTCGGTATCGTTTTTAAAACGGCGACCAATAAAAATACGTTCGAGCACTTCGTCATTCTGCTCATGAGCTAGACGTAGATTCTCTGGCATTTTTTCTGGGTCGTATAAGTCAGCAATCGTTGCGGGGAAATGCGCTTCGCGAGCGAGCAAGATATTTTCTGCGCAGGCGGTTAAATCGACTTTGTTTTGCTCGGTGAGCGTAGGTACGGGGAAGGTGTTCCAGCCCATGGTGTTTGAATAGCGAAAATCGGTTTTCATCTTGCCGCAAACTGTAGCAATCCACACAAGATGCAAACGCGAAGCAATGAGGGCCATATTCCAAATGGGGGCATCATAGAGGGCAAAAGCAAGGTTAGAAACTATAGAGCGGTTATCGATAAGCCCAACAGGGAGGTACTGACGATTTTCCGAAGAAACACCAGGGAGAATTAGTGTGTGTCTTTCTCCGCAATACATTTCGCGAAACCGATGCGGATATGAAGCCATTTTTTTTGTACCAGCATCTTTGCTATTAAGGCGCATCTTCTTTGCACCCTCAATACGGATATGAATTGAATCTATCGCCTGTGCTCGCGGTAAATCATTATCAGATATCCAAAGACAATTTCGCACAACACCGCGAATAAACTCAGCAGAACCATATATACGGCGAATAAAGGTTTCTTTATCGTCCTTACTCAACCCAAGCAAAGCTACCTCGCCTGATGAAAGAAGGAGGTTACCACCATCAATAGGCATGTTCCCAAATGACATAGGCACAAGACCAGAAACACTCTGCCGCTGGCCTTCAACAACTATGTTTTCACCAGTGGTTAAGTAAGGTGTGATGTTCTCAGCTTCACGTACAGTGATTTCGCCATCTGGATTTAGATCATACAGCCGACGCTTCTTTTTCGTTTGTGTTGTAAGCCCAATAATAACAACAGTTACACCTGCGTTATGACTTGCAAGATTCGCCCATTTAAATGATGTATGCGCGAAATAAATACTTGATCCTAACTCAAAAATTTTTGGCCACAGAAGAGGCACTATACGACCTTGGCATACAGAGTTAGTACTCACAAAAGCTGACTCAGCTTGAGTTTTCTCCGCATAGTCAGCAGCTTTCATAAACCAGCCGCCAACATAGTCAATCTGTTTTGCTGAAACACCATAAGGCTTAAACACAGCTTCTAAATCCAACTTCTGCTCTTGATTTTGAGTTTGACTACCTTTATAAGGCGGATTACCACAAATATAGGTTTCACCACCTTCGTTGGCAAAATCAATTTCAGTCTGATCAAGTGGCGTGTTAAATAAATCATCACCTAACACTTTCACGCCCGTTCCCGTCGGTGGGCAGATGCTTAGCCAATCCAAGCGCAAGGCGTTACCGCAAATAATCCAGTTCTCAGCACTTAAGGGTAAGAACTCAGCCAGTGCATCCTGCTGACCACGATACTGCACGTCACACTGATACTCCGCGATGATCAAAGCCAGCCGTGCAATCTCAGCAGGAAAGTCATTGATCTCAATGCCACGGAAATTGGTCAGCGGTATAACTGATTTGATGTGTACTTCGCCACGCAGACGATTGATCTCGGCTTCTATCTCACGCATTTGCTTGTAGGCAATCACTAAAAAGTTACCGGAACCACACGCCGGGTCAAAGACACGAATACAGCTCATACGCTTGCGCAGGTTTAGTAGCTTGCGCTGATTATCACCGGCCTCGGTTAGCTGCTCTCGTAGCTCATCTAAGAACAGAGGGTTAAGCACCTTGAGGATATTCGGCACACTGGTGTAGTGCATACCCAATGCACCGCGCTCGGTATCATCAGCCACCGCCTGAATCATACTGCCGAAAATATCAGGATTGATTTGCTTCCAGTTCAGCTTGCCAGCATGCATTAAGTACGTACGTGACATACGTGAGAAACGCGGCACAGCCGTCGAGCCTGAAAACAAACCACCGTTCACATAAGGAAAGCGGTCAGCCCAGCTCGGTAAGCGAGGCTCAGCACTGCTACGGTCTGCCAGCTTGATGTTCATAGCTTTGAAAATCGTTTCAAGCACTGCATCGGTATTCGAGCCGTCACGTTCGCTGATCTGATCCACTGTTTTAGTAAACAGATCATCACCGGCAAAAATGTCTGTATCTTCCGCAAAAAAACAAAAAATCAAACGTGCCATAAAGTGGTTCATATCACAGCGACGCTCTGCTGAAGCCCACTCTGGGTTATCGTCAAGCAGCTCTACATATAGCTTGTTTAAACGCCCCGTCGCACGCACATCAATAGGGTTGTCTTTGATTTCTTTAAGCGTAGAAATACCCGCCAGCGGCAGAAACACACCAAAGTAATCAGCTACATTTGCATAATCACAAGCAAGGGTTTCGCCGCTGTTGAGGTCTTCAGCTTCGAGCGTGACACCATCGGTGGCTAGAATAAACTTAGCTTTTGCTTTGCCGGTTGCTGGGCTTTTTGCCAGTGTAGCAAGCGTCTCGCTAACAGCGTTTTCTACACACACCGCAATATGAATATTGTTACGCAGCAACACACCATCAGTGACATCAGAGGTATTGCTATTGCCGCTACGCAGACGCTTCAGCGTGGTTTCTTTGTGCCCAAATGCCGCTAAAAACTCGTACGCGAACTCTTGTGCATCAAACGGCTGCATAGCGAGTTCAGACAGGGCTGCTTCAATTTCTACTGCGTTCATGGTGTACCAATAGTCAAAACGATTGTGAGTGGTGTCGTTAAACGAGTTGGCTAGTATAAGGAGTAACGCTAAGAAAGGGCTAATGCTTGACTGTGCCAATAAACAGCTCCTAGGCTAAATCAAAGCATGCCGTTGCACTCATACTTTCAGGGATGCTGCTTTTCCTCCTCTTCCCTTCTGAATTTAGCTTTATAATTTGCAACAGTGATCATTATTCAAACTACATGAGCAGCTCTATGCTCTGGCCTAATACAAGTGGACAGCTATTAGCTGAAGAACCGGCCAAGGTAATTGTCGTTGAATACAGAGAGCGCTAAGTCCTGGTTTCGGTACTGAGCGAGCTTAAAAAGCGAGGCTAGAAGATATTCTGACTGCCTGTACCGATGGTTTAAAAGACTGTCCTGACGCTATCCAAACAGCTGCCCTACTGTTTTCATCGGTAAAAACATACGCACTCGTCCGTTCTGCTCACAGAGCACCTGAAACCCAAACTTCTGATAGAAGCCTTGAGCTGAGTCCGTTAGGCAGTCAACAACGATCGCGTAGGCTCGCATGTGAGCATTCACATCCCACAGGTACTCCAACGCCTTAATCAAACTCACTTTACCTAAGCCGCTGCCATGAAACTCTTTATGGACAGCCAGCTGTGCTAGTAAAAATACCGGGATGGGATAGTGAGGTAGTTTTTTAGCCAGTGGTGCAGGCAAGGTCTCACTGCGAATCGAACTGGGCGCAACGCTATAAAACGCACAGATCGGATACTTCTGATTAAGCAGCGGCGCAGTACCAGGTAACACCATGGTGCGACTGATACCGGCTTGCATGTGTTTAGCCGCTTGAGTTTGAATAAAGGTATTCAGCTCACTCTCACCGCAGTCAAAAGAGTCGCGGTCATGTTTGGATTTACTGAGCTCTTCAAAGGTCTTTGACCAACTCATTTAAAGTCACTCGCCTTGGTAAAGGCTGCGGCCTCTAACAAAGCTTTGTTCGGTGCCTGAGCCTGCTCACAGGCTGCCATAAACTGATCAAACACATTATCTTCAACAGTCATGCTTTCGTGTTGAGCAATCACCTGTGTCGAATCCTCATCAATCAGCCTGACTACATATTCAGTTAAGCTTTTTAAGCCCAGCAATGCAGAGGCCTTTTCAGCTTTAACTTTAATCTCTTCATCAAGCCTGATGTCCAATCGTGCAGTTGCCATTTTATTCTCCTTTGTACGTATAGACTCCGTACCATATAGAGATAGTAGTACAAGCCTTGAGTATAAGCAATTTGTACGGATAGCTGCCGGATAATGACAAGCTATCAGTGCAAGTCTAGTCGCTCACAGCAGCACGCAACAAAGCTCGCTCAGCAAGTTTCTATGAGTCACCACCAAAAGCCCTCCTACGCCACTACAGACCACTCTACACGCCACAATTAATCAGACCCATTTAACCCATTGGCTTACCTAGGCTTAAAATGTGAATACGCAGCAGATGACTTAGATATCAACTGCTACGCAACTGTTAACGACAATGTAAAGTGACCCACTAGCAGTACTGTAAAACTAGCTTCTACTACCACCAAAGCAATGCCTACTCCCTTTAACCTTGGTAGCTGATTTTGCCAGATAGCTGGCCCGATAGAACAGCTCATCTTGGCTGTCGGGGTCTTTTTCAGACACTCGATACAAAGCATACTTGGGAATATGAACTAGCCCCTTAGCCTCATCTGTCGCGATATCCAAAGCGCTCGCCCAAGCTTCCTCCATACGACTATAAAGATTAGACCGACCAAGCTCATACCTACCAAGACAATTAAACGCATCATGGTTGACGAAGATAACCAAATGGTAATGCGGTCTGCCTTTCTGACCTAACTCACGCGCATATACATACCTTACGTTCGTATCATGCGCTTTAGGGTTAGTACGTTTAGCCATCGCACGAGCATGCAGGACCTTAGCCTTGAATGATGAAATAAAACGCTCTATCAGTCGATCTTCTTTAAATTCTTGAACTCCTCTAGGCAGTCTTAAGTCCACTCTAAATGCAAAGGTTCTTGGGTGATCATCAAGGGATGTATGCATAACATCGATGATTTTATCCAAATGCTTTTTGATAAATGGACCCTTGCCGTACATGAGTGGGTAGCCTTTGTAGAAGCCACCATCAATGAGTTCGTTTGTATTGAAATAAATTCTTTTGCGCATATCGTTACCTAAATCGTATTAGGTAGGCACGCAATGTCTATCTGCATCTGCTGAGTGTTTTTACTTAAGCTGTGGATACCTTGGGATAATAAGCTTGCATCTGGGTCTATGAGGATCCAGAGGTGTGCTTGAAATGGAGGTAAGGTATTGGTTCGTCGATAGCGTCTAGGTAGCTATCTATTTGATCTGTTGTGCATGAGACGATGTTGGTTATGAGTGTTAGTAATGGTGCTGTAAAAGCATATTATTATAACCGAGAAACATGCTGCATCACGATGCCAGAGATCAGGGGGATTGCTTCAGCTGAAGAGATAGGCATGCAAGCCTACGAGGGGTTTTAGAAATCAAGATTGGTCTGGTAAAAAAGCACTAGTCATTGCTTGATACTGTGCTTAAACGGCTGACTGACTATCGCGCTGCTCGATCTTCGCGTTCATCCAATCCAGCACCTCCTCTTCGATCCAAGCTACACAATTACCACCCAAGCTAATCTGCTTTGGAAAGGTGCCCTCAGCGATGAATTTATAAATCGTGGATCTTGCTAGGGCTGTAACCCCCATTACGTCTTTGAGCTTTATAAACTTTGTCATTTTACACCTCGATGTGATTTGGTTCACACCAAGTGCGGGTTTGATATTTTTTAAAGCACCAAACCTCAATCCGCCTTTAACCTCACCAAAAAACCTGCGTTACAGCTCTTACTTAATAATCTTCAAAAACAACATTGCCTTGCTCGTAGCGTTTGGCGATGACATTGAAGAACAGATTAGCTTCCTCTCGACCAAAGGGCAGATAGCCTATTTCGTCAATGATGAGCAGCCGCGGCGCTAAGATGCTGCGTTTCAGATACTGATCCAGACGCTCCTGTTTTCGAGCAATGACCAGCTGCACCATCATGTCAGCAGCTGCAATGAAGCGCGTTTTGATACTTTGACTGACAGTCTTGTGACCCAGACTGATAGCCAGGTGGCTTTTGCCGACGCCACTAGAGCCTAGAAGTACCACGTTTTCTGAACGCTCTACGAAAGCCATACTCGCCAGTTCATTCAGTTGTTTACGCGGGGCTCCACTGGCGAATTTGAAGACATAATCCTCAAAGAGTTTTCGTCCAGGGAAACCTGCGAACTTTAGCAAGGTGTCTCGAGATCGTTGTGAGCGGGCATCCAACTCCAGACTTAATAGTTGCTCTAGAAAGTCCGCCAGCGTGCTCTCCTGCGAAGCAGAATGATCTGCGATAGCTGCCCATTCGCTGGCCAAAGTGTCGAGTTTAAGGCTTGCGCAAGCGTGCTGGATCCGCTAATGCTGCAGGTTCATAGAGCAGTGGCATGAGCTCAAAGCGTTCCTGATCCAGCAGTATCTGAGGCTTAATATTAGTGGTGCCATTGATCCGCTGATGTGCAACTTTCTCTAGCCAAGGACCTATGTGCGCGTTGGCCGTGCTCACATCCAACCACAGTCCTGCTTGGTTCAGGGTAGCCGCCAAAGGCGTGATGAAGCTGCTCTTCAAATAACTATTAAAGCGTTCCACTTTGCCTTTAGTGCGGGCTCGGTAGGGTCGGCAGGCGCGAGCAACAAAACCATAATCCTACGCCATAGCCAACAGCTGAGCATTCCGCCGGTGACGGCCTTCACCGTAAGCATCGCGCTCGATCATGATGGCCTTGGCACTCAGTTTCGACGGTTAGCCGTGAGGTTAATCGTAATGGTGGCTGCACAGCATACCGTGCGAACACAGCTGACAAAAGAGCATGGGATCAGGCAAAACGGCCCAAGCAGTGCTTGCTTGCTGCCAACCACGTATTGCAGCGAGTTGTAGCGCAGAAACTTCAGCTAGACTGGTCTCCTGAGCAAATATCAGGCTGGCTTCAGCGCCAATTTCCGAGTGAACCAGCGATGCAGATATCCCACGAAACCATTTATCGCAGCCTGTTTATCCAATCTCGCGGCGTACTGAAAAAAGCGCTGGTAAAGCACCTGCGATCTCGGCGCGGTATGCGTAGATCAAAACATTCGACTACGGATAACCTTGAGCCCAAGACAAGTATTGTGGATGCAGTTTCTATTCGTGAACGCCCCCCGGAAGTGGAGGATCGAGCAGTACCTGGTCACTGGGAAGGTGACTTGATCACTGGCTCCAAGAACTCGCACATTGCCACCTTGGTGGAGCGTCAGTCCCGTTTCGCAATGCTGGTACAGGTCAACGGAAAAGATACCGAGAGCGTTGTATCTGCGCTTATCCGAGAGGTTAACAGACTGCCTGAATCTCTGAAGAAGACCCTGACCAGGGACCGGGGCGGCGAGCTTGGCGCTCATAAGAAATTCACTGTTGCGACTGATGTCCAGGTTTACTTTTGCGACCCTCAGAGCCCTTGGCAGAGGGGGAGCAAT
>RCMZ01000668.1_pt1 | contig 15463 bp, 11 predicted proteins | sample 2041141 | NCBI WGS metagenome assembly RCMZ01 (sample SAMN09708263, study PRJNA481090) | Wastewater metagenome, whole genome shotgun sequencing project. | biome: sewage; isolation source: Davis station wastewater (DW) | place: Antarctica: Davis Station | collected 2010-03-01
GTAGTCCTTGGGGTACTTCTGCGTGGCAATGAGGCCGGAGCGCCCGCCGTTGGAATGGCCCATGTGGTAGCGCCGCGCGGGGCGCTTGCCATAGAACTCGGAGGCGATCGCCGTGCCGACCTCGAGCACGAAATGGTTGGCGTCGAACGCGTGGTTGCGCAGCGCCACGTCGCTTTTGCCCCAGGCAAAGCCGCGCACCTGGTGGCCGGAGTCGGAGCTGATCTTCACGTACGGGTTGGCCGACGGGCCCACCAGCTGCTGGTACCACGGGTCGTCGGTGGGTATGAAGCCGTCAAAGCCGCCACCACCAATGGTCAGCGTCTTGCCGTTCCACTGGGTCAGCGTGGGCAGCTCCACCGCCCAGTTGATGGTGGACTCAGGCGACGAGACGATCTGCCCGCGCACGATGCACACGCCGGGCAACGTGCCCTCGGCCTTGCGCAGCTCGGTACGGGTGACCTTGGCGCCATGGGGGAGTGCGGCAGAGGTGTACGCGGCGCAGGCTTCGGCCAGGGGTTTGCTGGCCAGCGGGGGACTGGCATCGCCGCCACCACCGCAAGCGGTCAGGGCGAGGGCTGCCACAGCACCCAGGGTGCAGGCAGCGGCCCATCGCCCTGCGCGTGCCAGGGGGTGAGGATGGCGTCGGAGCGCCACGGCAAAAGGGTGGGGATTCGGGAACATGCAAGGGTCTCCTGTTATGACGGTTCTTCAGGAGCCCAGCGGGGCGGCGGCGTGACCGGCACCAGCGACTGGACTCCGGTGCGGACGATAGGAAAAGGCGGCGCGGTTGCAGCCTCTGCAAATGCAGAGGGAGCGGGAAACTACCGAGCACCGCAGGCGCGCGCGGCACCCCGCCGATGATCGCTACTGGTGGCGCAGCGCGGCCACCAGCTCCAGCTTGTTGCTCACGCCCAGCGCGGCATAGGCCGTGCGCAGGTAGGTGCGCACCGTCGCGGGCGTGAGGCCCAGCGTGGCCGCAATGTCCTTGTGCGAGCGGCCCTGGGCGTACAGCATGGCGGCGCTTAGCTCGCGCGGTGCCAGGGCTTGCTTGTGCTGGCGCGACGCCAGGCTCACTGCCACCAGAGGCCCGCAGGGCTCCAAGCGCAGGCGGCACGCCTTGCCCACCGACAGGGTGCAGGGCGCACCCGCCAGCGCCTGCGCCACCACCGGTGGCAGGTGGGTGCCGTGCCAGCCAGGGCTGGCTTCGCCCAACGCCCGGCTGATGCGCAGCCCGGCAAACAGCAGTTCGCCCGACGGCCGGGCCAGGGCAAAGCTGTCCCAGGGGCGGCCGGGCGTGTCGCTTTGCAGGCACTGCAGACGGTGGTGCCATTGCTGCAGCAGGTGCAGGACGAATTCGCCGAACAGCACGGTCTCTCCGTCCGAGAATTCCGGCCGCGTTGGCGGGCGGTAGATGGATACAAAAAACATCAGCCCGCTGTGGGGCAGTTCGGCGGTGAGGGCCATGCAGTGGTACAGGCCGTGGCGCTGGCTGAAGGCGGCCACCTCCGGGTGCTCGGGTAACGGGCCCACCACGTCACGCTCCCGGATCACCACCCCCAGCTGCTGCATGGACTGCAGCCCAAACAGGTCCACCGCCGCCAGCGCATTCCACTCCTCGGCAAAGCTGCGGCTCAGGCCAATGCTGCCGTGCAGCCAGTTGCGGGGTGCCACCTGTACATCGCCCGCCGAGACCTCGCCCCACCAGGCGGAATCAAAAGGCACCAGCCCCTGCAAGGTCTGCATGGCCTGGTGCAGCAAGTCCTGCGGTGCCACCTGCTGGGCTTGCTCCGACAGCCGGAGCAGGCTGCGGCTCAGCGCGCGCAGAGGGTCAGAGGCCATGGTGTCTCCTGGTTTTTGGGGCGATGGTAGCCGCCCCACGGTGGCAGCCCCAACCCTCCTGAACCCGTACTACCCGCCAACCCCCTGCGCATTAGCTACCATATTGATAGCATATTAGGCATATGACACTAGCGCCTGAGGCCTCTGGAACACAAAATCAGGCCGTCAACCCGTCCACCGCCTGGAACATCGACTGCCGCGCCTGGCTGATGATCTGGCCCTTCCACCCGTCCGTGTCGGTGTAGAAGGCCGCCAGCATTTGCGCCTTGATCTGGGCAGCCTTGTCAGCCGGAGTTTCGGGGTGCAGTTGGAGCCATTGCTCGGCACGGATGGCGTTCATCACGTCGAGCACCGGCACGGTGCCGTATTCCATCGCAATGCCGGTGTACTCGGCGTGCGGGCACTCGTCGTAGATGGACGTCCACATGAGGCCGGTGAGGAAAGCCGACGTGGACGAGCCGTCGTAGATGGACGTGACCGGCGTGGCGCCACGGCCGTCCCACCAGGCGCGTGCACGTGCCACGGCCACATCGTCATCCTTTCCGGCGTAGATGCGCTCACCAAGCCCGCTGGGGCCCAGGCCCGTGTGCAGGTCAATCCACGCAATGCGGGATGCCGCCGCGCCGTGCTGGCGCAGCACCTGGCGCAGGGAGCGGTTGCTCCAGGTGGGCTCGGTGCCGCCAAAGAACACGCCTTGCGGAAACTCGTGCTGTCCTTGCGTGATGGCAGCCTGCCAGGCGGCCTCGCCCTTGGTGGCGATGTATTGCTGCACCGCCGCCTGGTTCTCGGGGCCTGGGGGCCATTGCGCGGGCAACAACAAGGGCTGTACGTCGCGATAGGCCTCGTTCACCGGCAGCGGCTTGGAAAAATCCTGGAAGTTGCGGTTCAGGTCCACGTTTTCGTGGGTGAAGCGGCGCACATGCGAGAAGCCGTAGGGGTTGAGCGCATGGATGTATAACGTGGCGACGCCCGCAGCATGCGCCTTGGCCCGCCACTCCGCGTCATGCAGCGCAAACACCTGCACGCCGCTGCCGCAGTAGCCTTCCACACCGTGGCAGGCACTGCTCACGATGAGCAGCTTGTCGGCGTCGGCCGGCCCGTCAAGTACCACATCCATCGCCAGGTCTTCGCCATCGCGGCCCTTGAGCGGGTGAGCGTGCGACTCGATGGGCAAACCCGCCGTAGCGGCAGCCTCCAGAAACTTCTTGCGGGCCTGCGCGTAACTGGGCGAGAAGGCGTCAACGATTCCGGTCATGGGCGGGGCTTTCAGGAGTCAATAGGGGAGGACGAAAAAAGAAAACCCGGGACACGCGCGCGGTGCGCCCGGGGCAGTGACCGGCAGGCGTCAACCGTCAGGCGGCTTGCGTGGGCTGTGCCAGCCACTCTTCAGCGAGCTTCACCCAGTACGTGGCGCCCATCGGTATCAGGTCGTCATTGAAGTCGTAGCTCGGGTTGTGCAGCATGCAGGGCCCGCCGCCGTGGCCCATTTCACGGTGGGTTCCGTCGCCGTTGGCGATGAAACAGTAGGCGCCCGGTTTGGCCTGCAGCATGTAGGCAAAGTCTTCGCCCCCCATGGTGGGCTCTTGGGCCAGCACCCGCTCCTCACCCACAATGCCGATCATCACCTTGCGCGCAAATTCGGCTTCGGCAGGCGAGTTGATGGTGGGCGGATAGTTGCGGTCGAACTCGAACTCGCAGGTTGCATCGTGCGCAGCGCAGGTGTGCTCTGCCACCTGGCGCATGCGCTTTTCGATCATGTCCAGCACCTCCACGGTGAAGGTGCGCACGGTGCCCTGCAATTCGACGCTGTCGGGCACCACGTTGGTCGCCTCGCCCGCATGGATCATGGTGACCGAGATGACGCCTGCGTCCACGGGTTTCTTGTTGCGGCTGATGATGGTCTGGAAGGTTTGCACCATCTGGCAGGCAATGGGCACGGGGTCGATGCCCGTGTGCGGCAAGGCCGCGTGGCCGCCCTTGCCGCGCAGGGTGATCTTGAACTCGCTGGTCGATGCCATCACCGGGCCGGGGCTTACGGCAAATGTGCCCACCGGCATGCCGGGCCAGTTGTGCATGCCGTACACAGCCTGCATGGGGAACTGTTCAAACAGGCCGTCTTCGATCATCACGCGGGCACCGCCGCCGCCCTCTTCGGCGGGCTGGAAGATCAGGTACACGGTGCCGTCAAAGTTGCGGTGTTTGGCAAAGTGCTGCGCCGCCGCCAGCAGCATGGCCACGTGGCCGTCGTGGCCGCAGGCGTGCATCTTGCCCTGGTGTTTGCTGGCGTGGGAGAAGGTGTTGAACTCCTGCATGGGCAGCGCGTCCATATCGGCGCGCAGGCCAATGGCACGGCCGCTGGCGCCCCCGTCACGCCCCTTGACGATGCCCACCACGCCCGTCTTGCCCAGCCCCCGGTGAACGGGAATCCCCCACTCGGTGAGCTTTTGCGCCACCACGTCGGCGGTGCGGACCTCTTCAAAACACAGCTCGGGGTGGGCGTGAATATCCCGGCGCACCGCTGCAATACTGGCGGCCTGGGCGACGATGGAATCAATAACGTTCATGATATGTATCCTTACGATCTAACAGTCTAGCCCGACAGCAACACACGTGCCAACCCGGGTTATTCACCACTCGCTCCACCATGATCTCCCCCCACGCCCTCGAACTTGCACAAACCCTCGTGCGCATGAACACCGTCAGCCACCACTCCAACCTGGAGCTGATCCACTTCATTCGCGACCACCTGGCGCGGTTGGGCGTGAAAAGCCGGCTGACCTTCAATGCCGAAAAAACCAAGGCCAATCTGTTTGCCACCCTGGGCGAAGGCAAGCCGGCAGGCATCATCCTCTCAGGCCACACCGACACCGTGCCATGGGACGGGCAGGACTGGACCATGGACCCGCTGAGCGCTCTCGTCAAAGACGGCCCCGAAGGCCCGAGCCTCTATGGGCGCGGCAGTGCCGACATGAAGGCATTCATTGGCATTGCCGTCTCGCACGCCGAGCAGTTTCTGAACAGCAATGCGCCCTTTGCCATCCACATGGCGTTCAGCTATGAAGAAGAGATTGGCTGCTTTGGCGTGAAGGAGCTGATCGCCGACCTGCGCGACGCAGGCATCAAGCCCCTGGCCTGCATCGTGGGCGAGCCCACCAGCATGGTGCCCGCCATCGCCCACAAGGGCGTGTACCGCTACAAATGCTGCGTGCGCGGCAAGGAGGCGCATTCGTCGCTCACGCCCCAGTCTGTCAATGCCATTGAGATGGCCGCGCGTGTGGTGGGCCGTGTGCGCGACATGGGCGAGGGGTTCGAGCAAAACGAACCCCGCTTCGAGGGGTTTGACGTGCCGTTTTCCACCACCAGCGTCGGCCAGTTCCACGGCGGCATTGCCGACAACGTGGTGCCGCGCGACGCCGAGTTTCGCTACGAATTTCGAGACCTGCCCACCGCCAATGCGGTGCAGATGCAATCCGAGGTGGTGGCGTATGCGAAATCGCTGGAGCCGCGCATGAAGCAGGTGGCGCCGGCGGCAGGATTCTCCTTCGAAACCATCTGCGAGATTCCGAGCTTTCTGGGCAGCAAGGACGACCCGGTGACGCGCCTGGCGCAGACCCTGTCGGGCGAGAAGAGCACCACCCTGGTGGCGTTCGGCACCGAAGCCGGCCTGTTCAAGAACGCTGGCATCTCCACCGTGGTCTGCGGCCCCGGCAGCATCCAGCAGGCGCACCAGCCAGACGAGTATGTGAGCCTGGAGCAACTCGGCCGATGCGAGGCGTTCATGCAGGGACTGGCACGCACCACGTCCATCGACTGAGACCAGGCATTCCGACAGACGGCGGACAAGGCCCCTCAGCCCGCAACCGACGCGGCCCGTACCCGTGCAACCGTGGAACGGGCTTTGCCAGGCCGCCGCCGCCATCCCCGGTGGGGGACGGCACATAGCGACTCAGAGAACTGCGTTCTGGATCACGTCCTTACGCGCCCGTCCCCGGTCAGCATCGACATCTCAACAAACTTCGATGCCGCATGGTTGGTGGCGCTCAGTGCCACGGCAAACCCCGAGATCGCCTGGGTGCCAATCGCTTCGGTGCCCGCAATAAAACTCTCACGCGTGATCTTGCCGCTGCCCTGGGCCTGGCGCAGGCCTTCGACCAACACGCGCGCAGCCACATAGCCTTCCATGCTGGAATAGTTGGCCTGCACCTTGTCGCCTCCTTTTTTGATGGCGTCCAGAAACTCGCGCGTGATCTGGCGCGACGGCTGGTAAGGCGAAGGCACCACCTGCGACACCACCACGCCCGCGCCGTCCTTGCCCAGTTCGTCGGCCAGCGCCTGCGTGCCCACAAACGACACGTTGTAGAACGTGCCGCCGTAGCCCGCCTTGCGCGCAGCGCGCACGAACGCGGCACTGGCCCCATAGGCCGATATCTGGACCACCGCTTCGGGCTTCGCAGACATGAGCTTGCCCACGGCAGCCGCCACATCTGCCGAATTGCGCTCCACCGTGGCAGTGGCTACCGGGGCCAGCTTGAGGTCGGCCAGTGCCTTTGTCACGCCATCGAGCCCGGCCTTGCCATAGGCGTCGTTCTGATAGAACACACCAATCTTCTTGAGCCCCAGGTTGGTGAGATGGCGCACGATAAGCGCCGTCTCATCGTAGTAAGACGCGCGCACATGAAAAATGAGGCGATTAAACGGCTGGCGCAGGGCCTCGGCCCCGGTGAAGGGCGCAAAAAACGGCAGCCGGGCCTGGGTAAAAAGCGGCAGCGCGGCCAAACTCGTGGGCGTGCCCACATAGCCAAACAAGGCAAAAACCTCGTCTGCGATCAATTTGCGTGTGTTTTCAGCGCAACGGTCCGGCTCGTAGCCATCGTCCATCGAGCGGATTTCGATCATTCGTCGACCCACGCCGCCCTGGGCGTTGATCTGATCAAAACACAGCTTGGCCCCCACATTCAGCTGAAGGCCCAGTTGTGCGGCCGGCCCCGTGAAAGCGGCCGATTGCCCGAGCACGATGCGCCCTTCGCTCTGGGCGCGCGCCTGATGAAAGCCCCCGAGCGCCACCGCCCCCAGGCCCACGGAAAACTGCCGGCGTCCCAATACCGATTGGTTCATGGTGAAATCCCTGCTCTTGTCAAAGAGGGCGACCCCTCAGCGCTGCCTTTCGGCAACCTCCTTGGAACGGCGGCAACCTATGCACGCTACTTCCAACCCTGCTTGCAGTTTAACGATCAACCCACAGAATGCACACGTCTTCTGCCGCCAAATCCCCTCTGTCTGTACCCCTTCAGGTGCGCGGTGCCTGCCCCCACGACTGCCCGGACACCTGCGCACTGCTCACCACGGTGGACAACGGCGTGGCTACCCGCGTGCAGGGCAACCCCGACCACAGCCACACCGATGGCGTGCTGTGTGCCAAGGTCAGCAAGTACACCGAGCGCAGCTACCACCCCGAGCGCGTCCTCACGCCGCTCAAGCGGTCCGGCCCCAAGGGCAGCGGCCAGTTCACGCCGGTCAGCTGGGACGAGGCCCTGAGCGACATCGCGCAGCGCCTGCAACACATCGCCGCCCGCGCGCCCGAGGCCATCCTGCCCTACAGCTACGCGGGCACCATGGGCATGGTGCAGGGCGAGAGCATGGACCGGCGCTTCTTCCACAAGTTGGGCGCATCACAACTGGACCGCACCATCTGCGCATCCGCTGGTGCCGAGGCGCTGGTGCAGACGCTGGGCGGCAAGGTGGGCATGAAGGTGGAGTTTTTTGCCGAATCACAGCTCATCCTGATCTGGGGCAGCAACTCCATCGGCAGCAATCTGCACTTCTGGCGCTACGCGCAGCAGGCCAAGCGCAATGGCGCGCGGCTGGTGTGCATTGACCCGCGCAAGACCGAAACGGCCGACAAGTGCCACGAACACATCGCCCTGCGCCCAGGCACCGACGCCGCGCTGGCGCTGGCGCTGATGCACGAGCTGATCGCCCATGACTGGCTTGACCACGACTACATCGCCCGCCACACGCTGGGCTGGGAGCCATTGCGCGAGCGCGCCCTGCAGTGGCCGCCAGAGCGCGCGGCCGAGGTGTGCGGCGTGCCGGTGGAGCAGATTCGCCAGCTCGCCAAAGACTACGGCACCACAAAGCCCGCCGCCATTCGCCTGAACTACGGCATGCAGCGCGTGCGCGGCGGCGGCAATGCGGTGCGTGCCGTCGCCTGCCTGCCCGCCCTCACCGGCGCCTGGCGCCACCGTGCGGGTGGCGTGTTGCTGTCCAGCTCGGGCCAGTTCCCGGCGCAGCGTGCGGTGCTGCAGCGGCCCGACCTGATGCCCGCGAAAACACCCCGCACCATCAACATGTCCACCATCGGCGACGACCTGCTGCGCGAGCCATCGCCCGCCTTCGGGCCGAAGGTGGAGGCCATCGTGGTCTACAACAGCAACCCTGTGGCCGTGGCGCCGGATTCGGGCAAGGTGGTGCGGGGCTTTGCGCGCGAAGACCTGTTCACGGTGGTGCTGGAGCATTTCCAGACCGACACGGCCGACTATGCGGACTACATCCTGCCCGCCACCACACAGCTCGAAAACTGGGACATCCACCTGAGCTACGGCCACACCGATGTGCTGCTCAACCGCCCCGCCATTGCGCCGCTGGGCGAAGCGCGCAGCAACGCCCAGATCTTCCGCGACCTGGCCGCGCGCATGGGTTTTACCGAGCCCTGTTTTGCCGACAGCGACGAGGCGCTGTGCCGCCAGGCCTTTGGCGATGCCGTGGACTACGCGCTGCTGGAGTCGCAAGGCTTTGCCACGCTGTCCCTCCCCGATGCACCGTTTGCCGAGGGCCACTTCCCGTCACCCTCGGGCAAATGTGAGTTCTACAGCGCTCGTTTAGCCGCGCAGGGCCTGGACGGCCTGCCCGACCACCTGCCCAACTACGAGTTGCAGGGCGCGGATGCGCGCTACCCGCTGGCCATGATCTCGCCGCCTGCGCGCAACTTCTTGAACTCCACCTTCGTGAACGTGCAAAGCCTGCGCAGCATCGAAGGCCGCCCGGTGCTGGAGATTCACCCCGAAGATGCCGAAGCGCGTGGCATCACCAACGATGCGGTGGTGCGCGTGTTCAACGACCGGGGCAGCTACCTGTGCCACGCCAGCGTCTCGCGCCGCGCGCGCCCCGGTGTGGTCAACGGCCTGGGCATCTGGTGGCGCAAGCTGGGGCTCAATGGCACAAACGTGAACGAGGTCACCAGCCAGGCGCTCACCGACCTGGGCCGGGCGCCCACGTTTTATGACTGCCTGGTGGAGGTGCAGGCCAGCGCGGTGGACGCACCGGCGTTGGCATCCGCCTGATCGTGGCGTTCACCCGCGCAGCCGGGTCGGTACTAATTTGATAGCTACCAGCGCTTATTCAATAAGCGCTAGAGGCCATTTTTACCAATATTTCGCGCTCAGGGCGTGCGCTGGGCTGTGGTGGGAGGGGCGGCGCCCTCTGCCCCCGCTCCGCCCGGCGTCAGCGCCAGAAAGTGGTGCACTACCGGGCGATCCGGCCCGACATGAAACCGCAGCGCTTCGGCCTGCAGGTCGGCGTCGGCCTTGGAGACACGGCCATGCTGGCGCAGGTGCTCTGCCCACGACTCCACCAAAAACCACTCGATCACCCGGCCCGGCTCGCCCGTGTGCTCGGCCACGCCCCAGGCGTAGGCGCCGTCGCGGCGGCGTTCTGCCGACAGGTGCTGCATGGCCTGCAGGAAGGCGGGCAGGTCGTGTTTGTGGATGCGGTATTCGATCTGCACCATCACCGGGCCCCGGTCGTGCGCCACGGGCTCGGCCAGCAGGGGCTCGGGCCAATGGTTGGACGGCTGCAAATCGGCCTCGCCTGCTGGCAGCTTCACGCGGTGAAAGATGAAAGACACCGCCACCAGCCCCGCCGCGCCGACGAGCAAGGTCACCGGCAAACCCGCCTGCCCTGCCACCAGACCCCAGCCCAGGCTGCCTGCCGCCATGGCGCCGTTGAACACCATGAGGTAGATGGCCAACCCGCGCCCGCGCACCCAGTTGGGCAGCACCGCCTGGGCCACGCCATTGAGTGTGGTCAACGCAATGATCCAGCCCGTTCCAAGCAGCAGCATGAGCGCCACGGCCACCCACTGCGGCGGGGCAGCCGCCAGCACCGCCATCACCCCGGCGGTGAGCAGCGACGCCAACAGCACCAGCCCGTCGGGATCGAAGCGCTTGCGCAAGCGCGGCAGCAGCAATGCCCCCACGATGGCCCCCGCGCCCACGGCGCCCAGCATCACGCCATAAAAACCGGCCGTGCCGCCCAGCATGCGCCGGGCCACCAGCGGCAGCAGCGCCCAGACCGAGCTGGCGAACAGAAAAAACACCGCAGCGCGCAGCAGCACCACGTGCAGCTCGCGGCTGGCACGGGCGTAACGCACCCCTGCGCGAAAGGCGCCGAAGAACTGCTCGTTCAACCCGTTGGACTCTGCGCGCGGCCGCTTCCACCACAGCAGTGCGGCGATCACAAAGGCATAGCTCAACACATCGAGCCCATATGCTGCTGCCGCACCAAAGCTGGCCAGCAGCAGACCGCCTGCGGCGGGCCCGACGGCGCGGGCAATGTTGATACCCAACGAGTTGAGGGCCACGGCGCTCTTGAGTTCGCTGCGTGGCACCAACTCGGGCACGATGGATTGCCACGTGGGGCCCATCAGCGCAGCGCCAATGCCACCGACGAACGTCAGCGCCACCAACCACTCGACGGTGAGCGCGTGCGTCTGCGCCAGCAACAGCAGCGTGCCGCTCACCGCCGCCAGCAACACCTGCACGCCGATCAAAAAGCGGCGCCGGTCCAGGATGTCGGACAGCACACCCGCGGGAATCGCCAGCAGAAAGACCGGCAGCGTGGCCGCCGTCTGGATCAGCGCGACCGCCGTGGGGCTGGACGACAGCTCGGTCACCATCCAGGCGCTGGCCACGTCGCGCATGAAGCTTCCGATATTGCCCAGCACCGTGGCGGCCCAGAGCACCGCGAAGACGGGAATCGCCAGGGGCGCGAAGCTGCCGGACGGCGAAGGCGGCGATGAGGGAGAAGAAGCCGGCGTGGGTGCAGCGCCGTGTGGGGGGTGTGAATGGTGGTTATGCGGCATGGTGGCCTCCAAGGTCGTGCCAGGCGACGAGCAGCAAGCCGCCCACCAGGCCCCAATGTTCAAAAAATGCGTTGGCCACGCGCTGCCGCTCGGGCGGCGCCACAGACCAGAAACGGTCGGCCACCAACGCGGCCAACACAGTGAAGGCGGCCAATGCGAGCGCCCCCAGCCAGCGGTGCCAGCCCGACACGATGAGTGCCGAAGCACCGATCTGCAGCGCGATGGTGGCAACGGCCACAGGCGCTGCGGGCGCCAGGCCAAACTGGCGCATCTCGGCAACCGCCCCGCTGAAGTTGCGGGCCTTGTTCACGCCCCCTTGCAGGTAGGCAGCGCACAGGCACAGCAGCGCAATGGTATGCACCCCGGATGACGTGGCCACTGTGGTGGCTGCCACCGCGAGATGATGCAGCGCGTCCACCATCACACCGCCCAGCAGGCGCAGCCCAGTGCACCCCAAAAACTTTTCAGGTCGGCAATGGGCAGCTTGCTGCTCCAGGCCGTGGCGTGCTGGTGGCCGTGCACGTTGCAGTCGTTCGCGCAGGCGCAGCGGGCGGCCGCATGGCGCATCACCGCTTGCAGCGGCGCGCCCTCTTGTTCGCCCCAGCCGCCATAGCCCCCAAAGGTGCGCACGGGCGACCAGTCGGGCATGGCGGGGGGGGGGGGTGGGTCGTCAAACCGTGCGAAGTCGCCCACGCCATAGACCACCTTGCCCCCCACCACCGTGAGGAGCGCCGTGGTGTCGGCAATGTCGGATTCGAGGCAGGCAAAGAAGTCGCGGTCGGGCACGACCAGGTCGGCCAGCTGGCCCGCCTGGATGCGGCCTTTTTTGCCCTCTTCGTTGCTGAACCATGTCACGTTCTCGGTCCACATGCGCAGCGCCGCGTCGCGGTCCAGGCAATTGCGCTGGGGCGTGATCTGCAGGCCACCCACCGTCTTGCCCGTGATCAGCCACGACAGCGACACCCAGGGGTTGTAGCTGGCCACGCGGGTGGCGTCGGTGCCGGCAGACACCTTCACGCCCTTGTCCAGCATGCGCTTGACCGGCGGCGTGGCTTCGGCAGCGCCCGCCCCGTAGCGCTCGACAAAATACTCGCCCTGATAGGCCATGCGGTGCTGCACGGCCACGCCGCCGCCCAGCGCCGCAATGCGGTCGATGGACTTCTCAGAGATGGTTTCCGCATGGTCGAAAAACCAGTTCAAGCCCGCCAGCGGCGTGTCTTGATTGACCTTTTCAAACACGTTGAGCGCGCGGTCAATGGTTTCGTCGTAGGTGGCGTGCATGCGCCAGGGCCAGCGGTTTTGCGCCAGGATGCGCACCACGCCCTCCAGGTCGTCTTCCATCTCGGGCGCCATGTCGGGGCGCGGCTGGCGGAAGTCTTCAAAGTCGGCGGCGGAGAACACCAGCATCTCGCCCGCGCCGTTGTGGCGAAAGTAGTCTGTGCCCTGCTTGTACTGCGAGGTGGCCGTCCAGTTCAAAAAGTCTTCCTTCTCGTGCTGGGGCTTTTGTGTGAACAGGTTGTAGGCCAGGCGGATGGTGAGCTGGTCGGCATCGGCCAACTCCTGGATCACCTGGTAGTCATCGGGGTAGCTTTGGAAGCCGCCTCCTGCGTCGATGGCGCCCGTCACGCCCAGGCGGTTGAGCTCGCGCATGAAGTGGCGTGTGGAGTTGACCTGGTAGTCGTGTGGCAGCTTGGGGCCCTTGGCCAGCGTGGCATAGAGGATGGCCGCATTGGGCTTGGCCAGCAGCAAGCCCGTGGGGTTGCCCGCGCTGTCGCGCACGATCTCGCCGCCGGGGGGCGCGGGCGTGTCCCGGCCGTAGCCCACGGCGCGCAACGCGGCGCCGTTGAGCAAGGCGCGGTCGTACAGGTGCAGGATGAACACGGGGGTATCGGGCGCCACGGCGTTCAGCTCGGCAATGGTGGGCAGGCGCTTTTCGGCGAACTGGTGCTCGGTGAATCCCCCCACCACGCGCACCCACTGCGGCGCGGGTGTGACCGCCACCTGGCGGCGCAACATGGACATCGCATCGGCCAGGCTTTTGACCCCGTCCCAGCGCAGCTCCATGTTGAAGTTGAGGCCACCCCGGATGATGTGCAGGTGGTTGTCGATAAGCCCCGGCAGCACGCTGCGCCCGCCCAGGTCGATGACCCGCGTCTGCGGGCCGGCAAGCGCCATCACCACGCGGTCGTCGCCAACCTGCGTGAAGCGCCCTTGCGCGATGGCGACCGCACTGGCCACGGGGTTGGCGCGGTCCAGCGTGGTGAAGCGCCCATTGCGCAGGATGAGGTCGGGGGTGATGGCGGGTTGGTTCATGTCTTGGGGCTCAGAGAATTTCAGCAATGGCAGAGCGCAAAAAGGGTGCAGTGGCCGTAGCGAGCGGCCCTAGCCTGCATCGAGGACCGCAGCCGTACAAGCGTACGGCGAGAACCGCAGGTGCGGGATCGGGTCGCGCAGTAGGCCAATGCACCCTTTTTTTAGGCTTCTTGGGCGTTGAACATGGTCTTGGCGTAGGTGATGCCCAAGCCATATCCACCGCCAAACTTCTTCGCAATACCCGTCGTCATGTCATACGTCTCACCCCGCGCCCAGTCGCGCTGCAGCTCCAGCAGGTACTGCAGCGATGTGATGGGGCGGGCACCGGCCTGCACCATGCGCTCCATGGCGCGGTTGTGGGCCTCTGCCGAGATGTCGCCACTGGCGTCGGCAATCACATACACCTCAAAGCCCTGGTCCAGCGCCGACAGCGCCGGGCCCACGATGCACACGCTGGTCCACAAGCCCGCCAGCACGATGCGTGGCTTGCCGATCTCGTTGACCTTGGCAATCACGGCGGCGTCTTCCCAGGTGTTCATCGACGTGCGGTCCAGCAGCGCCTGGCCGGGAAACGGTGCGGTCACCTCTTCAAACATCGGACCGCTGAAGCTCTCTGCGGCCACCGTGGTGAGGATGGTGGACACGCCAAAACCAGCGGCAGCGCTGGCCACCAGCCCGGCGTTGGAGCGCAGCGTGATCGCATCGATCGAGTGCGTGGCAAAGGCCATTTGCGACTGGAAGTCGATCATGACCAGCGTGTGGTCGTTTGCGTTGAGCAGGCTGGCGCCCGGGTTGGCGGAGGCGACGGGGCGGGCTGTAGCGGTGGTGGTCGTGTTGGCGGAGGCGACGGGGCGGGCTGTAGCGGTGGTGGTCGTGTTGGCTTCGGTCATGGTGAACTCTCTGGAAATTGAAAAATAGCGGGGTGGATCAGAAAAGAAACGGAGCGGGGACAAACGGCTGGCACGGGAACGATGGGCGTTTGCGCCCACCCGCTCCTCAATGCGCCTCGTTCGCTCAGTGCGGCATCGTTGGCAGCTCGTTGGGGCGCAGGTCGAACACCAGCACCTCGGCGCCTTCGCCGTTGGCAAAGCTCAAAAGCCCGGCGTCGCGGATGCGGGCGCCGTCGCCCTCTGCCAGCCGCTCGCCGTTCAACTCCACACTGCCCCGGGCCACGTGGACATACACGTTGCGGCCAGGGCCCACATCCAGCTCGGCGGCTTCTTCACTGCCGTCAAACAAGCCGGCGTAGACGCGGGCATCCTGGTGCACGGCCAGCGAGCCATCCACACCGTCGGGGGTGATGATCTGGCGCAGGCGGCCGCGCTTGTCGGCCTCGCTGAAGTGCACCTGCTGATAACGCGGCGCAGCACCCACCACGCCGGGCACGATCCAGATTTGCAGAAAGTGCACAGGCTCTTCGGCCGAGTGGTTGAACTCGCTGTGGCGCACACCGGTGCCAGCGCTCATCATCTGCACATCGCCGGGGCGGATGACCGAGCCCGTGCCCATCGAATCCTTGTGCTCCAGCGCGCCTTCCAGCACATACGAGAAGATTTCCATGTCGCGGTGCGGATGGGTGCCGAAACCCTTGCCCGGCGCCACGCGGTCGTCGTTGATGACCAGCAGGTCGGAGAAACCTTGCTGATTGGCATCGTGGTAATGCCCAAACGAGAAGGTGTGGCGTGAATGCAGCCAGCCGTGGTTGGCGTTGCCGCGGTGTTGGGCTTTGCGGATGTCGATCATGGTGCAGGTCCTTTCTTCGTCGAAGTGATTCACACTGAGAGGCTTTGGCCTCTGCGCCCTATTCATCAAGGCTTCAGTGCTGCGGTGAAGAAAGTATCTCGCGCCACGTGGGGGCGTATGCTGAAAGGTTTCCACATTCATCATCGATAATTTCGATGATTCAGATCAAGGAAATTGGGCCATGTTGAAGCTCACGCTGGAAGCCATTGAAACCATCGACGCCATTGCGCGCCACGGCTCGTTTGCGGGCGCGTCCGAGCGGCTGCACAAGGTGCCGTCCACCATCTCTTACGCCGTGAGCAAGCTCGAAGAGCAATTGGGCCTGGCCCTGTTCACGCGCCACGGCCCCCGCGTCACACTCACGCCCGCAGGGCAAGAGATGGTCAAAGAGGGGCGCTGGCTGCTGGCGGCGTCTTATGGCGCCGACAT
>RCMZ01000669.1_pt1 | contig 15437 bp, 10 predicted proteins | sample 2041141 | NCBI WGS metagenome assembly RCMZ01 (sample SAMN09708263, study PRJNA481090) | Wastewater metagenome, whole genome shotgun sequencing project. | biome: sewage; isolation source: Davis station wastewater (DW) | place: Antarctica: Davis Station | collected 2010-03-01
GGGCCTATGCGGCTTACGACACTGCGCGGGTGATGCAGGAATACTGGTCGCTGCGGATGTTTGACATCACGGCGTCGGAATCGGCGGTGCAGTCGGCACATACGGGTGTCGCGGTGGCGGCCATGGGCCTGGGCTTGGCAACCGCCGGTGGGGTGATCAGCATTGCGTCCGCAGCGAATACCGAAGGGGTCACGGCGCCGGTGGTGCTGCTCGCGGCGGCGAATGTTGCCACGGCCATCGCCCAGACGGTGTTTGCCGCACAGGCGCTGGCGGATGCCGAGGAGGCCCTGCAAGTGTCCAAGGACAAGCTGGCCGCAATGGATGCGTATGCCATCCAGGTGTACGACACCTTCACGCAGGCGCTCAAGCGCGCCATCGCATTGGATGTAAAGGGGCTCAATCCATGAAGCGCCACATGATGGGTTTCACCCTGGTCGAGATTTCTGTCCTCCTGTTGGCATTGGGCATCATCCTGCCGGGCGCCGTGATTTTTTGGCAGCTGTCCGAGCGTCAGCGCGTGAGCGCTGTGCAGATGGATGCGCAGCAGCAATCGCGCGATGCCTTGCTCGGGTTTTTGCATGCCAACTACCGCTTGCCATGCCCCGCTGCGAATGCGCAAGGGGTGGAGTCGTGCACGGAGGGCGCGGGGTTGCGCCAAGTGGGCTATGTACCGTGGCGTACGCTGGGGCTCGCAAGGCCTGAGGCTGGGGCGATGCGCTACGGCGTGCACCGGGACCCGTCGGCCGTTGCGCAGGAGGACCGCGACTTGGCAGCGGCGGTCGACCGCATGAACCCGCTTCGCGTGCTCACTTCCAGCGCGCTTCGCGAGAACCGCAATGCCCCCAATCCGAAGGCACCGCCTATTCCAACAGTAGTCGCTGGCCTGTTGGGTACCACCCAGTCCGGCAACGATGCTGCGCCCTTGAATGCCGCCTGCAAACCAGACAACAACCCGTTATGCCCACCGGGCGGAGCGGGCGCCGTCAATCTGATCGACGTGTGCCTGGCTCTCAATACCGCCAGCGAAACCCTCGTGGCTCCCGCCGGGCGCCTGGCGACCAACATGCGTGGGGCCAGGCGTTCCGTGGCGTTCGTGCTGGCCGCTCCCGGCATGCTGGATGCCGACGGGGACGGCAGGGTTTTTGACGGAGCGAACGCCTCCGCCACCAGTGCCAACCCAACGTTCGAGGCGCCGGGCGCTACGGTCACGAATGCCTACGACGACGTCGTGGTGGCGCCCAGCCCCTCGGAGCTGTTCAGCGAGCTGCAATGTGCTGCCGCTTTGTCCGGGGCATCTCATGCGCATTTCAATGCCGCGACGGGTGCGTTTGTGATGGAGCGCGCACTGTATGACTATCGGGACCAGTTGTACGTGGCCGCCAGATTGGCGGAGGTCAATGTGGTGGCGGCTGTGGCAGGCTTGGCTGGGGCTGCGGGCGGCGTGGCGAATGCCGCCAGGGAAATGATTTCAGCCGTGGGCGACACGACGCTGACCGGTGGTGCGCGCTCCGCTCAGATCGGCCTGGCTGCGGCGGGCATCGTTGCTGCGGCTGTTGGCGCTGGATTGGCAACGTTTGCACAGATCGACGCGCTTGCATCCTGGGACGAAGCCAAGCAAGTGCATGCGGATTTCGCCAGCCGCACCACGGCCATGACCGAACTGGCCACTTCCATCAACGTCAATACGCTCAAGGCAGATGCCATTGGCTATTGACACTTCGCTTGACACTTCGTTTGACGCTGCCCGTACTATGACTTCAACTCACTCGACTTTCGGTGATACCGCCAAGCGCCTCCAACGCGGGTTCTCGCTCCTGGAACTGAGCATCGCCCTGGTGGTGATCGGCCTGCTGATCGGCGCCGTGGCCGTGGGGCGCGACCTGCAGCGTTCAGCGGCCAATCAGCGGCTCTCCACAGACTTCATCCAGGGTTGGCAGCTGGCTTATGAGGCGTACTTCAACGGAGTAGGGCGCCCGCCGGAAGACAACGCGTCGAACCCGACGGGCCGGGTCAACGCCAATGCGACGCCCGCTGGTACGCCGCTGTGCGGGACGGCAATGATCAACGCCTTCCTGGCAGCGGGGATTCGCGTGCCCACGGGGCGTACCGAAGGCCAGCAAGACAGGTATGTCTACCTTGACAGCAACGGCAATCCGCAGGAGGCGCGCGTCTGCTTCCAGAGCGTCAGCTGGTCAGAGCCCGCAGCAGCCGTCAACACCTACGTTGCGCTGCCACGCAATGTCATGGTGATTCATGGGCTGACCTTTTCTTTGGCTGGCGCGCTGGACCAGCAGATCGATGGCCGCACCGATGCGCGTTTTGGCAGCTTGCGGGAAGGGCCGCTGACGGATGGCAGCGTGCCGGCGGCGAACACGACCAACAGCACCGGCATGAACTGGTCGATTGACGACCGTTTTGCCTTCGGGGCCACAGCACCGACCACGTTGGATGAGTCGCAGGTTGCTATCACTACGGCCTATTTCAAAATGATGCGTTGACCGCCAAGAACGCGTTCACCATTTGCCAGAGGCCGCGCAGCGGACTTTGCGGCATGGGTTGCTGCGGGCCTTAATGCCGGTCTTCAAACCCCCGCCAACTGAAACCGCTGGTCAAAGTTCATCTTCCCCAGCACCCGCAGCGCAGCCGCCTGCGTGTTGCCATCGACTTTGCTGATGTCCAGGCTGTAGCGCCGCTCGGTGGAGACGACATCCACATTTTTTGCGCCCCACTGCACTGCCACCAGCAGCGAAGGGCGCTGGCCTGCTTCGGTGCCGACGGACACGCCCCGTTGCTCGGGCTGCAGCATGAACTCCAGGCGCGGCGCGCGCATCAGGGTAAGGCGGTTGGTGCCCTGGGGGCCCAGTGCAAACGAAACGACCCAGTCGTCTTCGTCTTCAATCTGCAGAAACGGGACCGGCTGGGGTGTGGCCATGGATAGTGGGGTTGTGTGCAAGTGGGCTGGTGGGTGACCAGCAGTCGCAGAGCGCGGCCCGGCGGTGTGGGCGGCGATCAGTATGCCGTTGCACGCGCAATGGTGGGGCCGGAAGAACCCGACGTTGGGCGCATCCAACGGGGCGGTTGCCGTGTCAGTTTCGCGCAAGTTTGGTTGGTGTGGGCGCGGCGGCGCTCCAAAGGTTTGCGGGGTTGGAAAGACCGAAAAATATGGTTGAAAGTGGCTGTAGCGCTTTATTTATAAGCACTGATAGCTATCTATTTCACAGTTCTTATTTGTTTTTTCTGGATTGGGTCGGGTTCAAAGGCGCCTGCGCTGTGGCCAGGACGTTGGCCAGCTCCCCCACGGTGCGCAGTGCGGCTTCAAAGCTTGCGTTGGCCGGGTGCCCGTAGTTGATGCGGACGCAGTTTGCAAAGCGCTGGTCGGCCGAGAAGATCTGCCCTGGGGCCAGGCTGATGCCCTCTGCCAGTGCCTGCCTGTGCAGTGCCAGTGCATTGACCTGGGGCGGAAGCTCCACCCACAGAAAGTACCCCCCTTCGGGCCGCGACACGCGCGTGCCCGGCGGAAAATGCCGGGTCACGGCCGCGAGGGCAATGGCTTGTTGCTGCGCGAGGCTGCGGCGCAGTTGGCGCAGGTGCCGGTCGAAGCCACCTTGCGCCAGGTATTCGGACAACGCCTGTTGCGATGGTGTGGCCGCTGATAGCGTGGTCATGAGCTTGAGCCGCTGCACCGCCGTGGCATACCGGCCCGCCGAGACCCAGCCCACGCGGTAGCCGGGGGCCAGGCTTTTGCTGAACGAGCTGCAGTGCATGACCAGCCCATGGGCGTCAAAGGCTTTGGCGGGGGGCGGGCGCTGCGGGCCAAAGTGCAGCTCGCCATACACGTCGTCCTCGATCAGTGGCACGCCATGGCGCGCCAGCAACTCCACCAGGTCGCGTTTTTTGCTGTCGGGCATCAGGCTGCCCAGCGGGTTCTGAAAGCTGGGCATCAGCCAGCAGGCCTTGACCCGTTGCTGCGGCGCGCGCGATGACTGGCGCTCCAGGGCTTCGGCCAGTGCGGCCAGGTCGATGCCGTCGCGCGGGTGGGTGGCCACCTCCAGCGCCTGCAGGTTCAAGCGCTCCAGCGCCTGCAGCGCGGCGTAGAAGGTGGGGGATTCGACCACCACGATGTCGCCGGGCTGCGTGACCGCCTCCAGGCACAGGTTGAGCGCTTCCATGGCGCCGTTGGTGATGACGATCTCTTGCGCATCAACGGCCATGCCGTGCACGCCGTAGCGCAGCGCAATCTGCTGGCGCAGGCGCTCGTCGCCGGGCGGCAGGCTTTGCACAATGTTCCACGGATCGAGCTTGCGCATGCCGCTGGAGAGGCAGCGCGCCAACCGCTCCAGCGGAAACAACTCCAGGCCCGGGAAGGCCGAGCCCAGGGGCACCAGGTCGCGGTCGCGCGCCAGGCCCAGCACTTCGAACACCAGGTCGCTGATGGCCACGCCGGTGGAGGTGGCGGCGGGGCGTGAGGGCAGGGGCTCTGCCGGCCGGGATTCGGCGGCAGGCAGCCGCGCGCTCACGTAGTAGCCCGAGCGAGGGCGCGCCCGGATCAGGCCCTGCGCCTCCAGCAGGTAGTACGCCTCGAACACGGTGGAGGGGCTGATGCCGCGCGTGCGGCTGGCCTCGCGCACCGAGGGCACGCGGTCGCCGGGGCGCAATGCACCACTGTGGATGAGTTGGGCAATGGCGTCGGCGTGTCGTTCGTAGCGTTTCATGGGGACGTAAGCCGGTTCCAAGGGTTGATCCAGGGCAAACTGATCTGTATTTTTAACTTGAAACTGAATCTGTACTGTTTTTAAGGGCGGGCGTAGAGTGGCGGAGTGTGTCGGTGCATGCCCTGATGTGTGCCCACCCAGCCTTTCTGTATTGATAAAAGCCCATGATCGATTGCCTACGCAGCTTGCTGCGCCCTGTTTTCTGCTTGCCTGGCGCCGCTGCCTTGGTGGCGCTGGCCTTGAGCACTGGTGCTGCCGCCCAGACTGTGTCGGTCAATGCCAACGCCGCTCTGGCAACCCCGGCGGCGGCGGCGTCTGCGTCCTCCATGTCTTCGCGTGTGCTGGCCTGCACCGCCTGCCACGGCAAGGAGGGCCGGGCCACGCCGGATGGCTACTTCCCGCGTATTGCGGGCAAACCGGCGGGCTACCTGGCCAACCAGCTGCTCAATTTTCGCGACGGGCGGCGCAGCTACCCGCAGATGACCTATCTCATTGAGCATTTGACCGACGACTACCTGCGCGAGATGGCCGAGCACTTTGCCGCGCTGGATCTGCCGTACCCGCCACCGCTAGCTCCCCAAGCGCCCCCCGCTGCGCTGGCGCAGGGGCGGCAGCTGGTTCAGCAAGGCGATGCAGCGCGCCGCATTCCGGCCTGCGTGTCGTGTCATGGCAGCGCGATGACGGGCGTGGCGCCGTCCATCCCGGGCCTGCTGGGCCTGCCGCGTGACTATCTCAACAGCCAGTTGGGCGCCTGGAAGACTGGCCAGCGCCGCGCCCACGCCCCAGACTGCATGGCCGACATTGCCCGCCAGCTCACGCCCGATGATGTGAGTGCCGTCTCTGCCTGGCTGGCCGCCCAGCCGGTGGCAGCGGGTGGCAAGCCCGCCCGCGCACTGCCCGCTGCCATGCCCGCCCGCTGCGGTGGGGTGGCCGAGGTGCCCGTAGCCGCCTCCTCGGCCACGGCAACCGGTTCTGCCACTGCAACTGGCGTTGCCGCTTCGGCTGCAGCGCGTTGAAAGCAATGACATCCATGAAACGCGTCCTCTGGACCCTGTCTTCCGTGCTGGCCGCCCTGGGCGTCATGGCTGCCGCAGTGGTCACCTTGAACCTGCGCGGCGAAGAGCCTCTGCCTGCCAGCGAGACGCTGCACACCACCCCCGAGCTGGTGGCGCGCGGTGAATACCTGGCCCGCGTCGGCAACTGCATGGCCTGCCACACCACCCAAGGCGGCGCGCCGTTTGCGGGCGGGCGCGGCATCGAAACGCCGTTTGGCGTGGTGCACAGCTCCAACCTCACCCCGGACAAGACCCACGGCATTGGCCAGTGGACATCCTCCGAGTTCTGGCGTGCCCTGCACCACGGCCGCAGCAAGGACGGGCGGCTGCTGTACCCCGCGTTTCCGTACCCCAACTACACCCAGGTCACGCGCGAGGATTCGAACGCCATCTTTGCGTATCTCCAAAGCGTGCCTGCCGCTGCCGATGCCAACCGCGTGCATGCGCTGCGCTTTCCCTACAGCACCCAGGCGGCGTTGGGCGTATGGCGGGCGTTGTTCTTCACCCCCGGCGCACCCCAACCCGAGCCCACACAAACTGCCGAGTACAACCGGGGCGCCTATCTGGTCAACGGGCTGGGCCATTGCACGGCCTGCCACACGCCGCGCAATGCGCTGGGCGCCACGGCAGACGCCAAGGCGTTCACGGGCGGGTTGATCCCGGTGCAAAACTGGTATGCGCCCGCGCTCAATGCAGCGGCCGAGGCGGGGGTCAAGCAGTGGCCCACCGACGATGTGGTGGCGCTGTTGAAAACGGGCGTGGCTCCACACGGTTCGGTGCTGGGCCCGATGGCCGAGGTGGTGTTTCGCAGCACGCAATATCTGACCGATGCCGACGCGCGCGCCATGGCCATTTACCTGCAGGCGCTGCCGCAGCAGCCTGGCGTCGCCGCACCGCACGCGGCGCCTGCGCCATCGGCCTCGGTCATGGCGCGCGGCGGCAAGGTGTATGCGCAGCAATGTGCGCAGTGCCATGGCGACCAGGGCCGGGGCGAGGCTGGGGCCTTCCCGGCGCTGGCGGGCAATCGTGCGGTGGTGTTGGCCGACCCGACCAACCTCTTGCGGGTGGTGCTGCAAGGTGGCTATCTGCCCGCGACTGCCGGCAACCCCCGTCCCCATGGCATGCCACCATTTCAGCAATTGCTGTCTGACGAAGAGGTGGCTGCGGTGGCGACCTTTGTTCGCAACAGCTGGGGCAATCAGGCGCCGGGTGTGGGTACCATCGAGGCTTACCGCGCCCGCGAGCGGCGCGGCTTGTAGAAAAAGCAACTGCCGAGGTTTTTTTGCGCCCCTGCGCAAGCCGCTGGCCGTTGCGGATGACCCAGGAGTCGTTGTCATGCAAAGCCCGGCCGTGTTGCCCCATTCCGCCCCCGGCGCAACGTTGCATACCCCACCGCGCGACTGGTGGGTGGTGTGCCTTTGCGCGGGCTGGTGTGGCACCTGCGGCGTGTACCGCCCCCTGTTTGACGGTCTGGCCCGTGCGCACCCCGGCGTGCGTTTTGAATGGGTGGACATCGAGGACGACGCTGACATTGCCGGCGACCTGGATGTGGAGACTTTTCCCACGCTCTTGATTGCCGACGGGCAGCACGCGCTGTTTCTGGGGCCGTTGCTGCCACAGGCGCCTGTGCTGGCACGTTTGTTGAGCAGCCTGCAGGCCGCAGTGCCTGCCACCTCACCCGTGGGGACAGAGGCGCAAGGCGTCTTTGAGCGCGTGCGTGGGGCCCGGGGTGGCTAGCGCGCTGTGAATGCCTGCACCCGCCTCGCGTGATTGAATCCGCGCAAAGAGGGACCGGGGTAACCGGGCAACGGGGTGGTGGGGCAGTGGCGGCGCAAGGTGCACGCGAACGAGTGCTACTGTCTTTTTGCTCATTTATTGATAGCTGTCAGCGCTTTATATTCAAGCGCTGAAGGCACTTTTAATCCAAACTTTCGATGTCATTTCCCTCCTTCCCCTTGAAGGCGTTGCAGGCGCTGTCTGATGCCGGGGCCTGGACGCGTGGACGCGGGCTTTTTCGCGATGGGTTGGTGCTCGACTTTTCGGTCGAGCCTGTATCCCCAGGGCGGTGGCGGGTGCAGGGGGATGTGCAGGGCACGGCGCCCGTCCCCTATAACGCGACGGCGCAACTGGTCTTCACCCCACAAGGGGCGCTGCAACGCTGGTCGAGCGACTGCACGTGCCCTGTGGGCGCGAATTGCAAGCATGCTGTGGCGCTGGTGTTGACTGCTCTGCAGCAGGCCGAGCCCAGCTCGCACGCCTTGTCCAGCGCGCTTCCTGCCAGCGACCGCCCCATCGATGCGGCCACGCGCCAGCAAGTGGTGGCGCGTCTGCATGCAGACTTTCAAGCCGATGCTCTGGTGGAGCACTGGCTGCGTGGTTGGGACGCTGCGGTTGGCACGCCCGATGGGGGTGCTGCTGCGCCGACGTCGCTTCGCGCGAGCGCGCCTCGGCAGGAGCAATACATTTTTTTGGCATCGGCCGTGAAGCACGTGTCCCCTCTGGATGTGATGGGTGGCATGACGGGGCCGGGCGGTGTGGGTGGGGGGCTGCGCCGGGGTGTTTCTCCGGCGCCGGTCTCGTGGCCGGTGCGGCTTCACTTGCAGGCGGTGGTGACGTCCCCGAAAGTGAACGGAGGCTGGACCAAGCCCAAACCCGTGCGCACGCGCCCCGCGCCGGGGCAGTCGGCCTATGACCGCGCGGGCGACGTGGAGCGTGAGGTGCTGCAGTTGCTGGGGGGCATGGGCGACGCGTCGGGCTCTTATTACGCCATGCACCAGGCGCTGCCCTCTGCCGTGCTCGAAGGGGCTCTGGGCATCCAGGCGCTGCAGCAGGCGGCCAGCACGGGTCGTCTGTTTGCCGATGCGGGCGGGCTCAGCATGGGCGCGGCTCTGCAGTGGGGTGAGCCCTTGGCCATCACCTGGGGGTGGGACGCGCAGCCCTCGGCGGGCGACGGGGACACCCACTGGGCGCTGCAGGCGCGGTTGCCGCATGCCAGTGCGTTGCTGTGTGCCAATCAGCCTCCGCTCTATCTGGACGCTGAGCGGGGCGTGTGTGGCCTGGTGCAGGCCGAGGGGCTCAACGCACGCCAGTTGGCGGTGTTGCTGCAGGCGCCCGCGCTCAGTGCCGCGACGCTGCAGCGGCACCAGGCGCAGGTGGCTATGCGCCTGGGGGGCGTGGTGCCCTTGCCGCCCATGGTGCATGCCGTACAGCGGGCGCCGCGCATTCAACCCGTGGCACGGCTGCATGTGGCCCCCGTGCCACAACACGACGTGAAGGACCTCGGCTTGCTCACGGCCCAGTTGCGGTTTGATTACCGCGACCGCGGCCACGCGGGTGTACCCGGCCAAACGGGGCGCGCTGATGGAGGCGATGGCCCCGATGAAACCCACCGCATCGGCTGGTGGATGGAGGACCCCGTGGAGGTGCTGCTGTCCGCCGCCGATGGCCGCCAGGTGCTGCTGCAGCGGGATGTTCAGACCGAGCTGCGCGCCATCGAAACCCTGCTGGACTTGGGCCTGCTGGCCACAGACGACGGACTGTTTGGCATCCCCGGTCAAGAGCCTCAGCACGACTGGATGCACTGGTTTGACAATGACTTTGCCCTGTTCCGCGAGGCGGGCTTTGAGGTGTCGCTGGATGCGGCGCTGCAGGGATGGATCACCCGCGCCGATGCGCTGGATGTGGTCTTGCAACCGCACGGTAGAGCCGATGGACAAGTTGGCGCAGGGGCGGGGGCTGGCGGTGCGGGCTCGGGCGGTGGCAGCCTGTCCTCGCCGTGGTTCGCGCTGTCGCTGGGGGTGGAGGTCAATGGCGTGCGCCACAACATCCTGCCACTGCTGCCCATGTTGATTGCCGCAGCGGCCGCGCAGCCCGCCGACCCGGCCACGGGGCAGCCCCGCCTGCCGCCCTTTGCCTACTTGCGTGCGCTGGATCACAACGGGTTTGTGCGCTTGCCCACCGATGCGTTGAGGCCCTGGATGGCCGCGCTGCTGGAGCTGGTGGGTGACCGGGGGCACGATTTCTCTGGCGATAGCCTGCGGCTCTCGCGCATGGAGGCATTGCGCGCCGGTGCTGCGCTGGGCAATGGCGGTGAAGGTGCTGTGTGGCAAGGCATTGATGCGCTGCGGGCGTTGCTGTCGCAGTTGAACGGCGCCCCCACGTTGCCGGTAGTGCCCGTGCCTGCCGGGGTACACGCCACGCTGCGGCCCTACCAGGCGCAAGGCTTGAATTGGTTGCAGTTCTTGCGTGCCCATGGCTTGGCGGGTGTGTTGGCTGACGACATGGGCTTGGGCAAGACGCTGCAGACGCTGGCCCACATCCAGGTCGAAAAAGACGCCGGGCGTTTGACCGATCCAGCGCTGATCATTGCGCCCGTGAGCCTCATGGGCAACTGGGCGCGCGAGGCGGCCCGGTTTTGTCCAGGGCTGCGCTGCCTGGTCCTGCATGGCACGAGCCGCCACAGCGCCGCCAGTGCATTGGCCGAGCACGATATCGTGATTGCGCCCTATTCATTGCTGCATCGCGACCGTGAACGCTGGCTGGCGCAGGCATGGCATCTGGTGGTGTTGGACGAAGCGCAGAACATCAAAAACGCCAGCACCCATGCCGCACAAGTGGTGGGGCAACTGTCGGCACGCCACCGGCTGTGCTTGTCGGGCACCCCCATGGAGAACCATCTGGGCGAGGTGTGGAGCCTGTTTCATTTTCTGATGCCGGGTTTTCTGGGCAGCGAACGGCGCTTCAAGGAAGCGTTCCGCAACCCCATCGAAAAGCAGGGTGACACCACGCGGATGGCCCAGTTGCGGGCCCGCATCACACCATTCATGTTGCGCCGCACCAAGGCACAAGTGGCGGGCGAGTTGCCACCCAAGATCGAATCGGTGATGGCGGTGACCTTGAGCGGCCCGCAGGCCGACCTGTACGAAACCATACGGCTGGGCACCGAAAAGGCCGTGCGCGAGGCGCTGGAAAGCAAAGGGCTGGCCAAGTCGCAGATCACGATCCTTGACGCGCTGCTCAAACTGCGCCAGGTGTGCTGTGACCCCCAACTGGTGCCGCTGGAGGTGGCGCGCAAGGTCACGGTGTCTGCCAAGCTGGAGCACCTGATGACGCTGCTGCCCGACATGCTGGCGGAGGGGCGGCGCATTTTGCTGTTCTCGCAGTTCACCAGCATGCTCACCCGGATCGAGTCCGAGCTGAAAAAGCGGGGCTTGCCGTGGGTCAAGCTCACGGGGCAAAGCCAGCGGCGCGACGCCATCATTGAGCAGTTCACCAGCGGACAGGTGCCGCTGTTTCTGATCAGCCTCAAGGCCGGTGGGGTCGGGCTCAATTTGCCCCAGGCCGACACGGTGATCCACTACGACCCGTGGTGGAACCCCGCCGTCGAAAACCAGGCCACTGACCGGGCCCATCGCATCGGCCAGACGCAGAGCGTGTGGGTGATCAAGCTGGTGGCGCAAGGCACGATCGAGGAACGCATTCTTGCTCTGCAGGAGCGCAAAGCCCAACTCGCGGCCAGCCTGTATAGCGGTGCGACGGGGCGCAAAGAGCCGCTTTTCAGTGAAGACGATGTCGCACAGCTGCTCAAGCCGCTATCGTAGTCATAGCTGCCAGCGCTTGTCCATAAAGCGCTGGGCTGGCTTTTTGTCGGACACTGTGGTGCTTGTGCCGCGCTTGGCTTTCTCCGCGTCTCGTTGTGGGGCAGGCTGGCGCACAAACAACATCGCGGGGCGGTTTTGGCACGTGCGCCCTTTGCAAATCAATGCTTTACGCGTTACAATACGAAGCTCACGACCAACCGGGCGGGTACTAACCGCCCGTTTTTTTTGGTCGCTTGCTTTTCGAGCTCGAAGCTGTCGGGGAAGTCTCCGGGGGTTATCGGGTTTTTTGTTTTTCCGGGATTGAACTGAACACGTGGCATTGCAGCAAGTCGTTGAACAAATTGTGACGGGCCTGGGGTACGACCTGGTGGAGATCGAGCGCTCTGCCGGCGGCTTGTTGCGTGTCACCATTGATTTGCCCTGGGTGCAGCCGGCTCCCGATGCGCCGGTGCCAGAGTTGGATCAGTTCATTACGGTAGAAGACTGCGAGAAGGTCACGCGCCAGCTGCAGTTTTCGCTGGAAGTGGATGGCGTTGAATACAAGCGTCTTGAAGTTTCGTCACCCGGTATTGATCGCCCTTTGCGCCACGACCAGGATTTCGTGCGCTTCGAGGGATCGGTCATCGACATCACATTGAAGGCGCCGATCGGTGTCGCAGCGGCGGGGCAGGTCAATGCCACCCGTAAGAAATTTCGCGGCACGCTGGAGCGGGCCGAGGCTGGCGGGTGGCAGATCGTCTGGAGTGACGAGCCACCGGTCAAGCCAGGTCAAAGGGTCAGCAAAAAACGTGTGCCAGCCCCGCTGCAGGCCATGAGTTTTACGCTGGATGAGCTGCGGGATGCCCGTTTGGCACCGATCGTGGATTTCAAGGGGCGTGCGGGCAAGGCTGGTGCAGCGCCCGTCTGAGTCGCTGAATGAATTGGGTGGGTGCTGCTGTGGGTGGCCACCACCTTCGGGTGATTGAAATAGGAGAGTCGTCGCATGAATCGCGAATTGTTGATGTTGGTTGAGGCCATTTCGCGCGAAAAGAACGTGGAGCTTGACGTCGTCTTGGGCGCCGTCGAGGCGGCCTTGGCGCAGGCTACCAAGAAGCTGTATCAGGGCGATGTGGACATTCGCGTGTCTGTTGATCGCGATAGCGGCAATTACGAGACTTTCCGTCGTTGGCTGGTGGTGCCGGACGATGCAGGTCTGCAAAATCCTGAAGCTGAAGAGTTGCTGATGGATGCGAAAGATCGCATTGCGGACATCGAAGTCGGCGAGTACATCGAAGAGGGTGTCGAATCCGTGCCGATCGGCCGTATCGGTGCCATGGCGGCCAAGCAGGTCATCTTGCAAAAGATCCGCGACGCTGAGCGTGAAATGCTGCTCAACGACTTCATGTCGCGTGGCGAAAAGATTTTCACCGGCACCGTTAAGCGCATGGACAAGGGCGACATCATCGTCGAGTCCGGTCGCGTGGAAGGTCGCCTGCGCCGCAGCGAAATGATTCCCAAGGAGAACCTGCGCAGCGGTGACCGCGTGCGGGCCATGATCATGGAGGTGGATCTGACGCTGCGCGGCGCGCCCATCATTCTGTCGCGTTCTGCCCCCGAGTTCATGGTCGAGTTGTTCCGCCAGGAAGTCCCCGAGATCGAGCAGGGCCTGCTGGAGATCAAGAGCTGCGCGCGTGATTCTGGCTCCCGCGCCAAGATTGCCGTGTTGAGCCACGACAAGCGTGTGGACCCCATCGGTACCTGTGTTGGCGTGCGTGGCACCCGTGTGAACGCCGTGACCAATGAGCTGGCCGGCGAACGCGTAGACATCGTGTTGTGGTCGGAAGACCCCGCGCAGTTCGTGATTGGCGCACTGGCCCCGGCGAACGTGTCATCCATCGTGGTGGACGAAGAAAAACATGCCATGGATGTGGTGGTGGATGAGGAAAATCTCGCCATCGCCATCGGTCGAGGTGGCCAGAACGTGCGCCTCGCTTCCGATCTCACGGGTTGGAAGATCAATATCATGGATGCTGCCGAATCTGCGCAAAAGCAGGCCAATGAGACCGATACGGCGCGCAAGCTGTTCATGGAACGACTCGATGTTGACGAGGAAATCGCCGACATCCTGATTTCCGAAGGTTTCAATACCCTGGAGGAGGTCGCTTATGTGCCTCTGCAGGAAATGTTGGAAATCGAATCATTTGACGAAGACACCGTCAACGAGTTGCGTGCCCGTGCAAAGGATGCGCTGCTTACGATGGAAATTGCCCGCGAAGAAAGCGTTGACCAGATTTCTCTGGACCTGCGCGATCTCGAAGGCCTCACCCCAGAGCTGATTGCCAAATTGGCGGATGGTGGTGTGCATACACGTGACGACCTGGCCGATCTGGCCATTGATGAACTGACCGACCTGACCGGACAGTCTGAAGAAGAAGCCAAAGCCTTGATCATGAAGGCGCGCGAACATTGGTTCGCGGGGCAAGAGTAAAGGTCAGGGAGGCACGAACCAAATATGTCCAGTAATACTGTCGCCGAGTTCGCCACCGAACTCAAAAAATCGCCTGAAACCCTGCTCGATCAGCTCAAGGCTGCGGGCGTGGGCAAGGCTGCCCCTTCTGACGCGTTGACCGAGTCAGACAAGCAAAAATTGCTTGCCTATTTGCAGGCCAGCCATGGCACGGCTTCGGCCGACCGCAAGAAGATCACGATGGTGAAGAAATCCACCAGCGAAATCAAGCAAGCGGATGCGACCGGCAAGGCCCGCACCATCCAGGTGGAAGTGCGCAAAAAACGCACGTTCATCCAGCGTGATGACGAAGTCGAAGGCGCTACGGAATCTGCTGCGGCGCCCGCTTCGGCGGCGCAGCCCGCAGTGTCGGGCGAGGACCTTGAACTGGCCCGTCGCGAAGAAGAAGCGCGCGGCCAAGCGGAGTTAATCCGCCGCCAGGAAGCCGAACTGGCTGAAAAGCGTGCGGAGCGCGAAGCCCGTGAAAAACGTGAGCGGGAAGCGGAAGAGCGTGCTGCCGCTTACGCGATGCAGGAGTCCCAAAAGAAAGCCCAGGCATCCGCCGTGAAGCAAGAGGCGACTCGCGAGCAGGCTGCTGAGGCTGCTGCACGCAACGCCGCGCAGGTCGAGGCCCGCGAAAAGGCCGCTGCAGAATCGAAGGCGCGCTCCGACGAAGAAGCCGCGCGTGCTGCTGATCTGGACGCCCGCCGCCGTAAGGCCGAGGCGGAAGCTGCAGCCATTCGCTCCATGATGGCCACGCCCAAGAAGGCGGTCATGGTGGCCAAGAAGCCTGAAGAACCCAAGCCGGTGGTTAAAGCGGGTACCGCAGCAGATGCTAAAAAAGGCACGTTGCACAAGCCCGCTGTGGGCACGGGTGTGGCGCGCGCTGGTGCGCCAGCGGCAGCCGGTGCCGGCGCTCCTGGTGCGGGCAAGGAAGTCAAATCCGCCAAGCTGTCTTCCAGCTGGGCCGGTGATACGGCCAAGAAGAAAGAAATCAAGACCCGCGGCGACAGCAGCGGCGGTGTCGGTCGCAACAACTGGCGCGGTGGCCCCCGTGGTCGCCGTGGTGATAACCGCGATCAGCGTGACGATCACCACCAGTCGGCTCCGGTGGAGGCGCGCATCATTGAAGTGCATGTGCCCGAGACCATCACGGTGGCCGAGCTGGCGCACAAGATGTCGATCAAGGCGTCTGAAGTCATCAAGACGTTGATGAAGATGGGCCAGATGGTCACCATCAATCAGCCGCTTGACCAGGACACCGCCATGATCGTGGTGGAAGAAATGGGCCACAAGGCCCTGGTGGCTGCGCTGGACGATCCGGAAGCTTTTGCTGACGAAGAAGCCGCACATCAGAACGTTGAGTTGCTGCCGCGTGCTCCTGTCGTGACCGTGATGGGTCACGTTGACCACGGCAAGACTTCGTTGCTGGACTACATCCGTCGCGCCAAGGTGGCTGCGGGTGAAGCGGGCGGGATTACGCAGCACATTGGTGCCTATCACGTGGAAACACCACGCGGTATGGTGTCGTTCCTCGACACCCCCGGTCACGAGGCGTTTACCGCCATGCGTGCCCGTGGTGCCC
>RCMZ01000670.1_pt1 | contig 15431 bp, 17 predicted proteins | sample 2041141 | NCBI WGS metagenome assembly RCMZ01 (sample SAMN09708263, study PRJNA481090) | Wastewater metagenome, whole genome shotgun sequencing project. | biome: sewage; isolation source: Davis station wastewater (DW) | place: Antarctica: Davis Station | collected 2010-03-01
ACGATGATTCTTCCGCAATGGGCCGCAGTCGCGCAAAAGCAAAACGCGAAATCAGCGCTCAAGCGTATCGATAGCCGAATGAAATTTCTTCGTATCTATCCTAATGGGCTCGGTGCCGACGGAGTTGCAGCGATGCGGCTTGAAGCGTTCCGGACGAATTTTGGCGCGGGAAGGCACTTCATCGAGTGTTTCTAATTTCACACAGCTCAATTCCTGAGTTTTCTGCAGCCATGCGAACGCCATGAATTTATTGTCTAAAAAATACTTCCTCCTGCTCTCGCAGTGTAGATATGCGTAGCTCCGTGCGAGGACTCGACCAAGAGCGCAGCTACTTCATCTGCAATATCACACCAATTTGGTCAGCCTGCCCGCCCGCCATATCCAACCCTCCTTCAGGGCAGGCAACTGCGCCGGCGCCAGCTCTGCAGGCACAGGAGGCTGATTGCCGAACGAAGTTCGCGGCCGCTCAAGGCGTGCAGGCGGTTCGAGTGCTCCGTGGACGACGGTGTAGACTTGAATCTCATAAGGGGTGCACGAGAGCTTTTTCAGGAAGCCGCATGCAGCGAGGTAGCCCAGATAAAGGCGGACCTCAGCGCGCACAGACTCGGGCGAGCTGCGTCCAGTTTCGAACCTTTCCAAAATCCACTGTATGACCGAAGTCTGCTTGAGTTCGAAGCTGCTGTTCGCTCTCTGGAATATAAAACGGCTGAACAGTGCTGCCTGCCAAATCATTGCTTGCTCTGCGATTGCACTAGCGCCATCACCTTTTTTGCAAAGGTAGTAGGGCCATCGCCCAGCGATTCCCAGACGCTCGCGCAGGTCCCGCTCTTTGTCTTCGTGCGACATTTGGCGGTAGCGTTGGTTAGCCGCCTCGCGACGCTTACGGTCGTTCTCGAGTTTTCGATGTCGAGTTGTTTGCCTCTTCTGGTCGGCTGCCTGCTCGACTTGGTGCTCTCTATTTGCTCGCTCAATTCGGGCAGCTAGGCCTGCCAACAGTCTCTGCCGCTCCTGCTCTTCATTTGGGAAGAACAGCCAAGTTTTATATCCTGTCTCGTGAATTACTCGCTGCGCTATTGCGTCAAAGCCCGTCGAGATGTCTAGGTCAGAGAGGTCCACCTCTATTGTCGGCAACTTGAGCTTACCAATTTTCCGGCGCTTGTTCTCGTCGACACGGTGACGAAAGTACATTTCGACGAGAAGCCTGCGCTCCCCTCGATAGCCCACAACGTCAGGGCGGATACCGTCTTCCCAGACTTCCGCGCAGGTGCGTTCGAAGCGTACAACACGTTCCTCTGACAGCACGCTCGATTCTTCCAGCGCTTGACCGGACGTCGCTTGGCCTTGAACGACAACGCGCATGCATGGCAGGCGGAGCCAGTCGTGTTCAAGCAGAACTTGCTTCGCGGCTGCATGAATAGCTGACTCTGCGCAGGACTCGCCGATTTCAACGTTGTGGTGGGCAAAATGCCAGCGCTTTTTTGCACCCTTCTTAGCAACGAGTATGGCGCCACACCCAATACAGGTACATCCGCAAGCTAGCCCGGATTGGACGTCCGCAGGCGCGCACATCCGCCCGTCCTTGAGTCCAAAACCTGTTTGCGTGGAATCTACAATGTCCACCTTTGCCGCTACCATCAACGTCCGCAGCGCCCGACGCTAGCGCGACGTTGGGCTTTCAAGGACTGCTTACTCATCATCGGTACGCTCGCATCTTTTTTTTAAAGCTCGATGCTCTTCACGAGCTAACGAGGCCACCACAATTTTCTACCGCTGCAACGGTGCAATGAGTAAGCCCCAGAGCAACTCGGCTGCACCTTGTTCGGAAAGCCGCTGGTCTTGACGCCCGCCAAATGACTGCATGCCCAGCGACCTGAAGTACATGGCCTGGCTGTCGCACTCCACATTCAGCATCTCGTTTGAGCTCCCATCCGGAGCGCTAGCGTTATATGAAAATGAGATGCACTGGCTTCGAGTGCCCATGCTGTCGATACGGATGATGCATTGCGCGACAGTTTTTCCATCGCGGTAAATGATTGCAGCAAACCGTCTTGTGTCAATTCGCCTGTATCGGCCATCGATGCCAGAATGTCGCGACGCGAGCTCTGTTAGAGATGATTTGAAAAAACCGTCCCATAAAATCGAAGGACGTATGAATAAACTCGTCTTTATCCAGGTCACTGAACTCCTTGCTGAGGCGTAGATTACTTGAGCGCGGTACCTCGACGGCAGGTCTCGCCGCTGCGGGAATCACGTTACTGTGCGTCGGTGTCACTGCGGCGCGAACTGAACCTGCACCCAAACCGCTGACGACGTTACAGGCACGCGCATTCATGGCTTCGACGGCAATTCGAACCTGACGGACGACATCGGTGAATGCTTCGTCGGTGTTAGCCCAAGTTGTGATGGCCTTTCCATCTCTGGGCGTTGCCATCAACTTTCCAAATGGAGCGGAGTACCAGTCGCACGGGCGCAAAATCACAGGGACGACACATGCTTCGCCAGCGTTATGGCGTTCAATAGCCCGGTGCATTTCTTTGGAATAGCAATAATCAGAACCGATGAAATTTGCGCTCACAAGTAACAGAATAACGTCAGCGCTTTCAAGATTGTCTTTACTGGCGGGGTCGAGCTCATCGCCGGCGAGGATACGCCTGTCATGCCAAGCCTCCACATGCCCTTGCCGCTTTAGCAATGAAAGGTGCATCTCGAGTTGGTCTCGAAGCGCCTCGTCGGCGTGACTGTAGGAAAAAAAGACTATCGCCATGGGAAAATTCCTATTGATATTGGCAAAAACGTAACGCTTGTCCCGACCTGGTCATCAAGCCCGGCTGTAGGGACTTATCAGGTATCGCTTCTCGTTGAAGGTTATTATATCGGTACGTCGCATTAGCCACCGCTACTGTCGAAGCGTTTATTCCGTTTTATTCTTGGCCTTGTCAGGCATCACCTTGTCTGTAGAGTACAATCCTCAGTTGAAACTCATTCAGAAACTTGACCCTAAGACACCGTCCCTTGCTACAACCGCTGAGAAATCTGTAACGTCAGTACAGTCTCAAAGACACGCTAGCGGACTTGGGGTCTACTTCCAATGTATAAGGCAGACTTTCCTATTGCCTAGGTACGATTCAGCTACAAGCCAATATGGGGTTGTACGACGAGAGCGCTCAAAAAGCGTGTGTTAAATGTGTTAAATCTAAAGTTTCCCGTTCTAGACTTATCAAAATTTCAACTATGATATCCAACTCAAAATCTGATTCGCCACCCATTTCTGCCGAAGCCTACGAGCGGATATTTCAGACAATCCACAGCATCGTGAAGGCAGAGTGCCAAGACGAGACCAAGTCCTGTATATACTTTGGGATTCTGGGCGCGTATCTTCTCGACCAGCACCATGGACTAAAATCTGCCCGCCCGTTACTTGGTGTAGCTGGATACAATCTTCGCACTCCGACTAACTTCGTAACAATCTATGGGCGGCAAATAAATGGGGAGGTTGTAGCTTCTGGAGAAGGATTTCATTGTTGGATAGAAGTCAATGGATGGACGATTGACTTCAGTGCTCCTTTGTTTGGACAAGCCCTAGCGGCTAGAATATGTGGCTCAGCAGTGCCGCCTTTGATGTTCATGAAAAGGCACCAAGACTCCGTCGTTGAAATCAATGATTTAAATATTCCGGGCGCGTATCTACATCGGCACGACAAGATACTCACGCTCACGTTGATGAGTAACTTCCTTTCCCGGCCCATTAACGGCAGATTGGCGGATGTGTGCGCTAAATGGTATGTGGCGCCGCCGGGCGATATGTCTCCAGTTACGGAAGTGATAATACGGGATGGGCAAACGTCGAGATACGACCGGTCGGCGTTGGCTGTTACCGGTTCTTGGTGACAAATAGGGGGTTGCCCTAACCTGTCGGGTAAGCGAAACTCTCTTTGTACGGCCTGGACGATTTCTCGACCATTAGGGTGCTGCGGCGTTAAGTCTCGGGACGAGCTTACCCGGTAGTTGACGCTAATAGGGGGAGCAGGTTTGTCTAAGCGAATAGCGAACTATTCTTTTTCAGCTTTTATACGGCAAGCTTGGGCCGTATCTGCCAGACGCGCTTACATTTGACGAGTTCGAGACGTTGAGAGCGTTCAGTGAGCCAAAAGCTCGTACTCTTGGAGCCGGTTTTTTCTCAACCACGTGCGATGTAATTCACGATGTAATCCCATTTCGAATAGCCAGACCGTCTTGCCGTCCCCAGCGTGCCTAACGAAGGGTTTTTCCAGTCTGCCAGCTACATGCGCATGCTCGGCCTTTACGGTATGCCCAAGGTTCTTGGACCAAGCACAAGCGGGTTCGTGCTCGGCGTCTGACCGGACATCCTTAGGCAAGCTACTATGGGCGCACCGGCAAATCTCACCGCCACGTGTTCACTGCCGAGGAGGTCTTTCCATGTCGGCCCGGGCCAATGCGGTTTTCGCTCGCTAGTCAACATGCGGTTTTCGTGGTCCGCGCTTTAGAAACGAGCAATCTCAGTGCGCGGCTTATACGCCCTAGACTTGGCAGACCTAGCTAAAAAACCACTTCGCCAGCTTGACTAGGACGGACCTAAGCCCCTCTTGTGCTGGATTCTGCTTGGATACTCGCACACTCTGCGGTGGCAAAACTGAACTTCTAGCCTGGACTGGTTTGGGTGGAACCGAAGTCTTAGCTGGTTGTGCTGGCACGTTCGTGACTGATGAAGGCTCGGTCGGCAACGATTGCGGCGGGAGACGCGGTTTAAGTGGCAGTAGCGGTGGCGATAACGGCAATGGTGGCGATATAGACGAAATAGAAAGCGGTATAGGTCGAGCCGTCTGCCTCGATATTTCCGGAGCTGTTGATTTCTGATAAGTCGGCCGCAGCGCCCTCACTGCAACCCCAGCGTCCGAATTCTGTCGAATTGCTTCTGAGCCAAGCCCTGCAGAATGCGTAGGACTGGTGACTGCTGTGGCTGCAGTTGGCGAGTCCCCAAGTGATTGCCTTGTGGTTTCTTTATGGGTAGAGGCGGGTTTAGCTGCGTGCGAAAGAACTGCCGCAGTTGGCTCCTCGGCGTTGCCGTTGGCTCCCCCGTGCTCCGGTTCCATCTGCATTTCTTCAAGGAGATGGTTGAGTCCGTCCCCTACCAGACATTTGATTGCCCAGGGAAGCCAATATAACCAGCCGGTGCGTTAGGCACTCCGAAAGTTCTCTCTTCCTCTGGAAGTAGATGGACATACGCCACGTCCGCAGTGCAAATAGAAGAGCGGCGATTTTCGTCCATTCCACGGATTTTCCCTCGCCTTACACGATAGGTTTTGTGAAAAACCGTGGCGCTACGATACCAGCCAACCACAACTTGACCGACACCAGGTCGCTTAGTTATGAACACAACATCAACCTCGTTCAGTTCATCGCCGATGTGCCAATCTACGGTGGAATCCAGTTTCGCGAGGTCAATGCCCCCGCCCGATTTACTCATCGCATAGCCATAGCACTTTCCCCTACAAGGCTTGAAATTGAAAACCTCGCCTCCGACGCCACGCTTTTCCACATAAGCTCCCCCGCTAGTAATTTCATCTGGGCCATCGTAACTCTTCATATATCCGACACGAAGCACAACTAGAGGATTTCGGCGCATTTTTTTCCTGGCAATAGGCAATAGCAAAGAAAAAAGTCCATAGACAAAACTAAGGCTTCAGGGTTTTTGATGCTTCCGTGGGAGGAATCGGGATGCCCTTAATAAAATCCCCAATTTTCAAGTCCTGTTCGACAATTTTAAGTACGATTTCTTTCCGCTCGAGCTGCGTCTTCATTCCTCCATCACCACTAGAATCAGATTGAACATACCATGTTACACCAAGCTCAATAAATTCTTCAATTATAGAGGCCGCTTCTTCAACACGAACTTCTCTCCAGCCTACGGGGCATTCTGTTTCATTAACAGCGCAAAGGAGCAAATCTTGAAAATCCACCGGTTTATCGATGTCCGGTAGACTGGTGGTTGATTTGGTAATAATCTTTATCGAATAGGTGGCCGCATTCAATCTACCGTCACCACTTAAATGAATCTTATTAGTGTGCAAATGATTCCAAATAGCCCGTGTTGATACAGTAAGGATTTCTTCACCTTGCCAAACAATATAGTGTGTCCAGTCATACCCCCTATCATAGCGGGCGAAGGTGTAAATCTGATATTCAGCATTGGACGGAGAATCGAAAGAGAATTTTTGGGGATACTCTACTGGACGAATCCATTTACCTAGTTGTTGAGCCGCCATCCTTAGTTCTTTCGAAGTGGCATCCGACTTAATTTGATTAATGTGAAAAGTCTGTTTTCCTTCTGTTTTCGATTTATTGTTTTTTGCCTGAAAATATGCCAACCGATAAAAATATTCAGGGCCTTCAGCGGCTTCCTTACTCACCTGAATCGCTATTCCAAAATCCGCCCCAACGGATTTTTCTTCTTTTTTGCTAAGCGCATTTATCAATATCTTTTGGCAGGGCTTTTCTTCACTAAGGGCAGAGATAAAATTATAAAATCCTATCGTTGATGACCATACTCCCATGAATGAGGCGCTACGAAATTCCTCATCAGATTCTTTTGTAAGTTCCTTGAATCCGGCTAACGTATGAATGACCGTAAAAACATGTGCTAAGTTTTTCGAAAGCATCAGCGCTGTGGGAATGGTAAATGTTTCCTCAAAAATTTTGCCAACCTTGTTAAAAATTTCAGACATGGGTATTTTCTCAATAATAGTTTGATTAATTTATGAAGTGCCATCGTGCGGAGAACAGAAACGCTAAACGCAACATAAGAATCGCGCAAATTTTTCAAATTGGCAACTCTTTTCGTTGTTTCTCACCAAGCCACTATGCAGCAATCACTAATACTTGAAGTCGTCTGAAGCACTCATGGTCAACCTTGTGTGAACTCGGCGCCGAGCGCTGCACTTGGCGCCAAGTTAAGCGGTTCAAGCATTCTGCCAACATAGACGTGCAGCAAAAACGCGCGTCCGGCATCGCCTACTTTGTGTTCGCCGATAAATAAGCTATCTACATGAAGTACAAATTTCAACTGAACGCGCCTCCTGGAGACCAAATGCCAACAAATTACCTTGATGTCATCGAACTAGCGGAGATGTTGGGCCTGGGTGTCGCGACCGTAAGGAGAAGGCTCCGGTGCCGAGCGTGAGAGTTACCTCCGAGGCGCATGGGTTTGAAAAACTTCTGCGCTGGCGACGAAAGGAAGTGGTGTGCGGGCTAGCTGAAACAGAATACCGAGCTGGCAGAAACAGGTAGACGAGCCGCTGCTCGCATATAAATCCATCCGCTACACGATGTTCTAACTCCTACAAGGTCATCAATTATGAAAAATACCGCAATACTATCGCTAACGTCTGAGGACGACGGCACTGCAGTCGGGCACTTATGCATCCTCGGCCGCCTTAAGCTGACGTCGATTCATCCTGCGGAAATTAACGCAGCTCTGCACTGCCATGCGATAAAAAAACTGCAGGTCATGGGCACAAAAAACGGGTTCGAGTGCTCATTTCCACTCACACTGGGAAACTTATTTTCAGTACAGTCGCTGGCTGAGAGCGCCGAGCAATCACTCTTCATCGCAGGGCTGGACGGCGATTACAACCTACGGGTCAACAGTAATTTCCCGTGTGATGCCTGACCCATCGGGTACTTCCCTGACCCAGCACATCAGCTTAGGACAGGTCCGATTTTCAGTTTGGGCCGGTCAAGCGGAAGCGAGCAAACCCTTTTAGTGCGCGCATAACGACGTCCGCTGGACGCAGGCTTCGCGGCGCGTCGAACGACTGCCCAGTCATCGTAACTGGTTCCGCCGAGCCGCCGCTAGCGGAAGCGCGTCCCTGTGGCAGTGCGCAGCACGGGAGACCTCATTTACCTCCGGATTTGCAGTGAATCGGCCGATAAAAAAAATTTTCGATGCATATAACAAAATTCGCTCCTTTGTGCCTACACCAAAGGTAGGCGCCTCTTGCGCGCCGAAAACAGTTTTCCAAAGGACAAAATTATGCTGACAATCTCTGACGTGTCGAACCTCGTTATGCTAGAAACTAAATACAACGCTGCAGTTGAATACCGTGGTGCTGCAAGAGAAGCAGCAAACCTGGCCGACTTCCAGTATCAAGCAACAATACAGGTGTGCGAGCACGCAATCAATTTGAAGCACGCATTGGAGAAGAACAGATTTCATGAAATTCAGGAGGCGTTTATCCCTGTCCACCGTATGCTGATGGATATGCAGAGGGAGACCGATGCTTTGTACCAGCATGCTGACGCGGCGTATAAAAACGCCCATACAGCCGCAAAGATGAGTTTTTACGCGGTCAAAGAAGCACAGGTGTCTGCAACTTCAGGTGTGCCGCAAACTCAGTCAGGCACCGATGAAATCTCGTTAAAAGACATTTCATAATTTGATGAGGGGCGTGCTACCAGCATGCCCCTCATATTTTCTCGCGCCCGTCGCCCCCCCTTGATGTATCCCACTGCATCAGACGAGGACAAGTCATGGGTTTAGTGGGTGAAACTGGGGCCGTCGGTGTGCAATAGCGTCATGATGCGACAGAGGCTTTGAGCGTCGCCAGTGCATTCATTTATCGGGAAATCGAATGTACTTAGGAGGGACGTTCGGAATCAACCACACGCCGTTGTCCGAGCACCTGAATCGGTACCCGTCACGGAGCAGTGGAAATGTTTCCACGAGGAGCACGACCGGCGTACCCCGACGCGCACCTACCTCTGATGCAGTTTGTTTCGTTGCTGACAGATGTACGTCTCGCCGCGTGCCTGGCAGCAGACCCTGCCGGCGAATCGATGCGATAAACTTTTGTACCGTACCGTGAAATAGCACCGGAGGCGGGGTTTTGACTGGAAGCTTCAGGTCAACATCAACAGAGTGCCCTTGTGCCGCGCGGACACGCGTTCGGTCCTCACTCAACGAAAATCTCTGCTTATCGTTTTCGTCCACTATTTGCATCAGCTCGTCTTGACTGAGTACGACGCCGGCACCCGCTGATTTCAAGAGCAACTCGGCAATATCCACCCATCCCCGTTTATCGATTTCAAGGCCTATAGCGTCCGGCCGGTGCCGAAGCCAGCGGGACAACAATTTGCTTTTCTGTTCCAAAGTTGTCATTTTGTTTTTCGCTTTCAATTCATAAACGCGTCCTGCATTTTTCGGAACTCACTTGGAGTTGCTGTTGTTGCCGCCAGGGAACAGTAGTCTGTGAAGCCGTTGGCATCAGCTCAGCCGACCTTACACAACGAACTGAGGCGCAAGGGCGTGACACTCGAATTGCCGTGGTAGGAGTACCAGGCCCTGCTACCGGACGGCTAGATAGCGTTGTCACGCCTCGCTCGAGCCTGTCGAAGTATTTCCTCGACCCTTGCATCTTCTTCAAGTGTGCAAAGGACCTCGGCCTCTGTGACGCTGGGAAGAGCAAAAAGACGGTCTACCGTCGAAGTTGACCTCGCGACGTTTGTTACCGCCTCAAGGGGAACTCCGGCGCACAGGGCCTCGAGCATTTTCGCCAGCTTTGCGGCGACGCCGGGCTCAACGAGCGCCAGGTATGGGTTGGTTGGGGCAACCAACTGATGCAGGCGCTCTTCCGGCCACCCGACGTAGTCGTCGTCGAGCGATAACCAATTCGTGAGCCTCCGTTCCTCCGCATCGACGGATATGGTGCCAAATCGAGTTGGAGCTGGAAATGTAGCGGCACCAATGACGCGCTCTTGAAGCGCAGGCGATAACCGCTTTAACGCGTTCTCATACCCGAACGCGCGTACCCAAGATGTCGCCAACACAATCCGTAAATCAGGGTATGGGTACAAAATGAGCTCGAGCAGCGAAACGTACCGAAAAAGAGGTTCATCGGTTGGCTTGCCACGCACATACACCCTCGGGTGCAGAGGTTCTTCAGGTGTAACGCGGACATCTGCTGGATGTAAAATACCGTCAAAATCGAGATAGAGTACAGGGTTCATGACCGCCAAAGATGTGGGCATTGATGACACAGTATGGACGGTCTGGCGTCCAAGGCGCACTCAGATTTAGGGAGGATTTGCAGTCAAAAGCTAGCCTAAACCGCTATCGGTTATGTCGTCCGTTGTGCTCGGAGAATTACAACTGCACGCTCAAGTTGGACTTCTGTAAACCCCACCCATTCATCGCAGAATACGGTGTACGGCTCCAAGACCGAGTCGACCAGAGTGCGGCCGCTCGATAAATCGTCGAGGATGACGTACGCGAACGGTCGCGTGGCACCGTTTGCCCACAACCAAGCCACGATATCTGTAACACGAAATGAGCCCACCTCGGTTGCGCTTCGCCAGCGTGAATGTAACGACGCAGCAACGAAACCTAGTCCCCCTCGAATCAGTACGTCCTGAATTTCGTCGCGCGAGATATAGGTCGACCATGATGAACTGATTACGTAAATGGGTTCGAACTCATCGTGAAGCCGTTCAAGGTTAGCCCTCAGTTCTTGATGAAACACGTTTGCCCAAAGTTCTGTGGCCAGTTGCGGTTTGCCGGACCTGAGCGCTGCCACGACCACTCCTGACGTGTAGTCAGGATGGATAGCAATGACATCGTCAAAATCGAGAAATACCAATGGCTTCACACTCGTCCTTTAATTTGGCTCTTATTGCGCGTCGGCTACAAAGCCGCTTCCAAATGACGAACGGGTAATGAGAGTGAGCTTCGTCAGGCATTGTCATAGCTTTAACCTCAGTTTAGGTGCCCGCCTTCGGAATTCCTTTACAGCCAGTAGCACACGTTCAAGCACCTGTTCGCGCGTTACGGCGCCACCGTGTCGCGCTGTAGCCGCTAGTATTTTTAACGGTGTCTGGTTATCCAAGTCCGGGTGTTCGGTCGTAAAAAAGCGAAATTTACGAATTCCATCAATGCCAAGCAACGCTTCTGAGACAGCGGTAAGAGAAGCCCAGTCGTAGTGCGATTCAGCGAAAAAAGCAGGGTAATAGTCCTCGCCAAAGACACCATCAACCCAGTGCGGCATCGTGAAGATTTTTCGTTCACGTACCAATTGGAGTAAGTGACCTTCAGCGGCACCGGTGCGAAGGCACAGCTCAGTTGCGGTGATTAAGGTTCCATCGTCGATTAACTCACGTCCACTTCTCGCCATGGCCCGGTCGAGACGGAATTCTGTGACGTATGCCTGGGTTCGATTACTTTCGACGCAAGCTGGCTGCGCGGATATCCAATGCAAGTACTCGGTAACGCGCGCCAAATCAGACTGTGCCAGCCCTTTGGTGGCTTCCCTGAACGCTTTCGCCACCGCCTTGCTATCGGCATCGGTTCGCTCTAGGGGTAGAAGCCCTCCGCGGAATGCGGCCACTGCAGCTGAAAAAATGCAGTAGGAAGAAAGGAATTGAGCTGAAGTCATTTCGTAATTAAGAGTCGCGATGGTCAAAGCATCATGTAGATGCGTTCTGCTAGTAAATGAGTAGGAGCAAACCTGCCTTACCCGTATTGATGGCAGAAAAAACAGAAGATAAAAATGACGCGGAAGCTCGCGGCAAGTGCTGTTTGCCGTATTATGAAATATTGTAACGTATACTTTATAGACCGAGCAAAGTATATAACTCATGCTACGGCTGTCATGAGCAGCCCATACACCGTCAAAACAGCCCGAGAACGACTCGCTCGTAATCTAAGGGATTGGCGTGTAAAAAGAGGTATGAGCCAGGATGTTCTGGCGGAGCATTCGGGTCTGTCCCGTGTGTTTCTTTCTCGCCTTGAGGGGTCTCTCGAGACGGTGTCTCTAGACAATATTGAGAAATTGGCCGACGTGCTGAAGATTGATATCCTCGACTTGTTGCATCATTAGTGTTCCCGTGGAAGTGCCATTGGCCGCTATGTCGTCATTGCGGTGGCACCTACAACATCGGCTTCGAGTTTTCGTGCCGGCTCCGGCAGGAGCTTAGGAGACCTTCTACGTGACTGTCTTCACAACGTGTCCTGTGAGGCAGCGGCTACAGCAGCGTAAGGAGCGCGCCCGCCAAGGATTTGGCCGGTAGAACTGGGTTCAATTTGGCGGGGTACGGCCGCAGGACCCATGTAGACCACAACGCCGAAGGGGACCAGCCTGCGGCCCGACGGGTTGCGGTACCTGATGCAGTGCTCGCGCCATGCAGAAGGTGTGGGTTTTGGACTATATCCCGCGGTTTGGACTATCATTCCGTGGGATGCGAATACTGCATATACTCATCGTTATAGAGTGCAGTGCGAAGTTGGTGGGTCAACTCTGCTACTCGTATTCCGGTTTGTTCGATATCAGCGTCACTTTGTGGTCCTGGGTGGGTAACACCGTTATGGCTGAACAGACCTGCCCAATCTAATTCATTGCACGCGCGCGCCGAGCGGAGCGATTCCAAGAAGTACCGCCGTTCCTGTTCCTTGGCGGTTTCCAGGGCGGGCTTGCCGAATCGGACTTCGGCCAGCACGAAAAGCCCCAAGGCTGCGATGATAAGTGTCACCCCCCAACCCGTAGCGCCCCCCAGCATAATTACCGCCCCCACTGCAAGAACGATTCCGCCGACACCGCCGCCGACCATCGCCATCAACATCAACCGTGCGGCCTTGGTTTGCAATGCCTCTTGAGATTCGCTATTACGGAGCTCCTCAAGTTGCTTGCTGAAGCGGTTGTAGTTGGCGACGTGGTTCTCGGTGGCCGGGTTGTAACCATGGAGGGACTTCAGATAAAAAATGAAGGTCTCCACTTGTTGCGCGTTAAGAGTCTCCAAACCCGGCAGCGCCTGTTCGACGATGCGATAGAGCTCTTCGTCTTGTTTCACGTAGCTCAGGTATTCAGACGCCATGCTCGTCCCGTGTGAGATTTTTTGCATGTAGTCTACACTGTAGGTTGCAGGGCTTGCTAGTCGAACAGTACCCGACAACGCTCAAAGTCAGGCGGAAGTGCTCGCTTGGCAAAGCGCAGAAACCATGCACTCGTCGCCGTCACGGATAGACTCCGGAGTCGCAATGGGGCCAGCCGGTCCACGTGCGCGTGCCGCGCGCAGTAACTCCTAGACCTTCGCGTCGACTGCGGCAGCCTCGGCAACCTCGTTTTGAGTCACAGGAGCCATACCTTTCACTTCGGGTTGTTGTCGGCGCCAGGTGCTCCTGTCATGAGGCTGGATGGCCCTTCGTGCATGGGGAATGCGCCTCGTGGCCGATTAATTGATGAGGGGGCAATAGTCGATAGCTCCCCATAAATACTGGGCTCAAACGCGCTTTTGCACGGCGATTGACTCGAGTTCAGCACTTTCCATGAAGCGGTGCTATACTAGGCATGCTGTCTCAATGGGGGCGACCTGGTTTCGACGGGGGTTGCAAAGCAGCGCAGGGCATACCGAGGGCAGGCTACCTCGTAAATACAACCTGAAAAAACTTAACTGCAAACGATAACTCGTACGCACTGGCAGCTTAATCGCTGTTAGCTCCACAACACCTCGTCCCTGGGGTGGGCCGTTAAAAGCTGTGGAGTCATTTACAGGGACTCGCGCTGTGAGGGGTCACTTCAATCAGCGCTAAATCTAAGGTGAACCGCTTGTCCAGAACGTGCACATCCGTGCTGTACAGGTTAAATTAAATGATAGTGCTAAGTATGTAGAACTGTCTGTAGAGTACTTTCGGACGCGGGTTCGATTCCCGCCGCCTCCATACCCTATTCTGTCTCAAAGCCCGCCTCTAGCGGGCTTTGTTTTTGTGGGTGTACCAGCAGCAAATGCGCCCAAATTGGAACTCGCATTACGCCGAGCGTCCCTTTCAAGGATTGTCGAATGACGAGCGATGAGACTGTTAGCACCGGCCCACTGTACAAGTACGCAGTACGGGACTTACAAAAGGCATCTATCCTCCTCCACTCTATCAAGGCTGAGCCAGAGCGACTTGACCTTGTCCTTGAATTGCAGCGCCATCTTGTTCGGTGCATTGTTCGCACTGAGCTTCGAATAAAGCGGCTGAAGCGCAAGCGCAAGGCGCCTTCAGTAGCACCGACGACGCAAGTATCAAGAGCCGAAGCAAGAGCAAAGAAGGCCAGGATGAGTGCGCTTCGTGGACGTGGGCAAGAATTGTCGCACCTGCTGTTTTTGTGGCGATGTTTCGGGGACGGCATCGCGTTTGTGTACCAATCCAAATATAGCCTGAAGCACCTGTACTACGACGGCCAATACAACGTTAAGGAATCTGCTGGCTTTATGACCGAGCACGGCCGGCTAAAGCGTGGCTTTGCGCGTGAATACCGCATCTTGCTTTCCGGCATCAAACACAAGATTCCAGTTGTTCTGAGCGACGTGACAAACATCGTCCGACATGGCGATGTGTGTGCATTGGGAGGGGCTGACCCGGTACCAATCGAGGTCAAGACCTCGAACAACAGAAACGCCCGCACCGACCGTCAGGACGAGCAGCGCATTCAACTTGAGGCGTTTTATGCGAATGATGGGGCTCCTCAATTTCGCGGCCTACAAAACGTTCGGCGAGAGGCGCTCACGACGACAGAGATTGAATATCAATCCATAGCCAACGAATGCGTGGCCACTGCCTTGGAAACAGGATGGTGTTCGGCTAGCCCGGAATCAGGCATTACATACCTTGCCTGCACAACTTTCGACCATGTGAAGTTCGAACAACTTGGGGCGGGCAGGTCTACCTTGTGCGTATCACTGTCGGCGCAACCAGGGCACCTCCCGTCTTATCCATTTACGCTCTCATTTACAACGGCGAACTGCCTCGCGTTTATGCAACAACTGCTCGTGGTGTTCGTGCTTATCGACATGGCTCAGGTTAAAGCAGCCTTCGCACGTCGAGGGGTGCACGCGACGATGTTGATGGATGGCACATCGTCGGTCCAAATCACGAAGACGCCAGAGAATCTACTACTCGGGGTGCAACGCCTCAGCGAGCTACTGTTCCTGCGTATCGCGACAGAGTTTCTGTCTATCGAATGGTTCGCCGAAGAGTTTTCCAAGGTCCTTGACCAGACGGCAGAACCAATCACTGCGGAGGATGTTAAGCGCTTGCCTGGCCTTATTTACGAGATGCCGCCAGGCTGGGAGGGGCTGGTCGATTTCTACGCGTAAGCTACCCCAATCAATGAGGTTGCTTCTGGCAGCGACACGACTCCACTTTTTCCGCATAAAGATTTAGATGATATTTCGTTATCATTTCAGGAAATCATCGGCGTCGGACTTAAGAGCGCACATTGGTGCATATTTATTTTTACTATGATGGCTCACTCACTCACACTCTACGACGACAATAAAAGTCCTGAGATAAGAGTTCGATTCCCGCCGTCTCCACCACTGAATAAATAAAAGGGCTTCCCCGTTTTGGCGGGGAGGCCCTTTTTATTTATTCCATGCATGCA
>RCMZ01000671.1_pt1 | contig 15427 bp, 17 predicted proteins | sample 2041141 | NCBI WGS metagenome assembly RCMZ01 (sample SAMN09708263, study PRJNA481090) | Wastewater metagenome, whole genome shotgun sequencing project. | biome: sewage; isolation source: Davis station wastewater (DW) | place: Antarctica: Davis Station | collected 2010-03-01
CGTCGCAGGTGTAGGTGCCACTGTCGCCGGTCAGCGTGAAGGGGCGCTGGCTGAAATTGACCTTGTTGATGTGGTCAAAGATGATCTGGGTCTTGAAGCGCTCTGCGTGCTCCAGAAAGCGCTGCATCAGATCGGGACCTTGCACGCCATGTACATCGGCGGGCCAGTTGTCCACCTCGGTGGTCGTCATCAGTTGGCCGCCCTGGGCGATGCCGGTGATGAGCACCGGGTTGAGATTGGCCCGTGCTGCGTAGACCGCTGCCGTGTAGCCGGCAGGACCGGAGCCGAGAATCAGAACTTTCGCGTGTTGGGTGATGGACATGGTAAAAGCCTGTGTTTTGCGCCCGCCACGGTGGCGGCGCTGTTGGTAAAGCTGGGGATTGAGCCGACGAGTATCAACCCGACGTCGCGTCGGTGGGTGGCGCCATTTTCAATCACGGCGATTGTAAGAACCCATCAATGACCCGCTCCCCTGTACCAGCAAAGGCGCGGGCTGGGGCGCCCCAAGAGAGGAGATGTCTGCATGTCGACCATGTTGTTGTCCAACCTGGACCTGTTGCGCCGGGTGCCCTTGTTTTCTTTGCTCACAGGGGCCCAGGCCGAGGTGATCAGTAGCGCCGTGATCAAGCAGCGCTTCAAGCGTGGCGAAGCGCTGGTGGTGCAGGGGCAGAAGTCGGATGCGCTCTTCATTTTGCTCACGGGCCGTGCGCGTGTCATGACCTCCGACAGCCGGGGGCGCGAAGTGATTTTGGCCACTCTGGCGCCGGGCGACTATCTGGGTGAGATGAGTATCATCGACAACCAGCCCCATTCGGCCACGGTAAGGGCCGAGGTGCAGACCGACGTCCTCATGCTTGGGCGTGCAGAGTTTGCCCGCTGCCTGACGGAGAACGCATCCATGTCGCTGGTGGTGATGCGGGGCCTGGTCAAGCGGCTGCGCCATGCGGATCGCAAGATTGAATCATTGGCGCTGCTGGATGTGTATGGCCGTGTGGCCCACGCCTTGCTGGACTTTGCTGCACCAGACGCGCATGGACAACGGCTGATCAAGGAAAAAATCTCGCGCCAGGACCTGGCCAAGATGGTGGGCGCATCGCGCGAGATGGTCAGCCGTGTGATGAAGGATCTGGAAGAGCGTGGCTTCATTGAAGCATTGCCCAACGGGGCCACCTTGCTCAAGGACCGCCTGAGCGCATTGGGCTGATGGCGCGTTTTGGTAACAGTTTTGCCGACCGTAATCCCCTTGGGTGCATGGGGTAAGCTCGCCCGGCACGCATATGACCTATTCCCTTAATACCCTGAACGCATCGGCAGCGGCCAAGTCGCCGCCGCGCACGGGCGCAGCCCGTTTTGGCCATGAAATCGGCCTCATCGTGGGGCTTTTGGCCCTTGTCTTCTGGTTGCTCGCGCTGCTGAGCTATTCGGCGCAGGACGCCGCCTGGTCCACGTCGGGCGCCAGTGACCATCGCATGGTGTCCAACTGGGCGGGCCGCTTGGGGGCCTGGCTGGCTGATGGCAGCTATTTCGCGCTGGGGTTTTCGGTGTGGTGGTGTGTGGCTGCGGGTGTTTGCGCGTGGCTGTCGTCCCTGGCGCGCTGGATGCGCGCAGGGGAAGTGGCTCCCGGCTCGGCGAGTCCGATGGTGCGCCGGGTGATTTTCTGGGTGGGGCTGGTGGTGCTGGTGTGCTCCAGCACGGCGCTGGAATGGTCGCGGCTGTACCGCTTTGAGTCCTTTTTGCCAGGGCAAGCCGGTGGGGTGTTGGGTTACCTGGTGGGCTTGGCCAGCGTTAAATGGCTGGGGTTCACGGGATCGGGTCTGGTCGCGATTGTGTTGACCGTGCTGGGTGCCGCACTGGTGTTTCGTTTTTCCTGGGGCCATGTGGCGGAAGTGGTGGGCGGGCGCATTGACGCGCTGGTGCAATCGCGTCTGGCCCGGCGCGAGGTGGCCAAGGACGTGGCCGTGGGCCGCAAGGCCGCGCGTGAGCGCGCAGTGGTCGTTTCGGAAGAGCGCATCGAGAGCGAGGAGCACCATCCTCAACCGGTGCAGATCATTGAGCCGGTGCTGGTGGACGTGCCCCAAAGCACCCGCGTGGTGAAGGAACGCCAGAAACCGCTGTTCACCGAAATGCCCGACAGCAAGCTGCCGCTGGTGGACCTGCTTGACGGCCCGTTGCAGCGCCAGGAAACCGTGGCGCCCGAGACGCTGGAGATGACCAGTCGCCTCATCGAGAAAAAACTCAAGGACTTCGGCGTGGAGGTGCGCGTGGTCGCAGCCATGCCAGGCCCGGTGATCACCCGCTACGAGATCGAGCCTGCCACCGGCGTGAAGGGCTCACAGATCGTGGGCCTGGCCAAGGACCTGGCGCGTTCGCTCAGCCTGGTGTCCATTCGCGTGGTGGAGACCATTCCGGGCAAGAATTTCATGGCGCTGGAGCTACCGAACGCCAAGCGCCAGACCATCAAGCTGTCTGAGATTCTGGGTTCGCAGGTCTACCACGAAGCCAAGAGCATGCTCACCATGGGCTTGGGCAAGGACATCGTGGGCAACGCCGTGGTGGCTGACCTCGCCAAGATGCCGCATGTGCTGGTGGCCGGGACCACGGGCTCAGGCAAATCGGTGGGGATCAACGCCATGATCCTGTCGCTGCTGTACAAGGCCGAAGCGCGCGACGTGCGCTTGTTGATGATCGACCCCAAGATGCTGGAAATGTCGGTCTACGAAGGCATTCCTCATCTGCTGGCGCCCGTGGTCACCGACATGAAGCAGGCGGCGCACGGCCTGAACTGGTGCGTGGCCGAGATGGAGCGCCGCTACAAGCTGATGAGCAAGCTGGGCGTGCGCAATCTGGCAGGCTACAACGTCAAGATCGATGAGGCCAAGGCGCGTGAAGAGTTCATCTACAACCCGTTCAGCCTGACGCCCGAAGAGCCCGAGCCGCTGCAGCGCCTGCCGCACATCGTGGTCATCATCGACGAGCTGGCCGACCTGATGATGGTGGTGGGCAAGAAGATCGAAGAGCTGATCGCCCGCCTGGCGCAAAAGGCGCGCGCTGCCGGCATTCATCTGATTTTGGCCACCCAGCGCCCCAGCGTGGACGTGATCACAGGCCTGATCAAGGCCAACATCCCCACCCGCATTGCATTCTCGGTGGGCTCCAAGATCGATAGCCGCACCATCCTTGACCAGATGGGCGCCGAGGCCCTGTTGGGCATGGGTGACATGCTCTACATGGCCAGCGGCACCGGCCTGCCAATTCGCGTGCATGGCGCGTTCGTGTCAGACGAAGAAGTACACCGTGTCGTCAGTTACCTCAAGGAACAAGGGGAGCCGGACTACATAGAAGGGGTGCTCGAAGGCGGAACTGTGGACGGCGACGGCGATCTTTCAGGGGACAGCGGCGGTGATGGGGGCGAAAAGGACCCCATGTATGACCAGGCTGTCGAAGTGGTGCTCAAGGACCGCAAGGCAAGCATCTCGTACGTGCAGCGCAAGCTGCGTATTGGCTACAACCGCTCCGCACGTTTGCTGGAAGACATGGAAAAGGCAGGTCTGGTGAGTGGCCTCACCACCAGCGGCCAGCGCGAAGTGCTGGTGCCCGCACGCAACGAATGAGCGCGTGCTGGCCCAGCGCCAGCAGCCCCCTATTCACAGGAGAGATTTCGTTGAAAAAGATAGTCACTGCAATATTGATAGCTGCTTGCGCAGGTGCAGCAAGCGCTGACGGCCTAAAAAGCCTTGAGTCCTTCATGAAAGGCACGCAGGCCGGGCGCGCAGACTTTACGCAAACGGTGACAGCGCCCCCCAAAGACGGCCAAGCCGCGCGCACCAAGACATCCACCGGCAGCTTTGAGTTTCAGCGGCCGGGGCGTTTCAAGTTTGTGTACAAAAAACCGTTCGAGCAGACGATCGTCGCCGACGGGCAGTCGCTGTGGCTTTATGACGTGGATCTGAACCAGGTGACGCAGCGGTCGCAATCACAGGCCCTTGGGTCTACCCCGGCTGCACTGCTGGCCTCGGCGCCAGACCTGTCGGCATTGAAGGCAGAGTTCACGCTCTCAGCGGCCCCGGATCAGGATGGGCTGCAGTGGGTGCTGGCCACGCCCAAGGCCCGCGACGGGCAGCTCAAAAGTGTGCGTGTCGGGTTCGCAGGCGATCAGTTGGCCGCGCTCGATATTCTCGACAGCTTTGGCCAGCATTCGTTGATCCGCTTCAACGGCATGCAATCGAGTGCATCGTTGCCGGCAAGCACCTTTCAGTTCAAGCCGCCAGCCGGGGCGGATGTGGTGAAGCAATAGGTTGCTGCTAAAAAGATAGCTGCCAGCGCTTTATGGTAAAGCGCTAGAGGCCAATTTGGCTCAAAAATCAGCGTGATGTAGACAGGACACGAACATGGCAGCACGCGGTGCCACCGCCCCCTCCAAGGCACAACAGGCGCACCCTTCAGCCCACCAGCCCCTGGCAGAGCGGCTGCGGCCCCGCACGCTGGGTGAGGTGATCGGGCAGCAGCATGTGCTGGGCCCGGGGATGCCCCTGCGGCTCGCGTTCGAATCGGGCCGCCCGCACAGCTGCATCCTCTGGGGTCCACCGGGTGTCGGCAAGACCACCATTGCGCGCCTGATGGCGGATGCGTTTGATGCGCAGTTCATCAGCATCAGCGCCGTGTTGGGTGGGGTCAAGGACATCCGCGAGGCCGTGGAGCGCGCCGAGGCGGCGCGTGACGGTCTCATGCAGCAGCGCACCATCGTGTTCGTCGACGAGGTGCACCGCTTCAACAAAAGCCAGCAAGACGCTTTTTTGCCGCATGTCGAAAGCGGGCTGTTCACCTTCATCGGCGCGACGACCGAGAACCCCTCATTCGAAGTCAATTCCGCGCTGCTTTCGCGTGCCGCTGTGTATGTGCTGCAACCGCTGTCTGAACAGGATTTGAAGCGAATTGTGGCTCTGGCGCAGGCGGAAAAAGCGCTTCCAGCTATCGAAGATATAGCAATTGATCGGCTCACGGCGTATGCCGATGGGGATGCCAGGCGCCTGCTCAACACGCTCGAAACCCTGGGCATGGCGGCCAGGCAGGAGAAGCTGAGCGAGATCACCGACGCGTGGTTGCTCAAAGTGCTGGGCGAGCGCATGCGCCGCTACGACAAGGGGGGCGAGCAGTTCTACGACACCATCAGTGCGCTGCACAAATCCGTGCGGGGCTCCGACCCGGACGCCGCGTTGTATTGGCTTGTGCGCATGCTCGACGGAGGGGCCGACCCGCGGTACATGGCTCGGCGCCTGGTGCGCATGGCGGCTGAGGATGTGGGGTTGGCTGATCCCCGTGCGCTGCGCCTGGCGCTGGATGCCAGTGAGGTCTATGAGCGCCTGGGCAGCCCTGAAGGGGAGCTGGCGCTGGCGGAATGTGTGGTGTACCTTGCCGTAGCGCCCAAGTCCAACGCCGTCTACAAAGCTTACAACGCGGCTCGCGCGTGGGTCAAACAGGATGGAACCCGCCCGGTGCCCATGCACCTGCGCAATGCGCCGACCCGGTTGATGAAAGAGCTGGATTACGGAAAAGGCTACCGTTACGCCCACGACGAAGCGGGTGGTTTTGCTGCAGGGGAGAACTACCTGCCGGAAGGCATGCCCGAGCCAGGTTTCTACCAGCCGGTAGAGCGGGGGCTGGAAATCAAGATTGCACACAAGCTGCGCGAGCTCAAGGCGCGCAACCATGCCGCAGCTTTGGGTGAGTCGCCCGAAGACGATCTTTGATCGAAGCGGGGCGCGGTGGCAAAAGAGGGCCTAGAGGCTTCTTTATGCCGATTTGGCATGATTCAGGTAATAAGTTTGCACATCAATTTTCTTGCGTGCATCAATTTTTCTTATGAATTGCGTGGCGCGCTGATGTGGCCCAAACCCGAGGGAAAACCCCGCCCAGCTTGGATACGGGGCGTTGTGACTACTCGCTACAATTCCGTCCACAAACCCGCACAGTTGTATTTCTGGCGGGTTTTTTGCTAGATGGCAGTCGGGCCCACAAGGCTGTACCGATTCCGGTGCCAAAGCGGTGGGTACGTCACAAACGAAGGACTTCTCTTATGGACATTTTGCTGCAGCAGATCATCAACGGTCTGGTATTGGGCAGCATGTACGCCTTGATAGCCTTGGGCTACACCATGGTGTACGGCATTATTCAATTGATCAATTTTGCCCACGGTGAGGTGCTCATGATCGGCGCACTGACCAGTTGGAGCTGCATCGGGATGATGCAGGCTGCGATGCCCGGGGCCCCTGGGTGGGTGGTCCTTTTGCTGGCCACCATCATTGCCTGCATTGTGGCGGCCACGCTCAATTTCGTGATCGAGAAGGTCGCCTATCGCCCGCTGCGCAGCAGCCCGCGACTGGCACCGCTCATCACCGCGATTGGCATGTCCATCTTGCTGCAGACGCTGGCGATGATCATCTGGAAGCCCAACTACAAGCCCTATCCCACACTGCTGCCCAGTGCGCCGTTTGAAGTGGGCGGTGCCTACATCACGCCGACGCAAATATTGATTCTGGGTGTGACCGCCGTGGCGCTGGCTTCGCTGGTCTATCTGGTCAACCACACCAATCTGGGGCGTGCCATGCGTGCCACTGCAGAAAACCCGCGTGTGGCGTCGCTCATGGGCGTCAAGCCCGACATGGTGATTTCGGCCACCTTCATCATCGGCGCTGTTTTGGCGGCGATTGCCGGCATCATGTATGCGTCCAACTACGGTACTGCGCAGCACACCATGGGTTTCCTGCCAGGGCTCAAGGCCTTCACGGCGGCGGTTTTTGGCGGCATCGGCAATCTGGCGGGTGCGGTGGTCGGCGGCATTTTGCTGGGCCTGATCGAAGCCATCGGCTCGGGCTACATCGGCACCCTCACCGGCGGGTTGCTGGGCAGCAACTACACCGACATTTTTGCGTTCATCGTGCTCATCATCATCCTGACGCTGCGCCCATCGGGCCTGCTGGGTGAGCGTGTGGCGGATCGCGCTTGAGGAGCACCACCATGAAAAACACCAAAACCAACTGGATCATTGGGGCGGTCGCGCTGCTGGTGCTGCCGCTCATGCTGCAATATTTTGGCAACGCCTGGGTGCGTATCGCCGATCTGGCACTGCTCTACGTCATGCTGGCGCTTGGCCTGAACATTGTCGTGGGCTACGCAGGTCTGCTGGACTTGGGGTATGTCGCCTTTTATGCCGTGGGTGCCTATCTGTTCGCTTTGATGGCGTCGCCGCATCTGGCCGAGAACTTTGCCGCCTTCGCGGCGATGTTTCCGGACGGGTTGCACACATCGCTGTGGTTGGTGATACCGGTCGCGGCGCTTTTAGCGGCGTTCTTCGGCGCGATGCTGGGGGCGCCCACGCTCAAGTTGCGGGGCGACTATCTGGCCATCGTGACGCTGGGCTTTGGTGAAATCATCCGCATTTTCCTGAACAACCTGGACCAGCCCGTCAACCTGACCAATGGCCCCAAGGGCCTGGGGCAGATCGACTCGGTCAAGATTTTTGGACTGGATCTTGGCAAGCGGCTGGAGCTGTTTGGCTTTGACATCAGCTCTGTCACGCTCTATTACTACCTGTTTCTGGTGCTGGTGGTGGTCTCGGTGGTCATCTGCTACCGGCTGCAGGATTCGCGTGTGGGCCGGGCCTGGATGGCTATTCGTGAAGACGAAATCGCTGCCAAGGCCATGGGCATCAACACCCGCAACCTCAAGTTGATGGCATTTGCCATGGGCGCTTCGTTTGGCGGGGTGTCGGGGGCGATGTTTGGGGCGTTCCAGGGGTTCGTGTCACCGGAGTCGTTCAGCCTGATGGAGTCGGTCATGATCGTCGCCATGGTGGTGCTGGGCGGCATCGGCCACATCCCCGGCGTGATTCTGGGCGCGGTGTTGTTGTCGGCGCTGCCCGAAGTGCTGCGTTATGTGGCGGGCCCGCTGCAAGCCATGACGGACGGCCGTCTGGACTCCGCCATCCTGCGCCAGTTGCTGATTGCACTGGCCATGATCATCATCATGCTGATGCGTCCCCGTGGTTTGTGGCCTGCGCCCGACCATGGCAAGAGCCTCACGCAGAAGACCTGAACACCGCAGAAAGTTAGAACATGGCAGAGAACATTCAGAAATCAGCCAGCGATGTGGTGCTGCGGGTTGCCGGCATTTCCAAGCGCTTTGGCGGCTTGCAAGCCCTTTCCGACGTGGGCATCACCATCGAGCGTGGCCAGGTCTATGGCCTGATCGGCCCCAACGGCGCAGGCAAGACCACGTTTTTCAACGTGATCACGGGCCTTTACACCCCCGACAGCGGCACCTTTGAGCTGGCTGGCAAACCCTATAAACCCACGGCGGTGCATGAGGTCGCCAAGGCGGGCATTGCCCGCACGTTCCAGAACATCCGCCTGTTTTCGGACATGACGGCGCTTGAGAATGTGATGGTGGGGCGCCACATCCGCACCAAATCCGGGCTGCTGGGCGCGGTGTTGCGCACCAAGGGCTTCAAAGCCGAAGAGGTGGCGATCGCCAAGCGCGCCCAGGAGTTGCTCGACTACGTAGGCATTGGAAAATTTGCTGACTACAAGGCGCGCACCCTGAGCTACGGCGACCAACGCCGGCTGGAGATTGCCCGCGCCCTGGCGACCGACCCTCAGTTGATCGCACTGGACGAGCCCGCTGCAGGGATGAACGCCACCGAGAAAGTGCAGCTGCGCGAGTTGATCGACCGCATCCGCAACGACAACCGCACCATTTTGCTCATCGAACACGATGTGAAGCTGGTGATGGGCCTGTGCGACCGCGTGACGGTGCTCGACTACGGCAAGCAGATCGCCGAAGGCACGCCTGCCACCGTGCAGAAGAACGAAAAAGTGATTGAGGCCTATCTGGGCACCGGAGGACATTGAGAATGGCCGAAAAATCCAACAAGGTACTGCTGCAGGTCAAAGGCCTGAAAGTGGCCTACGGCGGTATCCAGGCCGTGAAAGGCGTTGACTTTGAAGTGCGTGAAGGGGAATTGGTCTCGTTGATCGGCTCCAATGGCGCTGGCAAGACCACCACCATGAAGGCCATTACCGGCACGCTCCCCATGAACGATGGTGACATCCAATACCTGGGCGAAAGCATCCGGGGCAAGGGTGCTTGGGACCTCGTCAAAAAGGGCTTGGTGATGGTGCCTGAGGGCCGTGGCGTGTTTGCCCGCATGACCATCACCGAGAACCTGCAAATGGGCGCCTACACGCGCCGTGACAAGGCCGGTATCCTGACCGATATCGAGCGGATGTTTACCATCTTCCCGCGCCTGCGCGAGCGCAAGGACCAGCTCGCCGGCACCATGTCGGGTGGTGAACAGCAAATGCTGGCCATGGGCCGCGCGCTGATGAGTCAACCCAAGGTGCTGCTGCTCGATGAGCCCTCGATGGGGCTATCGCCCATCATGGTGGACAAAATCTTTGAAGTGGTGCGCGATGTGTATGCGCTGGGCGTGACCATTTTGCTGGTGGAGCAAAACGCAAGCCGTGCGCTCGCCATCGCCGACCGTGGCTACGTCATGGAGTCTGGCCTCATCACCATGAGTGGACCGGGTCAGGATTTGCTGAACGATCCCAAAGTGCGCGCCGCCTATCTGGGCGAGTGAGGATGGTCGATGTTCCCGCGGCAGATGTTTCTCGAGCATCGCCGGGGTGAATATCCTGGGCGCAAATTAAAAGGCGCGATTCGAGAGAATCGCGCCTTTTTTTTATGGGAGGAGTGCGGTGGCAGCCTGCTCTTGCGAGCCGTATAAGTCTGCCGCCGCCGTTGTTCTCAACTCCGCTGGGTCAGCGCTTGAGCGGGCTTAGAAGCGGTACTGCAAGCCCACAGTGGTGAGCTTCACATCCGAGTCGCCATCCGCGAACTTGAAGCGGTGGTTTTCCCACTCCACGACAGCGGCCCATTGTGGGCTGAACGCCCAGCGTGCACCGACGCCATACGACAGGCCAAAGCCGTCTTCTTTGCCGGTTCGTACGCCAGCACCGCTAAATCCCGTGGTCTGGGTGCGGCCGTAGGTCGTGCCCACCTTCGCGGTCAGGTCAAACTGCTCGCTCAAAGGCGCGCGTCCCACCAAGCTCAGATTGAAGCCTTGCGCCTTTGTGTCGCCACCCAGCCGTTGCGCCTTGCCAGCGTTCAGGTAGCTCAGCTCAACCCCAAAATTGGGGTGAAAGTATCCGCCTGCCGACAGCTTGTAGGCGCTGTCGGAGTTGTCGGAGCCAAAACCCAGGCCAGAAGGACCGTTGTTGAGGTCGTATTTGGACCGACCACCACTCAGGCCGATGTAACCGTCGTGCGTGTACGGGACGATTGAGCTGCGTTGCATGCCGGCAGTGGAGGACTTGTTGTAGGTCGTTTGTGCCTGAGCGCTCATGGCGGCGCATGCAACGACCAAGGCAACGGGTAAAAGTCGGGCAGAGGAGATCATGTCAGGGTGTCCTTGGAGTGGGTTGATAGAAGACGATCGGTCCGTGTGTGGCAGCAGGTCCACCATTCACGCGGTCAAGGTTTTCAATCTAAGGTGCTCACGCCGCTGGGGCTGTGGGAGAGCGGGGGGCAGGGACGTAGGACTCGAGCCACATGGCGGAGGCGTCCTCGTCACCGCCAGCATCTCGCAACGTATGCAGAAAAGCAGCGTCCCACGACGCTATTGTTTGAATAGCTGCTCGCGCTTATGTAGCATGCACTACAGGCTAATTTCTCTCATAATCTGCTTTCTGTTTTTCACTGGCACCACCATGAATGCCCTGCAGTCCCTCCCCGTTTCCCTCCAGACCGTGATGCTGCTCGTGGCGAGCAATGTCTTCATGACGTTCGCCTGGTATGGGCATCTGAAGAATCTGGCGACTTCGCCTTGGTACATCGCGGCGTTGGTGAGCTGGGGCATTGCGCTCTTTGAATACCTGCTGCAAGTGCCTGCCAACCGTATCGGTTTTACCCAGTTCAATGTCGGCCAGCTCAAGATCATGCAGGAGGTGATCACGCTCAGCGTGTTTGTGCCGTTTGCGGTCTTCTATATGGACCAGCCCCTCAAATGGGACTACCTGTGGGCGGGCTTGTGTATGGTGGGAGCGGTTTATTTCATATTTAGGGGCGGTTGAGCAGGGGGCTCTGGCATCCCTCCACCCGGCGGGCGGTGCGCGGGTGGGCATGCTTGTGGATCGATGGACACATCGTGGCCTGTTGCGCTAGGGCTGACGGTTAAACTTCGCGGGTTTTCAGAAAGTCATGCGCTTGTCATGATTTGGCCCCTTTCAAAAATCGTTCCCCTCCAGGAGTTCCCATGCTGTTTGCCAAGCTGTTGCCACGCGAAGGCAATTTTTTCGAAATGTTCAACCAGCATGCGGACCGCATCGTCGAGGCGGCCAGGGCCTTCTCGCAACTGGTGGCCAATTACAACGACCCGCACCTGCGTGACAAATACAACCAGGATGTGGACAACGCAGAGCGTGCGGCTGACCGCGTGACGCATGACGTGAATAAGGCCATCCACAAGACCTTTATCACGCCCATCGACCGTGAGCAGATTCACACGTTGATCAATACGATGGATGATGTTGCCGACCTCATCCAGGACTCGGCTGAAACCATGGCGCTGTATGACGTGCGCCACATGACCGATGAGATTACGCGCCTCACCGACCTGAGCCTCAAGTGTTGCGAGCGCCTGCGCGACGCCGTGAAACTACTGGACAAGATTGCAGACCCAGCAGTGGCTGAAGCCGCGCTCAAGACCTGCGAGGAAATCGATAAGCTCGAATCGGATGCGGACCGCGTCATGCGCAGTGCCATGAGCAAGCTATTTCGCGAAGAGCCCGATGTGCGTGAAGTCATCAAGCTCAAGGCCATTTACGAGCTGCTGGAAACCATCACGGACAAGTGCGAAGACGTGGCCAACTGCATCGAGGGCATCGTCCTCGAGAACTCCTGATCTTTCGGGCGAATCAGCATGGAAGCCGTACAAACGACCCTGTGGGTTGTGGTTCTTCTCGTGGCGCTGGCGATCCTGTTCGACTTCATGAACGGGTTTCATGATGCCGCCAATTCAATTGCGACCGTTGTCTCCACAGGTGTGCTCAAACCCGCGCAGGCGGTGTTGTTCGCCGCCTTTTTCAACGTGGTGGCGATTTTTGTTTTTCACCTGAGTGTGGCTGCTACCGTGGGCAAGGGGATTGTTCAGCCGGGGGTTGTAGACACCCACGTCGTGTTTGGCGCCTTGGTCGGAGCGATTACCTGGAACGTGATCACCTGGTACTACGGCATCCCCAGCAGTTCCTCGCACGCGCTGATTGGTGGCATTGTTGGCGCCGTTATTGCGAAGGCGGGCGCCGGGGCACTGATATCGGGCGGTATTTTGAAAACGGTGGCCTTCATCTTCGTCTCGCCTTTGCTGGGCTTTGCGTTGGGCTCGCTCATGATGGTCGCTGTCGCGTGGATCTTCAGGCGAATGCGTCCCAGCAGGGTCGACAAGTGGTTTCGGCGGCTGCAATTGATGTCGGCGGGTGCTTATAGCCTGGGGCATGGCGGCAATGATGCGCAGAAAACCATCGGCATCATCTGGCTTTTGTTGATCGCAACCGGGTATTCGTCGGCGTCAGACACGTCGCCTCCCACCTGGGCCATCGCAAGTTGCTATCTGGCCATCGGTTTGGGCACCATGTTTGGCGGGTGGCGCATCGTCAAAACCATGGGTCAGAAGATCACCAAACTCAAGCCGGTGGGAGGCTTTTGTGCCGAAACCGGCGGTGCCCTGACCTTGTTTTTGGCCACTGCGTTGGGAGTTCCGGTTTCCACCACACACACCATTACCGGTGCCATTGTGGGCGTGGGTTCTGTGCAGCGGGCCAGCGCTGTGCGCTGGGGGGTGGCAGGCAACATCATCTGGGCGTGGGTGTTGACCATCCCGGCCAGCGCATTTGTGGCTGCTGTCGCTTATTGGGTCAGTCTGCAGATCTTTTGAGAGACTGCCGTGGCTTTTGAGCCGCGGCAGAAGAAGCCAAGCGCCCCGGCCGACTTTGATCTGGCGGGGCGCTTGGCATTTTTGAGGCGCAACGCGTTGCCGTGCTTATTGTGAAATCTTGCGCGCTTCTTCAATCTGGTATTCAAAGTAGCGCTGAAAGCTGAATGCCAGGCTTGCCATCAGCACGGCGGTGCCCACCATGAGGGACACCACAATGGCGCCAATGGTGACCCACTGCGTCCTGCCCGGTGGGGCATCGGGCGCAGCAGTGGGGTTAAAGCGCGCGTTCCATGCCTCTGGTGTCATCAGCGCATACAGGATGGCGCGCAGCGCACACGCTGCGATCGTGAATCCCAGCAGAGGTATGAGGACCCAGCTGTAGTGATCATCCTGCCCGATCTCCTGCACCCGCTGAATGCCATAGATTCCCAGCGCGGTGGGGATAGGCAGCAACCAGCCCAACATGTCGCCGAAGCCGTGCAGATAAAAGCGATGCAGGCCCAGCGGCCCGCCCAGAAATGTGAGCCATGCCGCGACGGTTTTGTTTTTCATGCCCCGATTATGGCCAGCGTTGGTGAAGGTGCCGCCTATTCGGGGGATGTGGCGTCGCCAGCGCCGATGGTCTTTTCCATGAGCACGATGTCGCGCCATGCGCCAAATTTCCAGCCGACGGACCGCATGATGCCGACGTCGGAAAAGCCCCGCGACCGATGCACTCCGATTGAGCCGGCATTCGCCGAGTCGCCAATTACCGCCAGCAGTTTGCGGACGCCGGCCGCTTCGGCCTGCACTTCCAGCTCGGCAAGAAGCTTGCGGCCCAGACCCATCCCTCGGGCTTGGTCGGCGACATAAATCGAGTCTTCGGCAGAGAACCGGTAGGCGGGGCGTGGTTTGAACCAGTTGGCATAGGCAAACCCCAGCACCTGGCCGTCTTTTTCAGCCACAAGCCACGGCAAGCCGCGGGCCAGCACATCGGCGCGTCGGCCTGTCATGTCGGTTTCGGAGGGGGGATCTATTTCGAACGTGCCGGTGCCGTGCAGAACATGGTGTTGGTAAATGGCCGTGATGGCCGGAATATCGCTGTCAATGCTGGGGCGGATTGTGGGCATTTTGAAGAAGGAGATATACTCGCGGGCTTTGCAGCGTGTCGCTGGCCGGGTGGCCATGTCGCGTGTCTCAAGCGTTGCGAATATGGTTGCGAACACAGTGGCTCAAGGCAAATGTTGCCGGAGTTCACCACCCGAAGGATAAATCATGGTCGTCATTCGACTCTCTCGCGGCGGCTCCAAAGGCCGTCCTTTCTTCAATATCGTTGTTGCTGACAAGCGTGTGCGCCGTGATGGCCGCTTCATCGAACGTATTGGTTTCTACAACCCCACCGCCAAGGAAACCGAAGAAGGCCTGCGCATCGTGCAAGACCGTCTGGCTTACTGGGTGGGCGTGGGCGCACAAACTTCGCCTACCGTGGACCGTCTGATCAAGCAAGCTGCCAAGAAGACCGCTTAAAGCTCCCTGAAAAGGGCGGGTTTCGTCGGCATGCCGTACGAAACCCGCCCTTTTCCTATTCTGGATTCCCCTCATGGCTACGACCCTGACCCTCACGCCCGCAGAACTGCCAACCGATGCTGTCGAGGTGGGGCGTATCGCCGACGCCTGGGGTATCAAGGGGTGGTTCAAGGTGTTATCCCACAGCAGTAACTCTGATGCGCTGTTTTCGGCGAAGCAGTGGTACTTGCAGCCCTCCGAGCGAGGTGCCAAAACGTTTGCCGGCACGGCGCTGTTGTCTATTCGACAGGCCAAGACACATTCCGATACCGTGGTGGCCTGGGCGCAGGGTATCGATGACCGCGATGCCGCAGAGGCGCTGCGTGGCGCCCGCATTTTTGTGGCACGTTCGAGTTTCCCATCCACTTCAGGCGACGAGTATTACTGGGTTGATCTGATTGGGCTGCAGGTCGTCAATCGCGAAGGTGTAGCCCTTGGCCGGGTGCAAGACTTGATGTCGACCGGCCCGCAGACGGTGCTGGTGCTGACCTATGAGCAAGATGGCAAGGTGCAAGAGCGCATGATTCCCTTCGTGTCGGCCTTTGTTGACAAGGTGGATTTGCCCGGTAAATGCATTACGGTCGACTGGCAGCCAGACTACTGACCTACCGACAAGGCCTTGCATCGCCGCGATTGCGCACCATGCGCTTTGACATCATCACCCTGTTTCCAGAGTTGTTTGCGCCATTTCTAGCAAGTGGCGTGACACGCCGTGCCTACGCCAGTGGCCAAGTCGATGTCCATCTTTGGAATCCGCGTGACCATGCCGAGGGGAACTACCGCCGTGTCGATGACCGCCCTTTTGGCGGTGGCCCAGGCATGGTGATGATGGCCGAGCCCCTGTTGCTGTGCCTTGGCTGTATCCGCGCGGAGCGCGGCGAGCCCGAGGGTGGG
>RCMZ01000754.1_pt1 | contig 15418 bp, 15 predicted proteins | sample 2041141 | NCBI WGS metagenome assembly RCMZ01 (sample SAMN09708263, study PRJNA481090) | Wastewater metagenome, whole genome shotgun sequencing project. | biome: sewage; isolation source: Davis station wastewater (DW) | place: Antarctica: Davis Station | collected 2010-03-01
AAAAACACAAAAGCGCAACAGCAAAGCCAGTTCATCACTCACTTTGCCATTGCGCTTTAATTTTGCGCGTTACTTAAACGTCAATATTATTATCAACTTCCTGTACTTTGCCGCCGCGCGCTAAAAACTCTTCCATTGCTTTCGCTAGCGCATCGCGCTCTTTTTGCTTGGCTTCAACCGATGGTAAATCATCGATACTGACGGCTGCTTTCGCTTTACTGCGAGTCGGTGCAACCACTGCGTCAGAACCATCATCGATGCTGTCATCAACCACATCATCGTCAACGTCATCAACGTCTTCTACATCATCGAGACTGATATCATCAGTATCCACTTCGCTGTCATCGCCAGCTTCTAATTCTTCTGTTTCTAATTCGTCATCAAACATAGTCAACCTCAAGCCTGCCTTCAGCAAGATAGCTTTTAATCTAGCGCCGAAAACATTCAGCACTTAAATTGGGATTAGCATAATTACCGCGATACTGGGTTGCAATAGGGTCAATAAGCTGCACTATAAAAATATCAGCTCACTATTGCCATCAATTGGGCGCGCATTCTAGTGCGATAAAAAGAAAATAACTACGACAAATAGATTCTTTTTTTTAATTTGTAAAATCCGCAGGCTTGAGGGGCGCGTGACCTATAATACGTCGCCAAAAAACTAAGGCGCAACCCGCGAAGAGTTACGCCTTAGTCGTATTAATACACTGCTGTAATTGCCGTAAATGTCAGCACAGCAAGAGTAAAACGCTGATTAAATAGCGTCGGAGCCGGTCTCGCCAGTACGAATACGTACAGCTTGCTCTAGGCTAACCACGAAAATTTTACCATCGCCGATTTTTCCAGTATTCGCAGCTTTACTGATCGCTTCGATAACGCGATCTAGTTGCGCAGCGGCAATGGCCACTTCAATTTTAACTTTAGGTAAAAAATCAACAACATACTCTGCGCCACGGTACAGTTCGGTATGACCCTTCTGCCGGCCAAAGCCTTTAACTTCAGTCACTGTAATACCTTGTACACCAATTTCTGACAATGCTTCACGAACATCGTCCAGCTTGAACGGTTTGATGACAGCGGTAACTAATTTCATACAGTCTCTCCGGGATTAGATGACTCATCAATCAAGTCAATTTTGAACATGCTTACAGCTAACGTCTATGCCTTAACACTCTGTACCCTATGGCATGCATAGATCGATACAACAATCACACACAATATTTTAGCAAGCATACAAATACAATACGCTTTTTTTTATCCGCCCGCAGCGCAACCAGCATAAAGTCTAGATTAGCCACCGACAAACCCAGTCGCATGTGCTCACACAGATTCACAATTGTGCTGACGTGCTAAACTGCATTCATCATGATTAAGGAATTTTCCTATGTTACCGCCTAAAGCCTTATTTGACAGCATCAGCAGCCATGTCGGAAATAAAACCCATTGCCGCGCGCCGAAGTAGAAGCGCAGTTCAAAGCACTGATACAAAGCGCCTTTAGCAAGCTGGATCTGGTCAGCCGTGAAGAATTTGACAGTCAAATGGTTGTACTGGCCCGCACTCGTGCACGTTTAGAGGCACTCGAGAGCAAAGTCGCTGAATTAGAAGAGCAACTGCAACCTGCTGCATCTGAATAAAACCAAGTTAGACGGCCTGCAGCTGGCCTGATAAAGCTGCTCAACAGATAAGATCAAGGAGGATCTATGTCTCTTGCTATTATGCATAGCCGTGCGCAAATTGGTGTTGAAGCACCTGCAGTCAGCGTGGAAATCCATTTAACCAATGGTTTGCCGTCACTGACGATTGTTGGCCTGCCAGAAACTGCAGTGCGCGAAAGTAAAGACCGCGTGCGCAGCTTCTCAACAGCGCGCTCGAGTTTCCACGCAAACGTATCACCCTTAATCTTGCCCCCGCTGATCTGCCGAAAGCACTGTTACGATAACATTATGAAATCAGATTGTTACGTTTATAATCTATGAAATAGTGAAATCACAGTACAGGATGTCATATGAGCATAGTGCTTTGGGAAATCCCCGATTTTGTTGTAGACCAGCAACAGCTACGAAATATTGATGTAAATACAGGTGAGATCTCAATTTCCTTTCAAGGTCCCGGCCAATCGTTAGGGAAACTACCGTTATTATTTTATAAAGACGGCTCTAGTATAAGCGTTGTAAATACTTGGCTTATCCATTTAAAAGCAAACTTGCGTAAGAAAGTAGTTAATACGCAAGCTCAGGGATTACTTCATTACTTCACTTTTTTGCATGACCTTGAAATGGAATGGGATGAAATGCCTATTCCACTTAGATTAAGACCTACATACAGGTTTAGAAAACATCTTAGGGATTCTTATAAATCAGGTGTTCTTGCCAGATCTACCGCTAACAGCTATATGAGAGTTGTAATAACATTTTATAAATTTTATTTATCAAAAAATTATCATTTTGAAAACCCGCCTTTCAAGTATGAGTTAGTTAAGGTTAATACATTAAGCTCCCATGAACATATGCGTAGCTCGTATATTTATGTAGACACAACAGACTTGAGACTAAAACTACCTAACGATACGAGTTATTACGGTTTGCCTCGTAAACTATTGCCCATAAACAACAGTGAATGGCTGACTGTAAATAAGTATTATAAAGTATTAAAACAAGGAGTTTCAAAAAAAACAGACACTGAAAAACCAGTATCATTATCTATAGAATTTCAAATAGCTATTGAGCTAAGTAGATTCTCTGGACTTAGAAGAAATGAAATAATAACGCTTCGATTAAAATCAATTTTTAAACCTAGTGCAGAGCAGATGAAAAGAAAATACCTTATTCATACTGAAGGCTTAAATCTTGATCCAAGATTAGGCATAGAAACTAAAAATAACAGCGTAAGAAGAGCAGAAATCCCCACAGAATTAATGCAAAGACTGCACGAATATATCAATACAAAGAGATATATAAATAGGCGAGAATTATATATCTCACTTAACCCTAACAATAAAGACAACCCTCCGCTACTAATAAACCAAAATGGATATAGCTATTCCGAGCAGACACTTAATGCAAGATGGGGTGAGCTTAGAAATGCAGTTAGAAATGATCTACATAACTTTGATCATAAATTCCATAATCTGCGATCCACCTACGCGGTGGAAAGATTAAAAGAGCTACTAAATAGCGGACTAAAGGAGGGGAAAGCTCTCGATTACTTACAGTCAGTAATGGGGCATAAGAATAGAGCAACGCTACTAGGGTATTTAAAATTTAGCGAGCAGAATATTAGCGCTAACGAAGTACATGAGTCAGCAATTGATATTGTATTAAGCGGAGACGAATAAATGTCTTTCATTAAATCAGAAACGAGGAAAACAATTAAAGCTGAAAAAATATCAGATATAACACTTATAGATTTTAAGGATAAATACATTCACACAAGCAATGGAATTGCTGACTTTAATAGACTTTATTTTATAGGGTGCCCTATATTACCTATCAAAGGTAAAAAAATATCAATTCCCAAAAACCAGGGTGTATTAAAAGACGCAAATAGAAGACAAACAATAAATAGGCTTTATGTAATAATAACAACAATGGATAGAACTGACAGATCGAAATTTAATTTATTCAGCACTCTAGTTAGCTTTTTAAGAATGATGGATTCTAAAAACATAGAGAATCCATTTAAATTCCAATCAATAAAAATCTACATGGAGTCTCTAGCTCAAAACTATAGAGATGGAATAAAAGGCAAAACACTATCAATTCATCAAGGACTTTTAAAAACAATAATAAAAGAAATAGACATGGATTTGTTTTATGATTGTGAAAACTTATTTATACCATTCCCTAATGATGTAGAACATGCTCAACCATACACCGACGAAAATATAAAAACCATAGCCAGCGCTCTTTATATAATATATAAAGATTACTCTAAGCATATTTTCAATGAAACTACGCCTGAGATTTTCCCATTATATCCAGAGAGTAAAATCCAAGGGGTAGAAAAATTTAACTTCAAAGAAAACAGAAAAAACAGAAGACCTACTAGCTATAAAACAAATTCCAATATATGGAAAGCTGATTTATCAAGAGTTGCATATTTTTTAACTTGTTTTTATACAGGAATAAACTCTAGCCAACTTTTAGATATAAAGCACTCTGATATAACAGAGGAGCCATTTAAAAGCATCAACAGGAAAACATATACATTAAAAAGCATCAAGGGAAGACAAGCTAACAAGACAAACTATTCAGATGTAGGTTTCAGTAAGAAAGCTAAATTATTTCTTGAGAGCTGGATATTAATTAGCAAGAAAATAAATAACAATATCGATGATGGTTTTTTATTCCCGAATATACATAATGACAGAGTTTATAAAATGACAGTCACCGCAGTTAGCAATATAAATAATGTACTTTTAGACTTCGAAATTCCTGCATTGACAAGTAAAAGATTTAGGAAAACGAAAGCCTCTCTTATAATGAGATCTACAGAAAGTATTTTCATGGTTGCTCAAGGGCTTAATAACAGTATAGAAACCGCCTCCAAGTACTACTCTGACGGAGATAATGTCACTACAGAATTCTCCTTAGCCTCAGCTCTATATGTGCGGGAAAGAGCTGCTATAGGCGGCTCACTAGAACAAGCAATATTAGATAGTTCGTATATTTTTAAAGATCCAGTTAGAGAAAAAAAACTGAGCTTGACAAATAAAAAACTAATGAATGGTTTACGCTGTAGTGAAAATTATGGCGAAAAATCAAAGAAATTAAAAGATTTACTAATGAAAGAAAATCTTGCTTCAGAAAACGATACTGTTGCATGTTATAAATTTCTAGATTGCTTTGGCTGTAAATTCCATGCTGTTGTTGCTGAAGTAGAAGACATATGGCTATTGCTATCATTTAACGATGTTATTCTTGAGTCGGCAAGCAGACCCTCAGCGAATTCAACTCCTACAAAATTATTAGAAAAAGTCAACAACACAATTCAAGCAATAATAATAAAGATAAAAAAAGATAACTTAAATATATATAATGAAGCTTACGAAAAGTATTTAAAAAGCCCTCACCCCCTCTGGGAAAATAGTGATGATTTAGATCTAATAATGGATATCTATTAATGAATGCAACCATAATTAATCATCCTAGCTTTAAAAATCTTACTGAAACTATAATTTCTTATGATACAGAAGGAAACCCTTATAGTTATTATACTTCAGACGAGTGGGTTTTATGGTCTTTAAATATGACCATTAACTTCGCTAGATTATCTGGTAAATTTAAACTTCAAGCAAAATTTATTTATTACAACTTAATAACTAATAGCACTTTAAAAATCACAAGCGGCTCTATAAAAAACATAATGTCAGGTGCTATTATTTTTGAAAAATGCATAACTGCTTGTGGTGGCAACTCATACCTTTTTCTTAATGAGGATAAAAACTATAGAAAGGTTTTGATCGAAGCTAAAAGTAAGAATTTAAAATTTCGCACTTGGACAAATAATCTAATTTTCATTTCAAACTTATATCGTGAAGGAATATTATTATATGATATAGCTGTAGCTAAAGATCTTGCAACATATTTATCTGGAAATGATAATGGAGGTGTAACACAAACATTATGCATTCCTGAGAGAATAGCAAATTCATATTATAGCGAAGCATTAAAATTTGTAGAAAATTATCATCCGTATAAAAAAGAAATATCAGAAACCTATAAAATATACATACAAGAATATGAAAGCGGTTTTAAAAAATATAAAAGTCATGACACCGTTAGAAAAAATGCACGTAAAAAAACTTTACAAATAATGAAAAATATTGATATACAGCTTGATTATAGCGGGCATTGGCTTTCTAGATTAAGAGGAGCATGTTATATAGTTATAGCAGCATTTACTGGATGTAGAGATGGGGAAATAAGATCACTTAATCTAGAATCATATAAAGAAAAAAAATATGCAAATATAATTGTACCTACTATAAATGGTGTGCATACGAAACCAAATATAGGAGGGGTTTCCAGAGAAACATCGTGGGTAACTATACCTAGTGTGAAAAAAGCAATAGAGCTATTATGGATTTCTTTTGAATTTGCTCGTGAGCACTGGAGAGAACAAGCATATAAAATTACACATGAGGATGAAAAAAAAGTATTTTTAAAAAAATGTGAAAGCCTATTTATAAATCTTCCACATACTGGTTCTCTTAATCCGAATACAGGCAGGCAAGCTCTTACTGACTCTCTCTCAAGCTTTATAAAATACATTCCTTATTTATCATCCTTGGAAGATGTTAAGGAGTTTAATATTTTAAACCCTTCTAGGTATGGAGACTTAAAAGTTGGTAAAAGACTATTACCTCACCCTCATGCTTTTCGTCGAACTTTTGCTGTTTATTTAGTAAAAAACAAACTTGCATCTCTACTAGATATAAAATATCAATTCAAACATATGAATATAGCAATGACATCATGGTATGCGAATCAAGCTAATATTGCATCGCATTTTGATATGATGCTAGATACCGAATTACAAGCAGAAATAGCAATTGAGAACCAGAATTATGTTACAGATACTCTTTATTATATTTACAATGAAGCAGAAACACTTGCTGGTCCCGAAGGAAGAAGAATTTCAAATCTTCGAATAGAAGGAAGTACAGCAATTTATCTTAATAAAGAAGAGATACGAGAACAGGTAAAACAAGGACGGCTTTCAATTGTAGAACATCCAGGTGGATACTGCACAAATCCTAACTGCGATAGAATTTGTGATATGACTACTTGTCAATATAAAATAGTTACTAAAGATCAAGCTTTCGTTTTATATAAAGTAAGAGAAAAACTTATAAACAAATATACCAGCTTAATTTATAGTGATGTTGATATTCCTAATATTATTTCAAAAATATACTTTGAAATAAAATCTATTGAAAAAATACTTTCAGAGCATAAAATAGATTGCGAAATTTTTAGTAAAGAGAATTTAAAATATGATTAATGAAAATTCAATATCAGAAAGAGGTAAAGTTACAAAAATAAAGCTTGAGCAGGCTTTAAAGCGCTTACTTGACGGCACTCCAGAACGCACACAAAATGATGGCAGAATAAGTCTAAGTCGAATAAATAAAGAAGCTGGATTAAGCTCTGGTGGTGTATATTACTATAGTGATTTTGTCGAAAAAGTTAGAAAAATAATTCATGAGAAAAAAATAGATAATTCCATATCTGATATCTCTTTAGGTAAAATTTCAACTGACAAGATGAGAGCACAAAGAGATAAGGAGAGGGAGTTAAAAGAACGCTATAGATCTCAGCGTGACAATATAAAAGAATTTTGTGATCAGGTGATTTCTAAGAATGCACAGTTAGAATTTGCGTTGCTTGAAGCTATCGATAAAATTGAAACTTTAGAAAGTGAAATTTCAAAATTTAAAGTTCTTGAAATAAAGAGTGGTAAAAGCAATTAAAATCGTATGTATATAACTGCTTTTATTTCCACATAAAATTTATCTTGTAGAGCGTATTAATTCAACTTTCTCATATAACTCATTGAGAGCGGGGGTCAGCTCTGAGTGACCTGGACCATACTCAAGCGCCTTAACATTATATGTAGATAGAAGATCTTTTTTGTCAAACGATGAGTGCGAGCCTTCACGCAATAAAGCGTAATGTGGAAGATTTGTATTCGCCGTCATCTTTATCTCTTCTAACAGCAAAAGTACATCTGGATCATCCATGCTGCAACCAATAAAAACGCATGTATTAGTCAATAATAAAGCTTTTAGTATCGAATAGAATGAAGAATAGCTCTTCTTTGCCTCATGATACTCAGCCCTTGTAAAAACCATTTTTGAGACATCATCAATACTTCCATGTGCTTTTATTATAAGGCGAGTGTCTGATCTGATTTCATCTGCTAGAGAATCGCTGTAATAAGGTATTACTTTAAATCCCTCTGTAGATGCTGTAAGACAATGCTTCTCATATATTTTGTCGAAATTAGTAGTTATAACAAGTCTGGAATCGAGATTAAATATAATTTGATGAAGTTCGCTTGGCTCAAATGTGCCGCTGTTGAAACACTCATCAAGAAATCTTCGATAGTCTCCTTTATCGGACTCATCACTTATTGCCTGTAACGCTAGTAGCAACTTATTTTGCTCAACCAGATTGGTTATTTGAATTTTAACTGATACGTCAGGGACTAGATTTATAGCTGAAATTAAAAAATCTCTCCAGTTCATAGGACTAACACCTGAAATATCTTTTGCTGAAGCGGCAACTCCTGCTCCCAAAAAGAAAATGCACCTTCTTTTTGCCACTTCATTAACTAACGTTCTAGGCCAAATAATCATGCTACACCCAGATTTACTAGCACCTTGTCACTAATATCTGACATTAATTTATTGAATTCTTTAATTTGCCCATATTGATTTCCTATTACACCGTCTCTGTACTCCAATGAGTGCATAGGAGCTTTAGCAGCTTGAGCCATTGGTACTAAACTATATAAGTACGGAATATGCCCCAGCTCGACATCTTCATTTTTTAGCCCATCAGGCATGAAATCAGCCATTGCAATACGCACGGTTTCAGGAATTTGATTCATGATTTCATCGTATGATTTCACAGGTCGAGGCCCTGTTTTAAACTGTCGGCTAACGTATTGCTGAACAGAATATCCTAGAAAACGATGCTTTTTAGATGTATCGACTATTATGCTGTATGTATCAAAAGCCTTCGGACTCTCAACGAGCCCATCTTTGATTGAGCTCATGTATTGCATGTCCCACTTAGTGATCCAGTCCGAAATATTTTTAATACCTAAAAGACTGAATATATCGCATCCAAATGGTGTAACTATAAAATCACAAGAGAGTATTATTGATCTATTAAGTGCGCCAAGAGATGGTCCAACATCAAAAACGACTAAATCGTAGCGATTATCCAAATCTTTAAGCAGATGATTACACCAATTAGTTATCCTGTACCCTCCGACTTCACGACCGCGCACAGATGACCAAGCGTCGCTCAACCTATCCTCAATTATTGACATGTTTGGGTGGCCAGGAATTAAATCTGTGGCAAAACGATTTGTAGTACCCAGAATAGGCACAATAGGCAACTGTATTTGTGGCTCACCCATTTCCAAAGGTGCGAGGTAAGAATACAGCGTCTGCGCCTTTGGATACTCAGACATGTATACATCTTCGCAATCAGCATCAGAAAGTATGGCTTGAGTTGCATTACATTGAGGATCAGCATCCACAAGTAACACTCGCACTCCCTTGTGCATATTCATATAAGACACAAGATTACAAGCCAGAGTGGTTTTTCCTACACCACCTTTGTTATTAAAGAAAACGATTGATTTCATTGATTCTACCTTCTTTTTTCTGACTGAAGCCTATATTAAAGCATTAGGAGCTCTGCTAAATTCTCATATTATTGGTCGTAAAATCTCTTCGCCATCCTCACCGAGATATATCTCAAACGAACCATCGGATGCTCCTGTAGGATTAATTTGATAAAGCGAACCTCCTCTTCCTAGAAAAGGGGCGTTTCCATCAAATCCATCAGGGGCAAAGCCTACACAGATTAAAGGAAGGGATATTTGTCTCATAAAGTCTCTCTGCCGTAATTCTTGAAAGGAACCGTTTCGATTGGATACCGGCCATATTCTTGTAGCAGAGCTAGCCTTATCTATACTTGTTACAAAAACACCTGCATCTATATGTCCAGATTGAAATAAAACAAATAGTTTGTTCAATGCACGAAATGAGCTAGCTACGTTCCCAGTTTCAAACTCAACTCCTAGAGTGAATTTCTTATTGACTGGGACTAGATCAAAGAAAGCTTGTGCTTCAGTTGGTAGGTGCGCGATATCATAAAAATCGCTTTGAACATACATTCCGTAAAACATTGGAAATAACCTATAAACACTATCTGCAGGCAGGCCTTTTGATGCTATATAGTCATGTAACACCTCAAGCAGTCTATTACTGTCTCTTATTTTATAGCCATCACCTATATACTGACACGTGATAAGACCGTCTATATCTTGACCTATAATCTTAGTTTCACCTTGGCATCCTGCTATCGAACCTAAATTATCCTGAAATTTTTTTGATATAAAGCTGGCTGAGTTCATTACACAAGGAGTTGTTTTTTTATTTCTTTGCCTCCTAAAATGAACTGTGTCATTTACTATAAACTCGTTTTCTGTGGTTTTTATATTATTCAAGCAGTTTGTGACGATGCTAATCGCTCTTTTAAGAACTGCAGGTGGAATGAACTCGCCATCATGCTCGATACTAACCTTCATGGCGGCTCTCCTTTGCCAGATAATTAACTAGCAACCCAGGATCGATATCTAATGCCCAGCATATTTCGATTAACCTGACGATTGAGACTTTGCTCTGCCCGCTTTCGATTCGCCCGTAATGTCTCCGGTCAACATCGATACGTACCGCCACATCATCCTGAGTCAAACCAGCACTATTTCGATGCTGGCGTAGAAGAGCACCAAGAATGCCTTGTAATTTTTTCGCCTGTTCGACATCCACGTAAACTGCTCCCTTGTTAGTAAAGAAAGCCACGCTAACACTGAGCGGTCAGATACCGAGGGACCTATAGGTCCCTTTGTACTCAAGCCAAACAGACAACCAAAGAGATGTGTTAAAGTCTTCTAAATTACAATTTAGATTCTGAGCAAAATGACATATTCAAATCAGTTTTTTCGAGCATTAGGAATAGATAGCGAATCACAAAAGAGCATTAAGGATGCTGTAAATAAAACAGGCATTCCTCGTTCACGACTCATTTATTACAATAGGAAAAATATCCTACCGTCTGGTGAAGACCTCAGTAAATGTATTGAGATTTATGGCGTTTCTGAGTTTCAGCTAAGATTGAAAATGGGCCGTCTAGATCGTGAATCAATCGAAATTCTCCAAAAAAATGCTGAGAAAATCATTGATATTGCAGAAGTTATTACTAACGGAGCACCTGAAAAAAGCTACAAATCTAAAGAGGTATTTAGCACTGATTTAGGAAAGGTTTTTCAAGGCGACTGCCTCGATGTTTTGAAGACTATCGAAAACGATTCTGTCGATTTAGTATTCGCCGATCCCCCGTTCAATCTTGATAAACTATATCCTTCAAAAATGGACGATAATTTAAGAGAGGAGGAGTACCTAGCTTGGACGGAGAAATGGCTGAAGGAATGTGTAAGAGTTCTAAAACATGGCGGCTCAATGTTTATATGGAACCTACCGGTATGGAACAGCAATACGGCATCATTTTTACATAGCTGTCTAACCTTTAAGCATTGGATAGCTGTTGATATAAAATATAGCTTACCTATACGCGGCAGGCTTTATCCGTCACATTATTCTCTGATGTATTTTGTGAAGGGTGAGAAGGCTAATAAATTTGAGGCGGACCGACTCCCTACTCCGACATGCCCTAGCTGTTTTGCGAATCTAAAGGACTACGGCGGGTATAAGCATAAGATGAATCCTCTAGGGGTCAGCTTGACTGATGTTTGGTCAGACATACCACCAGTTAGGCATGCTAAGTACAAGAAAAGAGTTGGTGCAAATGAATTATCAGTACGGCTTTTAGACAGAGTCATAGAGATGTCTACAAATAAAGGTGATTTAGTGCTAGATCCTTTCGGTGGATCAGGAACTACATTTGTTGTTTCTGAGCTGAAAGGTAGACGCTGGATTGGTTGTGAAATTGGTCCGTGCGATGATATTTTGGCGCGATTTGAAGATCTAGAGGGAGATCGCTCTAATCTTAAAGCCATACGTAACAGCGTAAATAGCTTGTTTACGGCACCAGTCAAAAAAGAACGGGAGCGACGTGGATTATGGACCGCTGAGTCAGTTGCAAGAGATAAGTAATCATAAAAAGGCTGTTGGCTTAGTCAGCTATTTGCCAGTAAAAATCCTGCAGATGTCCTAACCTGTAAATTAAAATTATAAAATTTATTTTGTGAAGCCGTAGGATTAGAGAAACAATGAGAAAAGATACTCATATTGAATTTGTATTGACTGCAAAGATACAAGGAATGGTTTTTAACCCGCACCGCCCAGAAGGATTAGAATTCAAACCTGAAGGAGAGACTGAGCCTCGCTTTGTCTTAATGCCAGCTAGTCCAGAAGATGCGCATGGTAATTCACATGGGCTTGAATGCAAGGTTTATGCATCCTATAAAGCGTGTTCAGAACAAATAAAATTTGTAGATTCATATAAAAACAAGGTAATGCTGCGCGTTGCAGAAAGTATTGAGCTTCCCTTTAAACCAATGAAAAACGTGTTAATTGCAAAAGATGGCTCTTGTGCGGAAGGTTTTCGTCCTGATCGATATTTATGCCCAGAAGACATTGCTACTTTGGTGAGTTCTGCTGAAACAGACCTGACATATAAAATGAATCGTTTTCTAAAGTTACTGCGATGGAGGCAAGGTGTTTATAGCCCTAGCGAGATCGTACAATATCAATCACTTTATTGGCGAGTAGATGAAGATCATTACTCTCCTGCCCCACCAGCCGGCGGCGGTCCTAAGACAATTATAATTGATGGGGTAGGAGAAGGTATCTCTTGGGGTGATGAACACTCAGCAAGCCTGCAAGAGCTCTGGATAAACCCAAATATCACCGAACCTTTAGGCCATATTTTATTAAGAGAGGCTGCCGCTATAGCTGAAGAGTCGCCCAGAAGCTCAATCATGATCATGACCTCTGCACTTGAGGCCGCCGTTAAAATACATATCAGTAATAAAGTACCTAGTACTGACTGGTTAATGGAGGAAATGCCTTCTCCACCAATACATAAGGTCTTTAGTAAATTTTTACCTTTAATACATCCTCAAGCGGATTATCTACACAACATAAAACCGTTTGTACGGAAGATTGAAGAGTTATTTAGCATACGTAATAAAGTTGCGCATACTGGAAAAATCCCAGAAAGAATCGGCACAAAAAAAACCCTATCAATACAGGAATATCTAAATTTAGTGTCAGATATGCTTTGTCTACTCGATGTATTAGATGGCCATGAATGGGCAAAGCCATTTGCTCGTTATGGGTTACAAAAAGCTCTAGACTGGCCTAGTTTAAATGCACATACACTTACTATTGAAAAGTACTACTAGTAAGTTTAAACTTTAATGGTGCTATATGCTCAACTCAAAAACTCTAATATACATCATATGCTAGTACGCAACACTGAAGAGTAATTAAAGCCTTCCCTTCCCAACGAAAAACTATAAAAATAAAATAGTTATTAAGTTTTTTATTTTACTTTTTAATTGATTTTATATGAAGAAATAAATCAGATAACTCCATACCAAGCGCACTTGATATCTGATGTATTTTCGTGAGTGTTATGTTTCTCTCTCCTCTCTCTATGTGCCCCATATAACTCCTATCAATATTTGCTAGAGCAGCAAAAGCCTCTTGTGACAATCCTTTTTCCTTTCTTTTTTGACGCACTCTGTTACCAAAATCCACCAATATTTGATCTTTCATATAGTTCTACCTAAAAGGTAGAACTATCAAGTCAAGTTGACTATAATTCCACGGGATATATCTCTCATTTAGCTGCTAGTTTTAGCTTTCTAAGCTTTATTTTTTAAACAAGGCAGGCTTTCTGGGCTTAGACTTATAACAGCGTTGACTGATAGCTCTATCAAAACGCTAGCTTTCAAATTGCACTAGGATGTAAGCATGAGTAACAAAACGAAAAGCCGTCAAATTGCAGATGAATTTAAGCACTTATCACATAACGAAATTGAAGAGCTGTATATTAAGTATCTAGCTGGTGAAAAAAACTCTGTTTTAATAGAGTATTATAAAATAAATATAATCCCTAATAAACTTATAAAGTTACTACCTTCAAAAATTCTTTATGAAACCTTATGCCCTTATTGTGAAATTGCAATGTTTACAAAGCGGCAAAGTAAAAGCTCTAGTAGTTTAAGCACACCACCTATTGAATGTTATGAATGCAATCATAAGATATATTCTGAATATTTAAAATATCGCCATAAGATATGCGAATGTAATTCTTGCGTAAAACTTAGAATTCAGCAGAAGCTTACGGAAGAGAGAAAAAAACGAAATGAAATACTGGAAAAATTTAATATATACAATATAAAGGCAAAAAACTATACTGAATTAAGCCTCATAGATAAGATCTTTTTACTTACTCTTTTAAGAAGACAAACAGATGAGAATTTCAAATATATTTCATCACTTTATGATTTCCTTGCTATTGAACCTTTATCGCCCACACACATTATGGATATAAATTTACTTACAAGATTATACAAATCTAATATAATAATTATTGACCACAACTCTGAAATAGATGCTTTTATTGAGAGCGAAGAGCTTAATTCATTTTATATAGATAAAGTTAGATGGATTGTTAACATAAGTTTAAATGGAGTTAATCGCTCTGAACTCAATGAGATTTATCAATATATTTATAACGAATTAAAAAGCGGAATCCAAGCAGAGCAAGAAGAGGAAGTACTTCAGATTATTTTTAAGATTCCATGTGAAGAAGTTTTACAGTATATTCATATGAGGGCTGATGAACTCAAAGTTGATTTTACTGCAGAGAAAAAAACAAGAGAAGTTGTGAATCAGCTGCTGCAGAAATTTTCTGTCAGTGAAATCTATTATTTCGCTAAAAAGTCTATTGAAAATGCTCATTTGTATTACTCAAAAGGTCTTACTAATGGTAAAAAACATGCCGCAAACACAATACCGAACAAGATTTTATCCTTAGGAGAAAGAGCATTAAATGAAAACTGGAATACATATAAATACAATCGAGATAGCAGAGTTCCTCGCTCATACATAAGTAAAGTTTTTTATGACTTTTTTCTCCAAGATGAAGATGCTGGATTTTATAAAGCTCCGGGTAAGTACTGGAAGCAAGAATTACTTTCAAAATACTTTAGTAAAAGCAACCTTGTAGGAGTAGATAGTTTATATTGTAACCAGTGTAAATCTAACGTTGTAACAACTGAAATGACAGGTAGTAATTTAGAAGTTACTTGTAAAAGCTGTGGAAATATAACGACATTCACGCCCAATGAGTGATCAAAAATTCTGCTTTTTAACGGTGTGCAATAAGAAATACAGCTTTACAGATGTTGATGATGACAGCAATGAGTTCTCTAAAGCTTGCTCCAAATGGCTGGATTTCTAAAAAAACTCTAAAAGTGTGAAAGTATGGTTAGCTCTTTAAAATCAAAGAATTACATCTTTTCATAAAATTATACTTGTAATAGTAACCGCGAAGGTGGCCGTTTTGATTTAGCGATCGCTCTAGGCTTGCTGGCCGCCAGTGCACAACTACCCGGCGGCTGTCTCGATGGTTTTGAATG
>RCMZ01000673.1_pt1 | contig 15390 bp, 10 predicted proteins | sample 2041141 | NCBI WGS metagenome assembly RCMZ01 (sample SAMN09708263, study PRJNA481090) | Wastewater metagenome, whole genome shotgun sequencing project. | biome: sewage; isolation source: Davis station wastewater (DW) | place: Antarctica: Davis Station | collected 2010-03-01
CCAACGCCCGTACAGGTCTTCACACGATCAGCCAGTTCAGCACGCGTCAGGCGCGACCCTTCCGGCAGGCCCTGCCACAGCGGATACTGCGGCTCATTCGGCAGGGGGTGGTTGTTGCAATAATACTGATAGACCGCGCGCAGATCGGCGCGGAAGCCATAGGCCTGCGTGCCGCCCGCCAGCACTCCGCTGGTCAGGACCACGCCGTCCCAGATCACCTTGCCCTCGGCGTCACGGGCGTAAAGCTCGGCCGCCTTGGCGGCGACATTGCCGCCCCAGGACTGTCCATGCAGCAGCGTGCGGCGCGGACGGCCGAACTGATCCCAGAACAACTGGCGCAGATCGTTGGTGTCCTCCGCCGCCATCCGAACGCCGTATCCGCCCCGACGATAGGTGGCGCCCGCCCAGGCGAAGCCCTCTTTCACCGTCATGGCGAACCGGTTCAGGTCCTCCAGCGGATCGTCAATCTTGGGCGTGCCAGTGCGCGGGCCGCCGTGGGCGTGGACGATCAGCGAGCCGTTCCAGTTTTCCGGCACGGCGATCCAGTAGAAGCCGCCCTTGGCAGCCTGCCCCGACCAACAGCGCGCACCGTGCGGCAACGTGTCAGGACAGGCGGCCTCGGCAGGAGACGGCGCGGCTGAGACTACAAGCGCCGTCGCTCGTTGGCCCGCGATACGCTGCGGGGCCGAACTCTGGGCGAAGGCCGCACCGGGGGCGAATACACACGCCGCCCCCAGAACCGCCCAACGAAACCAATCGCGTCGAACCGTCATCCCCGTCTCCTATCCTTGGGTCAGAACGTCTTGGAGACGTTGACGTACCAGTAGCGGCCCCACGGGCTGTGGACCGTGCCGCGATAGCCGTTGTCGGCCAGCGGCGGACCTTCGTTGGTCAGGTCACGCGCGCCCAGTCGAACGCGGGTTTCATCCGGGAAGGCGTAGTCGACATAGCCGTTGATCGTCTGGCGGCCGTCAACCTCCCACGGCGTGCCCGAGGCTCCCAGCAGGCCGGGCTGATCAAAGCCGCTGACATACTGGCTGGACGCACCCGCGCGCCACGGCCCCTTTCGCCAGGTCAGGCTGGCGTTGACCCGCCATTCAGGCCGCCCATTCTGGCCGATCAGTTGGCTGGGGTCCGGCAGGGTGGTGCCAGGATTGATCGTACCGGCTGCACGCGCCGCATACAGTTCGTTGACGATATCGCCCGGATCACGGGTGAACTTCTCCAGCTTGGAGGCGCTCGCATTGACGGTGAAGGTGCCGTAGCGCGTGCGGCGCAGCGACCAGTTCATCGCCACGTCCAGACCACTGACCGTTTGCGGCTGCAGATTGATGAAGCGGTCGTTGATCGAGACCACATCGCCAGCAGGCGCCAGGCCCGAGCCGTCGAACAGCAGGATGTCTTCCGGCGTCGGCGCGCGGCGGTTCACCAACGGATTAGTCTGGCCCTCGACGCGGTACAGATAGTCGAGCGCCAAGGCCGTCTGCGCGCCCAGCAGGCCGACGATCTTCTCCTGCTCAATCCGCCAACGGTCGATGGTGAAGGTGAATTTGCCGAAGCGCGACGGGATGAAGCTCGGCTGCAGCACGAGGCCATACGAGGTGTTGGTGCTCTCTTCGGGCTCCAGGTCCGGGTTACCAGCCACCAGCAGGGACACGCCCGAGGTGTTCTGCGAGCACTGGGCGAAGTTGGTGATGCGGCCTGCGCGCAGATCGGCTTCGCAGCGCACATAATCCACGCCGCTGGCCAGACGCCCATATTCGGTGGCGTTGGTCTGTTCCAAGTTCGGCGCGCGGAAGCCCTGCGAATAGGACCCGCGCACGCGCACGCCGTCGATCACATCCCAGGCGGCGGCGATCTTGGGTTTGGCCACCGAGCCGAAGTCCGAATAGTTCTCGTAGCGACCGGCCAGTTGCAGATCGACGCGCTGGACCAGCGGAATGTTCATCTCGGGCGAGATCACCGGCACGGCGAACTCGATATAGGTCGAGAAGACGTTGCGGCTGCCCTTGGTGTCCGGGTTGGGGCTGACGGCCGAGACGTTCGACGGGTTCTTCTCGCCCGTCACCATGTCGGTGAAGGTGTAGGTGCCGTCCACGTTCTCGTCGCGGTCGTCGCTCTGCGTCTCGCGACGCGCCTCTAGCCCGAACGCCATGCCTACTTGCCCGGCAGGCAGGTTGAACAGATCGCCACGCGACAGTTTGAAGTCCACCATGCTCAGGGTCGTCTTGGACACCCGGCGCATGTCGAAGACGATAGCCTCTATTGCGGCCTGTGAACTGGGCGAGCAGTCGCCATAGCTGGGGGTGCCGACGCAGCCGCCGCTGAACGGGTTGTAGGCGTCCGGCGTGGACAGGGCCAACTGCTTCTGCAGCGCCGTCATGTTGATGTTGGGCGAGCTGTCGGTGGCCTTGGCTTCCGAATACAGCAGCGCCGATTCCCAGTTGAAGCCGCGCCATTCACCCCGCAGGCCGCCCAGCAGGCGCGCCTGATAGTTATCGACCTTGACGATCTGGAAGCCCGTATCGACGAAGCGATAGTTGGTCATCAGGACCGGCAGGCCGCCCGTCGGCACGCCCGTCAGGCCCGGCAGGCGGTTGGGGTTCAATGAGCCGTCAGCGAAGCGCGTCGGGCCGAATGGATTGAAGTAGTTGCTGGCGGGAACCCACATCTGGTTCAGGTTTACGACCGGCGGCTGAACCGCCCGGCTGCTGGCGCTGTAATAACCGATCTCGCCAAAGGCTTCGACGTCGGGGGTGATGTCGTAACGCCCCGTCAGGAAGACGTTCATCCGCTCGACCGAAGGACGCACTGTCGTGTCGTGACGGGTATCGTACCGCATATCGCGGTTGGTCGTGTTGAAGTTGTGGTTGCCGCTGGCGATGCAAATGTCGTTGCCAACGCTGACCCCACAGCCAAAGCTGGTCGGCTGGAAACGGAAGGCCCCCGCGGCATTGGTCACCGCCACGCCATTGGACCGGATCACCGCCCGCGAACCGACCGACAAACGCGCCCACGGCGTATGCGAAGAGCGACCGTCCAGCGACTGAACGCCTGCGAAATCGGGATAGCCCGAGAACAGATCACGCAGATCATCCGACCGGGTGAAGTCCTGATCCGACGCCCACAGCGCCGAGCGCGAGGCGTAGTTGGCGAAGACCGAGAGGTTGCCGCGATCGAAATTCTTACCCGCGAACAGGTTGGTTTCGAAGTCGCGCATCTGCGTGCCTTCTGCGCCGCCGTAACGGGCGCTGATGGACAGGCCGTCGATATTGTCTCGCAGCACGGTGTTGACCACGCCCGCCACGGCGTCCGCGCCATAGATGGCGGCCGCGCCGTCCAGCAGCACCTCCAGACGTTCCAGACCCGCCACCGGGATGGCGTTGGAGTTGTAGCTGAGAACCGGGACCGTGCCGGTGTCGGACGTGCCCTGGCTGGTCGGGTGCTGCACCACACGGCGGCCGTTCAGCAGCACCAGGGTGTTGCCCACGCCCAGCGAACGCAGATTGACCGAGTTCACATCGCCACGGGCCGAGTTGGAGGTCTGGGCGCCGCTGGAACTGTCGAACTGAACATCGCCCATCTGCGGAATGGTGCGCAGCAGTTCGTCGCCGGTGGAGGCGCCGGTGGCCTCGATCTGCTCACGGTCCGCGACCACCACCGGCAGAGCCGCCGTGGTGCGGGCGCCGCGGATGTTGGTGCCGACGACGACGATGTCATCGACCTGCGCAGGGGCTTCGGCGGCGATTGGTTCGGCCTGCGCCCAGGCGCCGCCAGCGGCCATCAGCGTCACAGCCGAAGCCGTGGTCGCCAGCAGGGCGAATTTCGAGTGTCTGGTCATTCCTGTTTCCTCCTCCTGGGCCGTCGTTGATCGACGGTCCCTGCTTCTCAAAATGGGTCCGGCAGATCAGTCGTCTGCGAGGACGGTCGGGTCGCCCGGCCCTGCGGCCGGATCGGGTTGAGCGGCGATGGGCGTGGGCGCGCCGTTCAGCGCCGCCTTCAGCGCGTCGCGGTCCAGTTCGCCTTCCCAGCGCGCGACCACGATGGTGGCCACGGCGTTGCCGATGAAGTTGGTCAGGGCCCGGCACTCGCTCATGAAGCGGTCAATGCCCAGTATCAGCGCCATGCCGGCGACCGGCACGCTGGGCACCACCGACAGCGTCGCCGCCAGGGTGATGAAGCCCGCGCCCGTAATGCCCGCCGCGCCCTTGGACGACAGCATAGCCACCAGCAGCAGCAGGATCTGGTCCTGCAGGCTCAGGTCGATGTTCAGCGCTTGAGCGATGAACAGGGCCGCCATCGTCATATAGATGTTGGTGCCGTCCAGATTGAACGAATAGCCGGTCGGGACAACCAGACCCACGACGGACTTGGACGCCCCTGCCCGCTCCATCTTGGAGATAAGGCTGGGCAGAGCCGCTTCAGACGACGAGGTGCCCAGCACCAGCAGCAGTTCTTCCTTCAGGTAACGGATCAGCTTCAGGATGTTGAAGCCGTTGGCGATGGCGACCAGACCCAGCACCCCGACCACGAAGATGATGGCGGTCAGATAGAAGGTGGCGATCAGCGCGAACAGATTGGCGATCGAGGCGATGCCGTATGCGCCTATGGTGAAGGCGAAGGCGCCGAACGCCCCGATGGGCGCGGCCTTCATCAGAATGCCGACCAGCTTGAAGAAGGCGGCGCTGGCGGATTCCAGGAAGGTCAGAACCGGCTTGCCCAGATCGCCGACCATGGCCAAGGCCAGACCGAACAGCACCGAAACGAACAGGACCTGCAGGATGTTGCCGGTCGAAAACGCGCTGACCACCGTGTCCGGGATCACGCCCATCAGGAAGCCGATCAGGGTGCTCTCATGCGCCGCCTGGGCGTATTGGGCGACAGCGCCCTTATCCAGGGTCGCGGGGTCGATGTTCAGGCCGTGGCCCGGCTTAACCAGATTGGCGACAATCAGGCCGATGATCAGGGCCAGGGTCGAGAAGACCAAGAAATAGGCGAAGGCTTTGGCGGCGACACGGCCGACCCGGCCGATGTCGCGCATCCCGGCAATCCCGGTGACGATGGTCAGGAAGATCACCGGCGCGATGATCATCTTCACCAGCTTGATGAAGCCGTCGCCCAGCGGCTTCAGGCTCTCGCCGAAGGTCGGCCAGAAGTGACCGATGGTTCCACCCAGGGCGATGGCCAAAAGCACCTGGAAATACAGATGCCGATAAAACGGACGGCGGACGACAGTCGCCGGCGCAGCGGACGCGGTGGGGATCAAGTGAATGCTCCAAAAAGCGAGCCCGGCTCGCGATTTCCTCCGCGCAATCTGTGTCACGCTTGAAGGTCAGTTTCAGGGGCGCAAACCCCATCGCCAAGCCGCCAGAAAATAGGGACGAACATACTGTTTTTATATGATATTTTAGGACCACTAAAATACACGCGACCCTGATTGTGCATTAAACCGCGCAAATATGTGGCCGTTTTGTGCGGATTGCCGCACACTAAGTCCCATGCCACTCCGACGTTTCGATTTCCGAATCCTCGCCTTCTGGCGGACCCGCTCGCGGCGGATGTGGTTCGCACTGATCGTGACCTGGCTGATCATCACCACAGGCGCGGCCTATCTGGCTGGAGCCACGGCGCGCCGGGACGCCGGGGCCGAACTGGGCCGCCAATCCGAAGCCGCCGCCGCCCTGCACGCCGCCGTCCTTCGCAGCGAACTGGAGAAGCACCGCTCCCTGCCGCTGGCGCTGGCCACCGATCCAGAGATTGCTCAACTGCTGGACGCTGCGCCCGCCGCGACCGCCGACCCGATCAACCGCAAGCTGGAGGAACTGGCCCGACAGACACGGGCGGCGGTCATCTATGTCATCGACGCCAAGGGCCAGACCCGCGCCGCCAGCAACTGGCGCCTGCCAACCAGTTTCGTCGGCGCTGACTACAGCTTCCGTCCCTATTTCATCGGCGCCATGCGCAACAGCCGAGCCGAGTTCTTTGCTCTGGGCACCGTCAGCGGTCGCCCCGGTCTCTATCTGTCGCGACGCGTCGATGACACGCGCGGACGTCCGGTCGGGGTTGTCGTGGTCAAGGTCGAGTTCGACACGCTGGAAGCCGAATGGTCCGCGTCCGGCGAGCCCGCCTATGTCGTCGATCCGGGCGGCGTCATCCTGATCACCAGCGTGCCGGAATGGCGGTTCCGCACCCTGAAACCGCTGGATATGGCCAGCCGTCAACTGACTCTGGCCGATCAGACACTGGGCAATGAAGCCCTGACGCCCCTGCCCTTCGCTACACCCGACACCAACCGCCCCAGCTTGATCAAGGCGCCGGTCGGCGGGGTCGAACGCGACTGGATGCACAGCCGCGCCGATACAGTCACGCCCGGCTGGACCCTGCATCTGCTGACGCCGACCCGCGGCGCCATCGAGATGGCCACCGCCAACGCCCGCGCTCTGACAGCTCTGATCCTGACCCTGATCTTCGGTGTCGGCGGCGTATTGCTGCGCCGTCACCAGCAGGCCGTCACACGCGAACGCTCAACCGAGGCCGCCCGCATAGAACTGGAGCGCCGGATCGCCGAACGGACCCAGGATCTCAGCGACGCCAACTTGGCCCTGAACCGCCAGATCGAGGAGCGCCAACTGGCCGAAGCCGCGCGTGAGGCCCTGCGCGACGAACTGGTGCAGGCAGGCAAGCTGGCCGCGCTGGGCCAGATCGCGGCGGGCGTGGCGCACGAGATCAACCAACCTGTCGCCGCCATCCGCACCCAGGCCGAAACCGCATCCGCCTATCTGGAGCGGGATCAGGCGTCCAAGGCTGTTCGCCCCCTGCAAAGAATCGGCGACCTAACCGCCCGCATCGGCGCCATCACCCAGGAGCTTCGCGCCTTTTCACGCAAGGCCGAGCCCAGGCTGGAAGCCGTGGAAATGCCGCTGGCCATCGACGGCGCCCTGCTGCTGCTGGGCGGGCGGATGCGTCAGCTTGGCGTGCGCCTGGTCCGCGAGAAGGCGCCCGCCAATCTGATGATCATGGGCGACCGTTTCCGGCTGGAGCAGGTCATCGTCAACCTGATGCAGAATGCGATGGAGGCGATGGAAGACACGCCATCGCCCGTCATCACCCTGTCGATCCAGCAGCGTGGGACCGAGGTCGACCTCATCATCACCGACAATGGCCCCGGCGTTACCACCCACATACGCGACCAGTTGTTCACCCCGTTTGTCACCAGCAAGCCGAACGGACTGGGGCTGGGCCTGATCATCTGCCGCGACATCATCGCCGGTTTCGGCGGCGAACTGTCGTTGCGACCGTCGCCTGCGGGCGCTGAGTTTGTCATCACCCTGAAGGCCGCCTGATGGAATTCACTCGCCTGACCGCCGTCGCCCTGGTCGAGGACGACGAGGATTTCCGCAACGCCCTGCAGGAACGCCTGTCACTGGAAGGGTTCGAGGTTCAGACCTTTCGTACCGCCGACCTCGCGCTGAAGACCCTCACCGCCGACTTCCCCGGCGTGGTGGTCACCGACCTGCGGATGCCCGGAATGGACGGCCGCCAGTTGCTGACCCGGCTACAGTCGCTGGACCCCGCCCTGCCCGTCATCCTGATCACCGGCCACGGCGACATCGCCGAAGCGGTCGCCGCGATGCGGGACGGCGCCTATGATTTCGTGGCCAAGCCTTTCGCCTTCGACCGCCTGCACGACAGCCTTAAACGCGCCATGGAGAAGCGGGCGCTGGTGATGGACAACCGCCGTCTGGCCGCCCTGTCGTCAGAAGCGGGCGTAGAGTTGCCGCTGCTGGGCGAAAGCCGCGCCATCCGTTCGCTGCGCGCCACCATCGCCCAGATAGCCGACGCCCGCATGGATGTGCTGATCGAAGGCGACACCGGCGTGGGCAAGGAGGCGGTCGCCCGCGCTCTGCACAACGGCGGTCGTCGTCGTCCGCATCCCTTCGTCGCCGTCAACTGCGGCGCCCTGCCCGACGGCATGGTCGAGAGTGAACTGTTCGGTCACGAACTGGGCGCCTTCGCAGGCGCCCTGCGTCGCCGTGTCGGATATGTCGAACGCGCCCACAACGGCTCGCTGTTTCTTGACGAGGTCGAGAGCATGCCGCTGACCGTTCAGGTCAAGATGCTGCGGGTGCTGGAGGAGCGAGAGGTCCATCCGATCGGAGCCAATGAAGCCCGCGTCCTGGATCTGCGCGTCCTGGCCTCGGTCAAGAGCGATCCCGCCCGCGCGGTCGAGGAGGGCCGTCTGCGCGAAGACCTGTTCTATCGCCTCAATGTCGTGCGTCTGCGCGTGCCGCCGCTGAAGGAAAGACGTGAGGACATTCCCCTGTTGTTCGCCCACCTGCTGGCCCGCGCGCCGACCGCGCCCGGCGCCAACACGCCGCCGGTGACCGATGCCGTGCGTTCGCGCCTGCTGGAGGCCGACTGGCCCGGCAACATCCGCGAACTGGCGCACTTCGCCCAGCGTTTCGCCCTGGGTCTGGAGCAGGTCGATACGGCGCAGGCGGAACAGAATCTCAGCCTGATCGAACGCGTCGCCCGCTTCGAGGCCCAGGTGCTGACCGACACCCTCAGCGACACCGCCGGCGACATGGTCGAGGTCCAGCGCCGACTGAAAATCCCGCGCAAAACCCTCTACGACAAACTGGCGCGGCATGGGCTTAAGGCGTCAACCTTCCGCGCCGGTCGAAACAACGCGGATTAAGCGTCGCCCCGAACTATGTCGTTGTCCCGCCACGAACCTTCGCTATCCTTCTCTGAACAGACGATCATCGTGATGGTCTGAGCCGAACTCGGGATTGGTGATATGGCGGACGTCGTCAAACCAGCCAGCCACTATCCGACCCGCGCCGCGCGTATTGCGGACCTGGTCGTGCATCTGGTCGGGTTGGGATTCGCCCTGTTTGGCGGCGGCGTCCTGTTGGGAATGTCGGTGGCGCGCGGCGATGTCGGCGTCATCGCGGCGGTTAGCGTATATGCCGTGGGCCTTCTGGCCATGCTGGGTTTTTCAACCGCCTACAACTTCGCCAAACCGTCGTGGCAGCCGATGATGCGTCGGTTGGATCACGCAGGAATTTTCCTGATGATCGCCGCCTCCTACACCCCGTTTACGACTCACACCCTGACCGGCGCCTGGGCCATCGCCATGACGGCGACCATCTGGACGCTGGCGTCGCTGGGCGCGCTGGGAAAACTGTTCCTGCCGGGTCTGGGGCGCGGCTTCTGGGTCGCCATCTACATCGCCCTTAGCTGGCTGGTGCTGCTGGCCTTCAAGCCCATGCTGGCGCACGGCTCATGGGTGGCTCTGCTGCTGCTTGGCATCGGCGGCCTGGTCTATATGTCAGGCGTGCTTTTCTATGTGCAGAAACGGCTGAAGTATTTCCGCGCCATCTGGCACGGCCACGTCGTCGCCGCCGCCAGCGTCCACTGGGCCGCTGTCCTGGTTGGCGTGGTCCTGTTGAACGGTTCTCACTGAGCCGTTTTAGGTCGGAAAGTCGAAGCTAAGCGTCGTCTGACCTGTCGCCGTTCCGCTGGCGTCAAAACGTCGCTCGGTTATCAGCCCCTGCCCCTGCGCATCGATCATCACCACCGTGCTGCACCGCGTCCCATACAGCGGATTGCGGATGAAGATGGGCGACACGCGTGGCTCCCACGGCGCATCGGACGGATCGTTGGGAACCACACCCTCGTCCTCCAGACGATCCTCATACAGGCCGTCTAACAGCCCTTCCGACTGATCGCTGCGCACAAGCCAGTCGGACAGGATCGTCTTCAGTCGCACCGTCTTGGGCCAAGGTTCGTCCAGGCGTCCGTTCGACAGACCATAGACGCCGGGCGTCAAATCCTGCCGATGCGGCGTCGGCTGATTAGTCCAGAATGTCGCTGCGTCGCCGACAACGCGGATCAGATTGAAGGGATTGAAACGCGTCAGATCAGCGTCAGTGGGATCGGTGAAATCCCCCGCGCCTTGCAGCATGTCGCTGAGCAGCAGACCACGTGACGGCGCATCGACCTTGGGCCCGCCAAAGCCGCGCAGATTGGTCACGACCGCCAGCCGTCCCTGTTCCGATACGCCCAGCCACGTCCCGCCGGAAAGCCGATCACGCCCGGCGATGACGTGTTTGGCGTCCGCCCAACGCCCCAACGGATCGGCGGGCCGTGCGTGAAGCTCATCCCGATTTCCCGCCAACACCAGACGCCAGCGCGGATGCGCCCGCCAGGCCAGCGCTAGGACACACATAGCGATCTCCGCTCACCAAGGAGGTTCATGCCCCCGGCTTACGAGCCTGAGATCGCCACGTCACATCACGAAATGATGGATCAAAGCATGTCTAAAGTCGCGGGCAGGTCCGCACGGGACCGGCCGCTCGCATCGGCGCTTACGCTTTCGCCATCTCGGCCAGGGCGGTCTTCAGAACCTTGCCCAGACCATTGCGGGGCATCTCGTCGATGAAGTGGATCACCGACACCCGCTGCAAGGCGCCCAGACGCTCATTCGCCCATATCCGCAAGGCTTCCGCCTCGATGGTCGCACCCGGCTGACGCACGACATAGGCCACCGGCGTCTCGCCCCATTTGGCGTCCGGCACGCCGATGACGGCGGCCTCGACCACCTCGGGGTGGGCATCAATCTGAATCTCAAGGTCGATCGGGTAGATGTTGAATCCACCCGAAATAATCATGTCCTTCTTGCGCCCGACGATCTGCAGAAAGCCCTCGGCGTCGAACCGGCCCAGATCGCCGGTACGGATGAAGCCGCGCCCTTCGGAATCCGTCCAGCGCCCTTCGGCGGTCGCCTCGGGACGGTTGTTGTAGCCGATCATCATCTGGGCCGAATGGCTGACGATCTCACCCGTCTCGCCGACCGGCTGTTCAACGCCGTCGTCGTTGATGATGCGGATGTCCGAGCCCGGCGCGGGCATGCCGACCGTGTGCAGTTTCTCAGGGTACAGGTGGGCGGGCAGGAAGCAGATGCCGCCGCCTTCGGTCATGCCGAAAATCTCCAGCAAGCCACCCGGCCAGCGACGCAGAACCTCGGATTTCAGCTCCACCGAGAAGGGCGCGCTGGTACAGAGCTTGAGCTGGAACGACGACAGGTCGAAATCGTCAAACGCGGGTTCCGCCATCAGGCGCTGGTATTGAACCGGCACCAGCATGGTGTGGGTGATCGCATGCTTCTGCGACAATTCAAGGAAGGCCTTGGTGTCGAACTTGCGCATCACCACGACCGTACCGCCTGCCCGCAAGGTGGGCAGCAGGGTCACGAGCGTCGTGTTGGAATAGAGCGGCGTCGTCAGCAGGGTGACGACTTCACCGCTGAACAGGGCAGACAGTGCGCCCATCTGGCCTTCGCGCATCCGGTGAGAATGAATGATGCCCTTGGGCACCCCGGTCGTGCCGGACGAATAGATGATGTTGAAGGCGGTCGCCGGATCAATCGGCTCAACCACCGGCGTGGCGCCTTCCGGGGCCAACCAGTTCAGCCAGGGCTTGCCGCCCGACGAACCGTCCAGGGTCACGATCTCGAGCCCCCCCAGACGCGCCGACTGGCTGGCGTCCGAGAAGACCAGATGCGGATTGGCGTCGACCAGCATGGCCTTCAGCGTTTCGTCCGTCACGCTGGGGGCCAGCGGCACGGGCGTCATGCCCGCACGCACCACAGACACGAAGGCGGCGGCATATTCGACGCCGGGCTCGCCCAGCAATGCAACGCGGTCGCCGACCGACAGACCGTCGCGCTGAAGGGCCGAAACGACCCGGTTCATCAGGGCGTCGAGCCCTGCGTAACTGAGGATCACATCGCCCTGGATCAGGGCGGCGCGCTCGCCGCCGTCACGCGCGTGCTGGGCGATGGCTTCGGAAAGGGAAGAGACAGTCTGGGTCAAATCATTTCACTCATCTTTACGTGAAAATGAATGTAGCTGCGCCGGAAGCCGCCGCATAGACGGCGTGTTCAGTCGGTCATGGCGGAACGGCGTCTTAGTGTCCTCGCCCATATTAGGCCTACGCAGGATGGTGCGTCGCCTGGGCCTGGACCAGTGGATGATCGGCGGGCGTGATCGTGTAGAAATCGCTGGAGTGATAAACCAAGGGCATGATCCCGTTCGCCATGACCGCCTGGTGAAGATGCAAGAGCACGATGTCGTGGTCGCCCGCTTCGATTTCCTTCTCAACCGAACATTCCAGCCACGCCGTCGCATCCTTTAGAAAGAGCGCGCCGCTTGAGGTAACTTCGTAATCCAAGCCGAAAAAACGATCGTCTGCGCTCTGCGCCAACTGGCGCGCCGTCACGGCATGGCTATCGCCGAGGAATGAGATTCCAATGCGGTCGCGCGTGCGCAGTCTCCCCCAGGTCCAGGAGCCCTTCTTGACGCACACCGACACCAGCGGCGGGTTGAGCGAGACCGCCACAAATGTGCTCGCCGTCATGCCGACAGGCGTGTTCTGATCTACAGCGCACAGCGCCGTTACGCCGGTCGGGAACCGACCGAACAGCCGACGCAGGTCAGCTTCTTCGCCGAGGTTGCTGAGAGTGTTCATTTTTCGGGTCGCACCTGATGGACAGCATCAGCGAGAGGTCAATCAGACCCGGTCGCAATCCCCCTGCAGGGCAATCGCAACCGGATTTGAGGGCATTGATGCGGGCTAGGCCCGGAGTTCTTGTCGGACGATTTCGGCGCCCGCTCCCAAGGCTCTCAACTTGCCTCTCGCCACACGACGGGACAGGGGCGCCATGCCGCAGTTGGTCGAGGGATACAGCTTGTCGGCATCCACGAACTGAAGCGCCTTGCGAAGGGTGTCTGCGACCTGATCAGGGGTCTCGATGACATCGGTCGCCACGTCGATCGCCCCGACCATGACCTTCTTGCCGCGGATGAGTTCGATCAAATCCATCGGAACATGAGAATTCTGGCATTCAAGCGAGATGATATCGATGCTCGACGTCTGCAGCTTGGGGAAGGCCTCCTCATACTGCCGCCACTCCGAACCCAGCGTCTTCTTCCAGTCGGTGTTGGCCTTGATGCCATAGCCGTAACAGATGTGGACGGCCGTCTCGCACTTCAGCCCTTCAGCAGCCTTTTCCAAGGTGGCGACGCCCCAGTCGTTCACCTCATCGAAGAAGACGTTGAACGCAGGCTCATCGAACTGGATGATGTCGACGCCAGCGGCTTCCAGTTCACGAGCCTCCTGATTGAGGATCTTGGCGAACTCCCAGGCCAGCTTTTCACGGCTTTTGTAGTGGTCGTCATAGAGGGTGTCGATCATCGTCATGGGACCAGGCAAAGCCCATTTGATCGGCTGGCGGGTCTGCTGACGCAGGAACTTGGCGTCCTCGACGAAGACCGGCTTCTGACGGCTGACGGCGCCCACGACCACCGGCACGCTCGCATCGTAGCGATTGCGGATCCGCATGGTCTTGCGGGCCTCGAAGTCCACCCCTTCGAGATGTTCGATGAAGGTCGTGACGAAATGCTGGCGGGTCTGCTCGCCGTCGCTGACAATGTCGATGCCGGCCTGCCGCTGGTCGTCGAGCGCCAGACGCAGAGCGTCCTGCTTACCCTCAATCAGTTCATCATTCTGCAGCTTCCAGGGCGACCACAGCGTCTCGGGCTGGGCCAGCCAGGCGGGCTTGGGCAGGCTGCCTGCAGTCGAAGTGGGCAATAGTGTTTTCATAGCGGATAACTTTGTAATTTCTGGCTGATCAGGCGGCGAAGTTGGCGGACCATTGGTCAAGAACGACGCGGTAGGGCTTGATGAAGCGCTCTTCGACGAACTTGCCCTGTTCGACAGCCAAGCGGCTGCGTTCTTCCCGGTCATAGACGATGCGTGTCAGCGAATAGTCCTGACACTTCAGACTGGGCCGATACTGTTCCGACGCCGAGGAGTTGGCGTTGTAGATTTCTGGGCGATAGATTTTCTGGAAGCTCTCCATCGTGCTGATGGTGCTGACCAGTTCCAGATCGGTGTAATCGGCCGTCAGGTCGCCGATATGATAGAAGGCGAACGGCGCGACGCTGCCCTTGGGCATGAAGTAGCGCACCTTCATGCCCATTTTCGCGAAATACTGATCGGTCGGAGAGAACTCGTCGTTCTCGTACTCCAGACCCAAGACGGGGTGCTCGTCGCCGGTGCGATGGTAGGTCTTGTTGCTCGACACGCTCAGGCAGATGACAGGCGGCTTGCCGAAATTGTCGCCATAAACGGCCGACTTCAGGAAGTGCTTGAACAGCTTTCCATGCAGATCGCCGAAATCCGCAGGCGCGAAGGCGCCGGGATTGGCCTTCATATGCGCGGGCAGGACCACGCTGAAGTCGTAGTCCCGGACATAGGACGAGAAGTTGTTGCCGACGATCCCGTCGATGCGCTCGCCGGTCTGGCTGTCCACGATCGTCGTCTGAAGGATTTCGATCAGCGGGAAACTGTCTGCTCCCGCGATCGGCGCAACGCTCATCTCGACAGAGATAATCTGGAGCTCGACCGCATAGCGATCTGCACGTGGATTGTCCCAATGCGCCAGAGAATTGAAGCGGTTATCGATCATCCTCAGGGTGTTGCGCAGGTTTTCCTGACGGCTTTCCCCCCGGGCCAGATTGGCGAAATTGGTTGTTATCCGCGTGTTTTCGGCAGGCACATAATGCTCGTCGAGCGGGGTGCGCTTGATGGTGAATGTAAACTCGCTGCTCGCCATGATCTCTGCCGTTGACGCTATGGCGAGACAGCAGACAGGGACGCGCGACCGATCGCGCGGAATAATCCCGTCGCGCCGCTCATGCGACCTGACCGACACCCCGCCGGAGGACGTTATCTGTCGGGGCAGGTCTCCTGGCTCACGGGTCACGGCTTCCGGTCCGGCCTTCCCGGAGGCGAACCTCCAGTGACGCGATATGGACCTTCAGCTCGCCGCTTACAGTTGCGGGGGCAGCGCCGGCATCGACCGCAGTCTCACCGGCTTCCCTCTTAGCTCCGAACAGTTCGAAAACCGCCCGGAGAACCACGACAGTTGGAAACTGCCACAGCTACGCCTGAAGTCAAGAATGATATAAAGATATCTTTATATCATTATGCGTTTTTACGTCCTGCACTCTGGCCAAACACCGACCAGGCTTGACTATGGACCGCCAAGACCTTGGCGGCGCGATCAGGCGAATTGTCTGGATGTGTGCAGCGTCCGTCGCCCCTAGGCTTCGGACCTGGCGCAGATCTACGGACCGCCCGCCTAGGGCTAATCGACATTCACCCCCAAACCGTCATTCCGGGGCGTCCGTAGGACGAACCCGGAACCCAGAAGGCTCGCAATCCGGCGTCGAATACGTCCAGCAACGGCGCCGCAGCCCTGGGTTCCGGGTTCTTCGCTTTGCTCAGCCCCGGAATGACGATCTGAGATTTCGACCGACT
>RCMZ01000674.1_pt1 | contig 15363 bp, 12 predicted proteins | sample 2041141 | NCBI WGS metagenome assembly RCMZ01 (sample SAMN09708263, study PRJNA481090) | Wastewater metagenome, whole genome shotgun sequencing project. | biome: sewage; isolation source: Davis station wastewater (DW) | place: Antarctica: Davis Station | collected 2010-03-01
GCCATTATGATTCGACTCGAAAACCTCACTCTACAGCGTGGCCCGCTGCGTCTGCTAGAAGACGCCGAGCTGACCCTGCACCCCGGCCAAAAAGTCGGCTTGATCGGTGCCAATGGCGCCGGTAAATCCAGCCTATTCGCTTTGCTGCGTGGCGAACTAACGCCGGATGCCGGCAATTGCCTGCTGCCGGCCGATTGGCGTATCGCTCACATGCGTCAGGAGGTCGAAACTCTCGAGCGTCTGGCGGTGGATTATGTGCTGGACGGCGACGAGCGTCTGCGCTGGGTGCAGCGCGAGCTGGCGGCGGCTGAACTGGCTCATGACGGTAGCGCCTTGGCGCGCCTGCATGCCGAGCTGGACAGTGCCGACGGCTACAGTGCCGACGCGCGTGCGCGCAAACTGCTGGCCGGATTGGGTTTCAGTAATGCGCAGATGAGCCTGCCGGTCGGCGATTTCTCCGGTGGCTGGCGGATGCGCCTAAGTCTGGCGCAGGCGCTGATGTGCCCGTCCGACTTGCTGCTGCTCGATGAGCCAACCAACCACTTGGACCTCGATGCGATCATCTGGCTGGAAGGCTGGTTGAAGAGTTATCCGGGTACCTTGTTGCTGATCTCCCACGACCGTGACTTTCTCGATGCGGTGGTCGATCAGGTCGCGCACCTTGAGCAGCAGCGCATCAACCTGTATCGCGGCGGCTATTCGGCCTTCGAGCGCGCCCGTGCCGAGCGCTTGGCGCAGCAGCAACAGGCGTTCGACAAGCAGCAAGCACAGCGCGCGCACATGGAGAAATTCATTGCCCGCTTTAAGGCTCAAGCCACCAAGGCACGTCAGGCGCAGAGCCGGATCAAGGCCTTGGAGCGACTGGAAGAGCTGGCGCCGGCGCATGTTGATTCACCATTTGATTTCAGCTTTCGCGAAGCCGATAAAATTTCCAGTCCGCTGCTGGATCTGAGCGAAGGCCGTCTTGGCTATGGCGAGCGCGCCGTGCTGGAGAAGGTCAAGCTACAGCTCACGCCGGGTGCGCGGATCGGCTTGCTTGGCCCTAACGGCGCCGGTAAATCGACCCTGATCAAAACCCTGGCTGGCGAGTTACAGCCGCTGTCCGGGCGCCTGCAGCGTGGCGAGAACCTGGTGGTGGGCTATTTCGCTCAGCATCAGCTGGATTCTCTCGACGACCGCGCCAGCCCGTTGCTGCACCTGCAGCGCCTAGCGCCGACTGAGCGTGAGCAGGTGTTGCGCGACTTTCTCGGCGGCTTCGACTTCCGTGGTCCGCGTACCGACGAGCCGGTGGTGAATTTCTCCGGTGGCGAAAAGGCGCGTCTGGCGCTGGCGCTGATTGCCTGGGACAAGCCCAATCTGTTGCTGCTGGACGAACCGACCAACCACCTCGATCTGGAAATGCGCTTGGCCCTGACCATGGCGCTGCAGGATTTTGCCGGTGCGGTATTGGTGGTTTCTCACGACCGGCATTTGCTCAAAAGCACCACCGACGAGTTTCTGCTGGTGGCCGATGGTCGCGTGCAGGAGTTTGATGGCGACCTCGAAGACTACGCTCGCTGGCTGATCGATTTCCGTCTGCGTCAGCAGCCGGGTAGCAGCAACGAGCCGGCCGCCGACAAGACCGACAAGCGTGCTCAGCGCCAAGCCGCTGCTGCCCTGCGTCAGCAGTTGGCGCCGCATAAGCGCGAAGCCGACAAGTTGGAGAAAGCCCTCGGTCAGTTGCACGAGCAACTGGCCAGTGTCGAAGCCAAGCTCGGCGATGCAGCCATCTACGAGTCTGCACGTAAGGACGAGCTGCGTGATGCACTGGCCGAGCAGGCCAAGTTAAAAAGCCGCGAGGGTGAGTTGGAAGAGGCGTGGATGCTCGCGCTGGAACAGCTTGAAACACTTGAGCAGCAGTTGGCGCAAGCCGACTGAGCTGCGCCTGTAGTTAAATGCGCGGCTTTTTAAACTCCACACACTCGAGGCACTGACACATGGAATGGCTGATGAACCCGGAAATCTGGGTTGCCTTTCTCACCCTGACGGCCCTGGAAATTGTCCTGGGCATCGACAACATCATTTTTATCTCGATTTTGGTCAGCCGTTTGCCGAAGGCGCAGCAGCCTAAGGCGCGCTTCTTCGGTCTGGCGCTGGCGATGGGCACGCGCATCCTCTTGTTGCTGTCGATTAGCTGGGTCATGCGTCTGACAGCCGACCTGTTTCAGGTGTTTGGCGAAGGCTTCTCCGGTCGCGACCTGATTCTGCTGTTTGGTGGCCTGTTTTTGCTGTTCAAGAGCACCTCAGAGATCTACCACGGCCTGGAAGGCGAGGAAGAAGCGGCGCAGGGCGGCGGTAAAGCCTACGGTTTTATGGGCATCATCGTGCAGATCGCGATCATCGATATCGTCTTCTCGCTCGACTCGGTGATCACCGCCGTTGGCTTAGTAGACAACGTGCCGGTTATGGTGGCGGCCATCATCATCTCAGTGATTGTGATGATGCTGTCGGCTGGCACCATCAGCGACTTTATCGACAAGCATCCGTCGCTGAAGATGCTGGCGCTGTCGTTCCTGATTGTGGTCGGCACGGTGCTAATCGCCGAAGCGTTCGATGTGCATGTGCCGAAGGGCTACGTGTACTTCGCCATGGCCTTCTCGCTGGCGGTTGAGGCGGTGAACATTCGCATGCGTGGCGCTCGAACCCGTAAGCTGGGGCAAGAGCCGGTGCAGTTGCGTAAAGACTTGCCGGACTAAGGCTGCAAACGCCTAGTCGACTGGGCGCGTGTTAACACTAAGGGTAGGCGTGCGAGCCTGCCCTTAGTTTTTTTCAGGGAGTGTATTGATGGCTTTCGAAACCTGGCTGGCCTTCTTCGCGGCGTGTTGGCTGATCAGCCTGTCACCGGGCGCCGGCGCCATTGCGTCGATGTCCTGCGGGTTGCAGTACGGCTTTTATCGCGGCTATTGGAATGTCATCGGCTTGCAGTTGGCGCTGATCCTGCAAATCGCCATTGTCGCTGCCGGTGTTGGCGCGCTGCTGGCTGCGTCGTCTATGGCTTTTAGCCTGATCAAGTGGTTTGGTGTGGCCTATTTGCTCTGGCTGGCGCTGGCGCAATGGCGGGCTTTGCCCGGCAATTTGGCCGACGAATCTGCGCCGCGGCCCATAGGCCGGCCGCTGACGTTGCTGCTGCGCGGTTTTTTAGTGAATGCCAGCAACCCCAAAGCAGTGGTGTTTATTCTTGCCGTGTTGCCGCAGTTTTTGCAGCCGCAGGCGCCGTTATTGCCGCAGTACCTGAGCATGACGGCGACCATGGTGGGCGTCGACCTGATCGTGATGGCCGGTTACACCGGCTTGGCGGCCAAGGTCCTGCGCGCCTTGCGCTCGCCGCGTCAGCAGCGCCTGCTGAATCGCAGTTTCGCCCTGATGTTTGTCGCTGCTGCGGGTCTTTTGGCGACTATTCACCGCGGCGCGAGTTAATTAGCTGTGGTTTGCCGCGGCGCTTAACCGACTAAGGCGCTGTGACATCCGGTCACAAGCGCTGGTGCTTGAGTGGTCGAGCTGAGAAGCGGATAATGAATCAATCCAATTCTCATTTGGTTTTGCTCATGCCTAGTCGTCTGGTCCGTTGTGTCCTGTTTTCTCTACTGACCCTCTTGAGTGCGCCGTTATGGGCCGCCACTGCCGAGCCTGCTGCGCGAGCGTTGCACCTGCTCGGCTATCTGGGCGCCGACTACCCGGCCACCGTTGCCAATGGCGAAGTGATCGATGCGGGTGAGTACCGTGAGCAGCTGGAGTTTCTCGGGGTGTTGCAGGACTTACTGCTGAGCCTGCCAGCTAACCCGCAGCGGATTGAGCTGGAACACGGCGTGCTGCAGTTGCAGCAGGCGGTGACGCAGCGCGCCCCCGGCGTTGAGGTGGCAGCCGAGGCTCGCCATCTGGCTGAACGCCTTCGGCAGATCTATCAGCTCAGTGTGCTGCCCGCGATCACCCCAGATCCGCAGCGCGGGCAGGCGTTGTATGCCGAGCAATGCAGCGTTTGCCACGGCAGCGCAGGCGCTGGCGACGGCCCTGCCGGGGTTGGTATGCAGCCGCCGCCGAGCAATTTTCATCGTCAGGCGCGGCTCGACAGCCTGAGCCTGTATGACCTGTTTAATACCTTAAGCCTGGGCATCGACGGCACCGAGATGGCGGCCTTCAGTGACCAGTTGGACGAGCGCCAGCGCTGGGACTTGGCCAGTTATGTGGCCGGCTTTAGCGCCGATGCGACTGCCGCCGGCTCGAATAACTTCAGCCTGGCTGAGCTGGTTGAACAAGCGCCGGCTCAGGTGCTTGCCGCCCAAGGTGCCGACCGCGCGGCTGCCTTCCGCGCCCAGCGTGCTACGCCGCCGCAACCGCAGCGTGGCCCGCAGGAGTTAATCGGCCATACCGTGCGCACTCTCGATCAGAGCTTGGCCGCCTATGCCAGCGGTGAGCACGAGCAGGCCTATGATTTGGCCGTGGGCGCTTATTTGGAAGGCTTTGAGCTGGTCGAAAGCGGCTTGAATAACCTCGATCCACAGCTGCGCAAAGACACTGAGAAAGCCCTGATGGCCTACCGTCAGGCGCTGCAAGATGGCTTGCCGCTGGGCGACACGGAAGCCTTGCTGCAACAGGCCAAACTCAAATTGCACAGCTGCGCTGATTTGCTCAAGACCGGTGGCATGAGCGCTTCGCTGAGCTTTATCTCCAGCTTGATGATTCTGCTGCGCGAAGGCTTGGAGGCGATTCTGGTGCTGGCGGCGATTCTCGCCTTCTTGCGCAATACCGGGCAGCAGCACTCTCTGCGCAGCGTGCATGCCGGCTGGGGCTTGGCATTGCTGGCGGGCGTGGCGACCTGGGCGTTGGCTGCCTATGTGATTGATGTGAGTGGTGCGCAGCGTGAATTGCTCGAGGGCAGCACTGCGCTGTTCGCCAGCGTGGTGCTGCTGTGGGTTGGCGTGTGGATGCACGACCGCCGCCATGCCGCCGCTTGGCAGGCCAGTATTCGTGGGCATTTGCAGGGCGGTGGCGGGCGCTTCGGCTTTGCCGCGCTGGCGTTCTTTGCGGTGTACCGCGAGTTGTTCGAAGTCATTCTGTTTTACGAAACCCTTTGGCTGCAGGCCGGCCCGGCCGGGCACGGCATGGTGCTGGCGGGTGCCGGCGCGGCGCTGCTGCTGCTGTTGGTGCTGGCGTGGGTGATTCTGCGCGGCACGGCCAAATTACCGCTGGCGACCTTCTTTAGCGTCAACGCCATCCTGCTCTGTGTACTGTCGGTGGTGTATGCCGGGCACGGCGTCAAAGCGTTGCAGGAGGCGGGAATCTTCGGTGCTCATCCGGTAGCGTTCTTTGAATTCGACTGGTTGGGTATTCACCCAGATGCGTGGTCGCTAACCGCTCAAGGTCTAGCGCTGGCAGGTGTGCTGTTGCTGTATGGGCGCAGTTGGTTGCGCCAAACACCGGCATGAGTGGTTTGCGCGTTTGGGTCGATGCGGATGCATGCCCGAAGTTGGCCAAGGACCAGCTGGTTAAGTTTGCCCTCAAGCGTCAGCTCCAGGTGGTGCTGGTGGCTGGGCAGGCGCAGATCAAGCCGGCATTCGCCTGCGTGCGCTTGATCGTGGTGCCCAGTGGGCCGGATGCCGCCGATGATTATTTGGTAGAGCATGCCGAGCCCGGTGAGCTGGTGATTTGCAGCGATATTCCGCTGGCCGACCGGCTGGTAAAGAAGGGCGTGGCGGCCCTCGATCCGCGTGGCAAAGAGTTCGACGCCAGCAACATGGGCGAGCGACTAGCCGTGCGCAACCTGTTCACCGAGTTGCGCGAGCTGGGGCAGATGGGGGGCGGTCAAGGCGCTTACGGCGAACGCGAGAAACAAGCCTTTGCCAATGCCCTCGATCGGATTCTGACCCGTCTGCAACGGCAGGTCTGAGCGTTCTTACTAGGCTGGGTTAGCCGCGTAGCGGTGTAACCCATCAAGCTTGATGGGGATCGCAAGCGCAACCCATCCGACCGTTAGCCAAGCAAACCGGGCTCGGGCTCAGCCGCACAGATACGTACCGGTCCCTACCGCTACCAAGCTGCCGTCATCGGCATGCAGTTCGGTGCGTACCACCGCCACCTTGTTGCCTGAGCGCAGCAGCACGGCTTGTGCATTGAAGTGCTGACCACGACCGGGGCGCAGGTAGTCGATGCGCAGATCAATAGTGCCAAGCTTGGACAGCTTGGCCATGCGCTCAGCGACGGACAGGTGGTGGTGGCGCTCAAAGGCGCCGATCAACGCCATGGCGCCACCGGTCACGTCCAGCAAAGAAGAGATCACGCCGCCATGCAGAATGCCTTGGACGAAGTTGCCGATCAGTTCGGGCTTCATCGGCAGGTGCATGGTGACCTTGTCGACCGCCAGTTCGCCAATCTGGATACCCAGTGACTGATTGAAAGGGATGCGCTCAAAGAAGCCACGCACCGCCTCTTGTAGCTCGGCGGTTAGTTCAAACGGGGCTTTATGCATGCGACACCTGTTAACCGTGAAAGGAGGCCTACGCTGGCGCACTGCCGCGACTTTGGCCAGCGTCGCGGCGGGTGTGGCTCAATAGTTGGCCGGTATGCCAGTGTTTTAGTTCGGGTGAGCCAATTCCAGCACCCGATCCACCAGCTTGTTGATGCCGGCGGCGGCTTGGCTGATCGAGTGGGCCAGCATATAGGCGGGTGTGGTCACCAGTTTACGCGCCGGATCTTCGCAGATTTCGCCGACCTCGCAGTCTTCGTGCGCACCGCCCATTTGATTGATCGCCGCAGCGGTGTCGGCATCATTGCCGATGCTACAGATCACCCCGGGGCCAAAAATACTCACGGCCAGCACTGGCGAAATACACATAAGGCCAATCGGTTTGTCCGACGCCGCAAAGCTCTGGGCGACGCGCAATACGTCCGGCTGCACGCTGCACGCGGCGCCTTGGCTGGCGAAGTCGCAGAGGTTTTTGGCTACGCCGAAGCCGCCCGGTAAAATCAGCGCGTCGTACTCACTGGCTTGCAGCTCGCGCACGTTGAGCACCTGGCCGCGGGCAATGCGCGCCGACTCGACCAGCACATTGCGGCTTTCGTTCATCGGTTCGCCACTCAGGTGATTGATCACGTGATGCTGCGCGATGTCTGGAGCAAAGCACTGCACCTGCGCGCCACGCTGATCGAGGCGGAGCAGGGTGAGCACGCTTTCGTGGATTTCCGCGCCATCGTAAACGCCGCAGCCGGAAAGAATGACAGCAACTTTCTTGTGCATGGTGATCTCCTGATAAGTCGTCTGGGGTTCGTGCGCGTGGCGCCACGAATGTCGTCAAATGTCCCCCAGATTGGCATTTGTCGTCGCTGCGCCCCGCAGGCCTTGGGCTAGGATGCAAGTTGTAGGGTCATCCTAGGGGCTGCGGCGGTTGTATCGCAAGCGAATGCCGCTGCAGGCTGTTGTGGTGCCCGTCCGGCATAAGGTTATGGGTGAGTGATGAATTACATTCTTTATGCGATTCCGTTTTTCTTCTTGCTGATCGGCCTTGAACTGCTGGTGGATCGCTGGCGCGGGCTCAGCACGTACCGCCTTGCAGACAGCATCAACAGCCTGAGTGCCGGCGTGCTGTCGCAGATTAGCGGCCTGCTGACCAAGGGCCTTGGTCTGCTGACGTATGGCTTGGCGTTACAGCATGTGGCGTTGTTTGAATTGTCGGCGCAGCAGGCGTGGGTCTGGGTGTTGGCGTTTGTGTTGTATGACTTTTGCTACTACTGGAACCATCGCCTCGGCCATGAGCGCAATGTGTTGTGGGCGGCACATTCGGTGCATCACCAGAGCGAGGACTACAACTTGTCCACGGCTCTGCGCCAGACCAGCAGCGGCTTTCTATTCAGCTGGATTTTCTATTTGCCCCTGGCGGTGTTGGGCGTGCCGCTGGTGGTGTTTCTCAGCGTGGCAGCGCTCAATTTGCTCTACCAATTTTGGGTGCATACCCGGCATGTGCCGAAGCTGGGTTGGTACGAGTGGATATTTGTCACACCGTCCAATCATCGCGCCCATCATGCGCAAAATGCGATCTACATGGACCGTAATTACGGCGGCGTATTTATCCTTTGGGACCGGCTGTTCGGCACCTTTCAGGAAGAGCTGGATGAGCAGCCGGTAATCTTCGGCGTGACCACGCCGCTAGCCAGTTGGAACCCGCTGTGGGCCAACCTGCAGTTTTATCTGCAGCTATGGCGTGATGCGACGCGGGCCGCTTCGTGGTGGGACAAGCTGCGCATCTGGTTTATGCCCACCGGCTGGCGTCCCGCTGATGTTGCGGCGCAGTACCCGCTGAGCAAGCCGGAGCTGAGTCAGTTCGTTAAATTTGAGGTGCCGTTAAGCCGCGGGCAAAAGATTTATGCCAGCGTGCAGTTCGCGTTCTGCCTGCTTTGCGGCACTTACCTGTTGGCGATCAACGCCAGCTTATCGCCGAGTCTGCTGCTGGCCAGCTGGGTATGGATCGCGTTTGCTCTGTACAGCTTGGGCGTGTGGCTGGAAAACCGCCCGTGGGCGCCGTGGCTGGAAGTGCTGCGGCTACTGTCGACGCTACCCTTACTGTTGGCGTTGCAGCAGGCGGCGCTGTTGCCTACGGGTATGGCGAGTTGGAGTTTGTTGGCGCTGTACACGCTGGCCAGTGCCGTGTGGTTGTGGCGCCGGCCTTGGTCTGCGCAGAGCTTGCGCACGGTTTGATCAGTCGACGCTTTTGTTGCTCTTCAGCCAGCGGCGCAGCCAGAACGCTGCGCCGATCAGCACCAGTGCACCGAGAATCCACAGCTCGTAGCGTTTGATATCGCCCAGTATGGTTTCCAGTGCGGCGCCAAAATAAAAGGCGGCGTAACCCACGGCTAGCGCCCAAACGATGGCACCAATACCGTTGAGCACTAAGTAGCGCAGCGGCGGATAACCCGACAGGCCGATGGCCACCGGCATCACCGTGCGCAAGCCATAGAAGAAACGAAAACTCAGCACCCACAGGTCCGGGCGGCGCTTGATCAGACGCAGCGCGCGCTCACCCATGTTATGCCAGCGCGGATTGCGCTCCAGCAACTGCCGGCCCTTGTAGCGGCCTAGGTAGTACCACAGTTGATCGCCGGCATAGCTGCCGCAAAATGCAGTGAGCAATACCCAATCAAGCTCCAGCTTGCCAAACGAGGCGGCAACACCGGCCAGCACCAGAATGGTTTCGCCCTCAAAAAAAGTGCCAAAAAATAAGGCGAGGTAGCCAAAGTCCTGGAGTAGTTGTTCAAGCATGATGGCGGCGTATAGAAGATGAGGGCTGGCAGACTAACCCTTCCTGCTTATGCGGGAAAGCGCTGGCCGCCGATTGCCCAGCTGTGGACAATGGCGGTATTGGTCTGCGTGGCACTGCTGCGACTACTCGCCGCAGGTCGGCGTGGGCTGTCATGCTTTGGTCATAATGTCCGCTTATAACTGTCACACTCGCCCGCCAGCGCGGGCTTAGGAGTCTGCCGTGAGCTTTACCCCCGCCAATCGTCTATTTCCTGCCACTCGCCTACGGCGTAATCGCCGTGACGATTTTTCCCGTCGTCTGGTGCGTGAGAATGTGCTGACGGTGGATGATCTGATTCTGCCGGTGTTCGTCCTCGACGGCGAAAACCGCCGCGAAGCTGTAGCCTCGATGCCTGGCGTAGAGCGCCTGTCCATCGACCTGCTGCTGCAAGAAGCCGAAGAATGGGTGGCCTTGGGCATCCCCGCATTGGCGCTGTTTCCGGTAACCGCGCTGGAAAAGAAATCCTTGCTGGCCGAGGAAGCCTGGAACCCAGAGGGCATCGCCCAGCGCGCTACCCGTGCGCTGCGGGCTAAATTCCCTGAGCTGGGCATCATCACTGACGTAGCCTTGGACCCGTTCACCACCCACGGCCAAGACGGTATCCTCGACGCAGAGGGCTACGTACAGAACGACATTACCGTTGATGCGCTGGTTAAGCAGGCTTTGTCGCATGCCGCCGCCGGTGCTCAAGTAGTGGCGCCGTCGGACATGATGGACGGCCGCGTGCAGGCGATCCGTGAAGCGCTGGAGCTGGCCGATCACACCAACGTGCGAATCATGGCTTACTCCGCCAAGTACGCCAGCGCCTATTACGGCCCGTTCCGCGATGCCGTGGGCTCGGCGGCTAACCTCGGCAAAGGCAGCAAGAACACCTACCAGATGGACCCGGGCAATAGCGATGAGGCTCTGCACGAAGTTGCTGCGGACCTGGCTGAAGGTGCCGATATGGTAATGGTTAAGCCAGGCATGCCATATCTGGATATCCTGCAGCGGGTGAAGACGGAATTTCGCGTGCCGACCTTTGTCTATCAAGTCAGCGGTGAATACGCCATGCACATGGCCGCCATTCAAAATGGCTGGCTGGGTGAAGCGGTCATCCTCGAATCGCTCACCGCGTTCAAGCGCGCAGGTGCTGATGGCATCCTGACTTATTTCGCCAAGCGTGCGGCACAGTTGCTTAAACAGGGTTAGAACACCCACAGGAAGACCCCATGAATACCGAAGGATCCAGCGCTACCCCGACCGCCGCCGAGCTGCCTGTAGAGGCGCCAGCCGTGGAGGTGATACCCGTACCGGAAGTGGCGGCTCAGAGCCCGGCTGCCTATGTGGTGCCGGGGCTGGATGACAGCAGTCTGTATATCCATCGCGAGTTGTCGCAACTGAAGTTCAACATTCGCGTGCTGGAGCAGGCGCTGGATGAGTCCTATCCGTTGTTGGAGCGGTTGAAGTTCTTGCTGATCTTCTCCAGTAACCTGGATGAGTTCTTTGAAATTCGTGTGGCCGGCCTGAAGAAGCAGATTACCTTCGCTCGCGAACAGGCCGGTGCCGATGGCCTGCAGCCGCATCAAGCGTTGGCGCGCATTGCCGAGCTGGTGCATGAACAGGTTGATCGGCAGTACGCCATTCTTAATGATGTACTGCTGCCGGAACTGGCTAAGCATCAGATCAACTTTATTCGGCGACGTAACTGGAACCTCAAGTTGAAGACTTGGGTGCGCCGCTTTTTTCGTGACGAGATCGCGCCGATCATCACCCCGATTGGCCTTGATCCGACGCACCCGTTCCCGCTGCTGGTGAACAAGAGTCTGAACTTTATTGTCGAGCTGGAAGGCGTTGATGCCTTTGGTCGCGACTCAGGCTTGGCCATCATTCCGGCGCCGCGGTTGCTGCCGCGCGTGATCAAGGTGCCTGAGGATGTCGGCGGTCCCGGCGCGAACTACGTATTCCTCTCGTCGATGATCCATGCCCACGCCGATGACCTGTTCCAAGGCATGAAGGTTAAGGGCTGCTATCAATTCCGCCTGACTCGTAACGCCGATCTGTCGGTCGATACTGAGGATGTTGAAGATTTAGCGCGCGCCCTGCGTGGCGAGCTGTTCAGTCGTCGTTATGGCGATGCCGTGCGCTTGGAAGTGGCCGACACCTGCCCGCAGCATTTGTCTGACTATCTGCTCAAGCAGTTCAGCTTGAGTGACAGTGAGCTGTACCGCGTGAATGGCCCGGTCAACCTGACGCGACTGTTCAGCATCACCGGTCTGGCCAGTCACCCAGAGTTGCAGTGCAAGCCGTTCACGCCGGTCATCCCTAAGGCGCTGCAGAACAGCGAGAACATCTTCAACGTGGTCAGCAAGCAAGACATCCTGCTGCTGCACCCGTTTGAGTCGTTCACTCCAGTGGTTGATCTGCTGCGTCAGGCGGCTAAAGATCCGCACGTGCTGGCGATCAAACAGACGCTGTATCGCTCCGGGGCTAACTCGGAAATTGTCGATGCGCTGGTGGAAGCCGCACGCAACGGCAAAGAAGTCACCGCCGTGATTGAGCTGCGTGCGCGCTTTGACGAAGAGTCCAACCTAGCGCTGGCCAGCCGTCTGCAGGCTGCTGGTGCGGTAGTAATTTACGGCGTGGTGGGCTTCAAAACCCACGCCAAGATGATGCTGATTCTGCGCCGCGAGAGTGGCGAGATTGTTCGCTACGCGCACCTTGGCACCGGCAACTATCACGCCGGTAACGCCAAGCTATACACCGACTACAGCCTGCTGACTTCGGATGAGGCGCTGTGCGAAGACGTCTCCAAACTGTTCAGCCAGCTGATCGGCATGGGCAAAACCCTGCGCATGAAGAAGCTGCTGCACGCGCCCTTCACGTTGAAGAAAGGCATTCTCGACATGATTGCGCGCGAAACCCAGTTCGCCAGCGATGGCCAGCCGGCGCACATCATGGCCAAGTTCAACTCGCTGACCGATCCGAAGATCATCCGCGCGTTATACAAAGCCAGCCAATGTGGAGTGAAAATCGACTTGGTGGTGCGCGGTATGTGCTGCCTGCGCCCCGGCGTGCCTGGGGTGTCGCACAACATTCAAGTGCGTTCGATTATTGGCCGCTTCCTTGAGCACAGTCGTGTGTATTACTTCTACAACGGTGGCGACGAGCAGTTGTATCTGTCCAGTGCCGACCTGATGGAGCGCAACCTCGACAAGCGCGTCGAGACGTGTTTCCCGATCGAAGGCAAGCGCCTGATTATGCGGGTCAAGAAGGAACTAGAGACCTACCTGACGGACAACACGCAGAGCTGGATTCTGCAATCTGATGGTCGCTACGTTCGTAATGCCCCGAGCGGCAACCAGTTGCACCGCAACGCTCAGGCCACCTTGCTGGAGAAGCTCACCAGCTTGCCGCCGGTACGTTAATTAGGCACGGCGAAAAAAGCCCCGACAGAGCGTTCTCTGTCGGGGCTTTTTGGTTTGTGCTGCAGGGCTAAAACGTTGCGCGTGCGGCGCTGCATCAGCCGGTGGCTATCGAGCGATCTAGCTAACACTCAGGGTAAAACTGAGGCGTTTGAGCCACTCGGCTTCTTGGGCGAAATCTGCTTGCGTGAGCGGGTTGGCCTCTAGCCAGCCCTCTGGGAAGTGCACGTCCAAGCTTTGTGGGCCGGCTTGCAGGACGACCTTGGGCATTTCCTGACCACCACGGATATGGTGAAACAAAATGGCAAAGCGCAGCAGCACACACAAACGCAGCAGGCTTTGTCGCTGATCGGCGAAGTCGTTGAGCTTGTCTTTGGGAATGTTACGGCGATGGCCGCGTACCAGCAGTGCCAGCATCTGCTGGTCAAGGCGCGAGAAGCCGGCCAAGTCCGAGTGCTCGATCAGGTAAGCGCCGTGTTTGTGGTAATGATAATGGGCAATGTCCAAACCGATTTCGTGCACCCGTGCGCCCCAAATCAGCAGGTCGCGGCACTCGTCGTCCAGCGCCCAATCGGTCGCCACTTGAGCGAATGCCGATAGGGCTTTTTCCTCGACCCGCGCCGCTTGCTCTAGGTCGACGTGGTAGCGTTCCTGCAGGGCGCTGAGCGTGCGTTCACGCACATCTTCATGCTGGTGACGGCCGAGCAGGTCGTAGAGCACGCCCTCACGCAGAGCACCTTCGGAATGATTCAACTCCTCCAGTGACAGCGCATCGAAAATCGCCTCCATGATCGCCAGGCCGGCGGGGAAAATACCTCTGCGATCGGGTTTGATGCCGGGTAGATCAAGTTTTTCGACATCACCAAGCTTCAGCACTTTGCGCTTAAGCCAGGCCAGGCCGGCCAGGTTGACGCCGCCGTTGCCTTTTCCGGCCTCTTTGAGCACCAAGCCGATGGCGCGAATCGTACCCGAAGCCCCCAGAACTTCTTGCCAGCCGAGACGCCGCAGGGCGTGTTCAATCCCCATCAGTTCAAGGCGTGCCGCGGTATAGGCCTGGGCGTAGCGCGCCGGCGTGATCTTGCCGTCACGGAAGTAACGCTGGCTGAAGCTCACGCAACCCATCTGCAGGCTTTCACGCAGCAGTGGCTCAAAGCGTTGGCCAATAATGAACTCAGTGCTACCGCCACCGATGTCCATTACCAAGCGTTTGCCGGGCGTGTCGGCACTGCTGTGGGAGACGCCGAGGTAGATCAGGCGCGCTTCTTCGCGGCCGGAAATAACTTCCACCGGATGACCCAGTACGGCTTCGGCGCGGCGGATAAACTCGCCGCGATTGCGCGCTTCGCGCAGCGCGTTGGTGCCAACGATCCGCACCGCGCCTTCTGGCAAACCGATAATCATCTGGGCGAACCGGCGCAGGCAGTCGAGGCCGCGCTGCATGGCTTCTTCGCTTAATAAGCGCTGCTCATCAATGCCGGCGGCCAGCTGGACCTTTTCGCCGAGGCGCTCAAGGATACGGATTTCGCCGTGATAAGCCTTGGCTAAAACCATATGAAAGCTGTTGGAACCTAGGTCGATGGCGGCAATCATGGAAAAGTGCTTGGCAGCGGCTTGCGGCATATTCGATAGGTCTCGATGCAGAACAACAACGTCCTGCCATGATAGGGGTTTGCGCCTAGGCGCGTCAGCTAACGCGGCGCAATGTCGCGCCGTAAGTCTGAGCAGTTGATCAATTCTACCTGCTATGACGATAGCTAGGCTTAATCGTCTGCGCCTTTCGGTCAGCGTAAAGGCGGGCTATCATGCGCGTCACTTATTGCTTGCGACCGCGGAGATTTTCCATGAGCGAATTCATCACCAATGTGACTGATGCCAGCTTCGAACAAGATGTGCTCAAGGCTGAAGGCGCAGTCCTGGTTGATTACTGGGCTGAATGGTGTGGCCCGTGCAAGATGATTGCACCGGTACTGGACGAAATTGCCCAGACTTATCAAGGCAAATTGAAAGTCTGCAAGTTGAACATCGACGAAAACCAAGACACTCCGCCGAAATTTGGCGTGCGTGGCATCCCGACGCTGATGCTGTTCAAGAACGGCAACGTCGAAGCTACCAAAGTTGGCGCCTTGTCGAAGTCGCAATTGGCGGCGTTCCTCGACGCTAACATCTGATTGCATGCGGCTCTGCCGCTGGTCAGTGTGATGCGAAAAGCCCCGCAAGTTGCGGGGCTTTTTTCTGTCTGCAGGCTGGACGACGCTATAAAACCGGTGTTACATTCGATCCGCAACGGTTTCTCCGCTGCCCTCTGTCTGCCGTCGCCGATGCATTCTGAATACGAATCCAGTGTAGCGATCTTGTCGCCTTCCTCGCGGCGCGGCCCCTTAAGCCAAGTGCTTACCTCTCTCTCCTCGTGATTACGTCATTCCTATGAATCTGACCGAACTCAAGCAAAAGCCGATTACCGAACTGCTAGAAATGGCCGAACAGCAGGGCATAGAAAATATGGCCCGTTCGCGCAAGCAAGATGTGATTTTCTCGTTGTTGAAAAAACACGCCAAAGGCGGCGAGGAAATTTCCGGTGATGGCGTGCTGGAGATTCTCCAGGACGGCTTCGGCTTCCTGCGCTCCGCTGACTC
>RCMZ01000818.1_pt1 | contig 15358 bp, 5 predicted proteins | sample 2041141 | NCBI WGS metagenome assembly RCMZ01 (sample SAMN09708263, study PRJNA481090) | Wastewater metagenome, whole genome shotgun sequencing project. | biome: sewage; isolation source: Davis station wastewater (DW) | place: Antarctica: Davis Station | collected 2010-03-01
GGGTGAGACGCTGACGGTGCATATGCGCTTTATCCATGCGCATTTTGGCGTCGGCACCATCGACGAACTCAGCGAACATTTGCGTCACCTGCTGCTGGGCATGCTCGATCAGCCCGAACTGGCGCTGGGTGACTTGTCGATGCAAGGTGCGGCCCGTCAACGACAGGTGGTTGCGCAATGGAATCCACCGGCGGTCGATTACCCGCGCGAGCAGTGCATTCATCAATTGTTCGAAGCCCAGGCCAAGCGGGCCCCCGAGGCCGTCGCGCTGGTGTTTGGCCAACAGTCGCTGACCTATGCCGAGCTGAATCAGCAGGCCAACCAACTGGCGCATCGGTTGCTGGCCGAAGGTGTCGGGCCGGATCGTCTGGTGGGGATTGCGGTGGAGCGCGGCTTGCCGATGATCATCAGCCTGCTGGCGATCCTCAAGGCCGGTGGCGCCTACGTGCCGCTGGACCCGGCTTACCCGGCCGATCGCCTGGCGTACATGATGCAAGACAGCGGCCTGAGGTTATTGATTACCCAGGCGCCGCTGCTTGGTTCGCTACCGATTCCGGGCGGCGTGCAGGCGCTGGTGCTGGAGGGCGAGGCAGGCTGGTTCGCCGGTTACCCGAGCCACAACCCACCGGCGTCGGCCGGGCCGGACAATCTGGCCTATGCGATCTACACGTCCGGTTCCACCGGCAAGCCCAAAGGCGTGATGGTGCCCCATGGCGCCCTCGGCAATTTCATTGCGAGCATGGCCCGCGAGCCGGGGCTTGCGGCGGGTGAACGGATCCTCTCGCTGACCACGTTCTCGTTCGATATCTTCGGCCTGGAGATCTACCTGCCGCTGACTGTCGGCGCCTGTGCGGTGCTGGTGGACAAAGACACCACCCTCGACCCGGACGCGATCCTCAGCACCGTCGCGAGCCAGCGCGTCAACACCCTGCAAGCCACGCCCTCGACCTGGCGCATGTTGCTCGACAGCCCGCAGGTGGCGGCGTTGCAGGGTTGCACCTTGCTCTGCGGTGGCGAAGCCCTGGCCGACGAACTGGCGGCAGGCATGCTCGCCCTCGGCGGCGCGGTGTGGAACCTCTATGGCCCGACCGAGACCACCATCTGGTCGGCAGCCCACCGCCTCGACGGCCAGCCATGGCTGGGGCGGCCAATCGATAACACCGCGTTGTACATCCTCAGCCAGGACGGTGCGTTGGCCCCGGTCGGCGTGCCCGGCGAGTTGTTGATCGGCGGCGATGGCCTGGCGCGTGGCTACTTCCAGCGTCCAGGCCTGACTGCCGAGCGCTTCTTGCCCGACCCATTCGGTGCGCCCGGCCAGCGCCTGTACCGCACCGGCGACCTGGCGCGCTACCGCGCCGAAGGGGTGATCGAATACCTCGGGCGCCTGGACCACCAGGTGAAAATCCGTGGCTTTCGCATCGAACTGGGGGAAATCGAGGCGCGCATCCAGTCCCAGGACGCTGTGCGGGAAGCGGCGGTGCTGGCCCTGGACGGGCCCAGCGGGCCACAACTGGTGGGCTATGTGGTACTCGCCGAACCTAGCGATAGCCCCGAACGGCACGCGACGTTGCGCGAGTCGATCAAGGCCGGCCTCAAGCAGCACCTGGCCGACTACATGGTCCCGGCGCACCTGGTGTTTGTCACGCAGATGCCCCTGACCCCCAACGGCAAGCTGGACCGCAAGGCCCTGCCGGCGCCGGACGTCAGCCAGATGCAACGGGCCTATGTGGCCCCGGCCTCGCCGCTCGAGCAGCAACTGGCCGAAATCTGGCAGCAAGTGCTCAAGGTCGAGCGTATCGGGCTTGGCGACAACTTCTTCGACCTGGGCGGGCACTCCCTGCAGGTGGTGGTGATGCTGTCTCGCGTGCGCGCGGTGCTTGGGGTGGACGTGGCGGTGAAGGACTTTTATGCCCAGGACAGCCTTGGGGCGTTGGCCAAAACCCTGGCCGACGCGGCCCAGGGCGATGGCCTGGCCGATGACTTTGACCTGATCTTCGATGTCCTCGATGAGCTGGAGCAGGAAAACCTGGAGGAAAGCAATGCTTAACAAAACTGCGGAACTGGTGGCGCGCATCAAAGACTTGAGCGCACCCAAGCGCGCGCAACTGTTCAGCAAGCTGGAACAACAGGGGGTCAATGTCGCGCGTTTCCCGATTGTGCCGGCCAGCGAGACCGGGCCCCAGGCCCTGTCGTATGCCCAGCAGCGGCAATGGTTCCTCTGGCAGTTCGACCCCCTGGGCAGTGCCTACAACATCTGCGCGGCCCTGCGTTTGAAGGGCGAGCTGGATGTCGAGGCGCTGCAATGCAGCCTGTCGCAGGTGCTGGCGCGTCATGAAGGGCTGCGCGCCGGGTTTGTGCAGGAGGATGAGCGGGTGCGGTGCATCATTCGGCCGATTGACGCGCTGGAACTTGCGGTACAGGACGCTGCGGCGGGCGACCCCGAGTCGGTCATCAAGGCGTTTGTCCAGGTGCAGAGCAGCCAGCCGTTCGATCTGGAACACGATCTGTTATTGCGTGCCGCAGTGTTGCGCCTGGCGGACGATGAGCATGTGCTGGTGCTGACGTTGCACCACATCATCACCGATGGCTGGTCGATGCAGATCATGATCGATGAGCTACTGGCGCTGTACATCGCCCAGGTTACGGGCACGCCATGCGCGTTGCCGGCGCCGGTCATCCAGTACGCCGACTATGCCGCCTGGCAGCGGCAATGGCTGGAGGCCGGGGAAGGGCGCCGGCAGCTGGATTACTGGCGTGGCAGACTGGGCACAGAGCACGTCCTGCTTGAGCTGCCGGTGGATCGCCCGCGCCTGGGGCCGCCGGACCAGCAGGGTGCGACGCTGCCGCTGGCGTTGGACCGCGCCCTGAGCGATGGCCTCAAGGGCCTGGCGCAGCAGCAAGGGGTGAGCCCGTTCATGTTGCTGCTGGCGTCGTTCCAGGTGCTGTTGCACCGTTACAGCGGCCAGTCGGATATCCGCGTCGGCGTGCCCACCGCCAACCGCAACCGCGCCGAGACGGAGCGGGTCATCGGCTTTTTCGTCAACACCCAGGTGATGCAGGCCACGCTCGACAGCCAGCAGCCGTTTGCGGACTTTGTGCAGACCGTCAAGGCCGCCGCCCACGAGGCCCAGACCTGGCAGGACCTGCCGTTCGAGCAGTTGGTGGAGGCGCTGCAACCCGAGCGCAACAGCCTGCACACGCCGTTGTTCCAGGTCATGTTCAACCACCAGATGGAAGCTGGCCGATTTACCGATGGCCAGCCCCTGGGCGGGTTGCTGTGCACCCCGGTCGACTCGGAAAACCGCAGTGCGCCGTTTGACCTGACCCTCAATACCTTCGACGGGCCCGATGGCCTGTCGGCGGCGCTCACCTATGCCACCGACATCTTTGACGCCTCGACTGTCGAGCGCCTGGCGCGGCACTGGCAGGCCTTGTTGCAGGGCATGCTCGATGACCCCCGCCAGCGCATTGGCCAACTACCGATGCTTACCGCCGCCGAACAACGCCTGGCGCTGCAAAGCTGGAACAGCAGCACCGCCGACTACCCTCGCCACAGCGCCATCCACCAGTTGATCGAGGCCCAGGCCGCCCGTACTCCGGACGCTGTGGCGTTGGTGTTTGATACACAGTCGTTGACCTTTGCCCAGCTCAACCAGCAGGCCAACCGCCTGGCCCATCGTTTGATCGAAGCCGGCGTGGGCCCGGATGTGCTGGTGGGCATCGCGGTGCAGCGCAGCGTCGACCTGGTGGTCGGGCTATTGGCGATTCTCAAGGCTGGTGGCGCCTACATCCCGCTGGATCCGGCGTACCCCGAGGATCGCCTGGCCTACATGATGCAAGACAGCGGCCTGGCCCTGCTGCTGACCCAGGCGCCGTTGCTCGCGCGCTTGCCGATCCCGGCCGGGGTCAGTGCGCTGGTCCTGGACCAGCCGGGTGCGTGGCTCGATGGCTACAGCGTGGAAAACCCACTGCCGCGCAGCACCGCCGAACACCTGGCCTACGTGATCTACACCTCCGGCTCCACCGGCAAGCCCAAAGGCGTGATGGTGCGCCATGGTGCGCTGACCAACTTTGTGTGCAGCATGGCCCGCCAGCCGGGGTTGCACGCCCAGGACCGGTTGCTGTCGCTGACCACCTTCTCGTTCGATATTTTCGGCCTGGAAATCTACGGGCCGCTGCTGGTCGGCGCGACCCTGGTGCTGACCGGGCAGGACATCAACCTCGACCCGCAAGCCTTGCTGGCCCTGGTCAAGCAGCAGCGCATCAGCGTGTTGCAGGCCACGCCTTCCACGTGGCGCATGCTGCTCGATCACCCCCAGGCCGAGGCCCTCAAGGGCTGCAAGCTGCTGTGCGGCGGTGAGGCGCTGCCCCTGGAGCTGGCGACCCGACTTTTGGCGCTCTCGCCCCAGGTGTGGAACCTCTACGGGCCGACCGAAACCACCATCTGGTCGGCGCAGTACCCACTCACGCCGACCCAGCCACAGCCGTGGCTCGGCGGGCCGATTGCCAATACCAGCCTGTATATTCTCGACGATAACCTGGCGCCGGTGCCGGTCGGGGTCGCCGGCGAATTGTTGATTGGCGGCGACGGCCTGGCGCGGGGTTATTTCCAGCGGCCGGCACTCACCGCCGAACGCTTCTTGCCTGACCCATTTGGTGCGCCCGGCGCGCGCCTGTATCGCACCGGCGACCTGGCGCGCTACCGCGCGGACGGGGTGATCGAGTACATCGGCCGCGTGGACCATCAGGTGAAAATCCGTGGGTTGCGGATCGAACTGGGGGAAATCGAAGCGCGGCTGTTGGAGCAACCGCCAGTGCGCGAAGCCGCCGTGGTGGTGCGGGACGTCGCTGGCCATCCGCAGTTGGTGGCGTACGTGGTTGCCGTGCAAGCGGTCAGCGATGAGCAGGCGCTGCGTGAGGCGTGCAAGCGTCAGCTCAAGGGCGACCTGCCGGAGTACATGGTGCCCAGCCATTGGGTCTTCCTCGACAGCCTGCCGCTGACTCCCAACGGCAAACTCGACCGCAAAGTGTTGCCGGCGCCGGATGCCAGCGCCCTGCAGCAACACTACATCGCGCCGCGCAACGCCCTGGAGCAGCAGATCGCCGAGGTCTGGCAGCAGGTGCTGGGCCTGGCGCAAGTGGGGGTGAGCGACAACTTCTTCGAGCTCGGCGGGCACTCGCTGCTGGCCACCCAGGTGATCGCGCGACTCAAGCAAACCCTGGCCAGCAACCCAGGCTTGCGTGACCTGTTCAACGCTCCGGTGCTGGAAGATTTTGCCGCATTGCTGGCAAGCCGTTCGGCTGTGCAGCCGGCGCAAATCGCCTTGCACGCCCATGGCCCGCGCAGCACTGCGCCGTTGTCCCTGGCCCAGCGTCGCTTGTGGGTGGCCGAGCAGTTCTCGGCCGGCAACGGCGCGTATGGCATGCCCTTGGCGTTGCGCTTGCGTGGCGAAGTCTCGCTGGCGTTGTTGATCGAAAGCCTCAAGTGTGTGGTGCAACGCCATGAGGTGCTGCGTACCGCCTATGTCGCCGACGATGACGGCGATCCACTGGCGGTGATCGCGCCTGAAGTGAATGTGGACTTCGCCGTGGTCGACCTGTCGCACCTGGACCGCATCGAACAGGAAGCCCAGGTCGCCCAGGCCACACTGGACAATACCCGGCGCCCGATCAACCTGGCGCAGGCGCCGTTGTTCCGTGGGCAGATCCTGCGCCTGGGCGCCCATGAACATGTGCTGCTGTATTCGATGCACCACATCATTTCCGATGGTTGGTCGATGGCGGTGCTGGTGGGTGAACTGGTGCAACACTACGCCGCCCTCAAGCAGGGGCGTGGCATCGATCTGCCGCCGCTGCCGGTGCAATACAGCGACTATGCGCAATGGCAACTGGCGCTGGAGCAGGCCGGGGTATTGCAGCAACAGGCCGGCTACTGGAAGGACGCCCTGGCCGGTCACCCTGGGCAACTGCTGCTACCGACAGACTTTGCGCGGCCGCCGATGCCGTCGTTCGAGGGCTCCAGCGAGTCATTCAGCGTGCCGCCGGCGTTGGGCGAGGCACTGAAAAGCCTGTCCGCACGCCAGGGTGTCACGCCTTACACCACGTTGTTGGCCGCATTCCAGGTGTTGCTGCACCGCCTCGCCGCCAGCGACGACCTGCTGGTGGGTGCCGATGTGGCGGGGCGCCAGCATGCCGAGCTGGAAGGCCTGATTGGTTTCTTCGTCAATATCCTGCCCCTGCGCTCGCGCTTCGACGCCCGGGCGCGCTTCAGCGATTTCCTCGCCGCGGCCCGGGAAACCTCCCTGAGTGCCTTCGAACACCAGGACCTGCCCCTGGACATGATCGCCGAAGCCAGCAACGTGCCGCGTCACAAGGGTTTCAACCCCTTGGTGCAAGTGCTGTTCGTGATGAACAACCTGCCGGTGCACAGCGCGGGCCTGGCGGACATTGCGGTGGAAATGGTGCCCAGCCTGGGCGGCTATTCCAAGTTCGATATGGCGTTGTTTATCGACGAAGACCACGGCCAGTGGCAGGGCACCTGGCAGTACGCCAATGACTTATTCAAACAAGAGCGCATCACCGAACTTGTGAGCGCCTGGATGGGAATTCTTCAACAGATTGTCATGGATCCAGACATCCGATTAGGGGACATCATCATGCCGTCGAATACCGCTGTTGCTCCTGCCGCACCTGCCAGCCCGAAGGCCGACAAGCTGGGCAAGTTCCTCAAGAAACCGTCGAGCCCGGTGGCCAGGGCCCCGCTGCCGGCGATGCGTGAATCGCTGTTGAACGCCGATCAGGTGTTCCCGTTGCTGATGGAACCCAACGACCCGGGGCTCGACCTGGTGACCTGGGTCCAGGCCAATCGCGCCCTGGTCGAAGAGAAGCTCGCGCGGCATGCGGGGATCCTGTTCCGAGGCTTCGCCATGCGTGACATCCACGACTTTGAGGCCTTTGCCGAAGCCGTCCAGCCGGGCCTGTATGGCCAGTACGGCGACTTGCCGAAGAAAGAGGGCGGCAAGAACACCTATCGCTCCACACCTTACCCGGAAAAGAAAATGATCCTGTTCCATAACGAGAGCTCGCACCAGGATCGTTGGCCGCGCAAGCAGCTGTTTTTCTGTGAGCAACCGTCGCCCGTGGGCGGGGCCACGCCGGTGGTCGATTGCCGGCAGATGTACCTGCGTTTGCCGCAAGCGTTGCGCGATACCTTCGAAAGCAAGGGCCTGCTGTATGTGCGTACCTTTGCCGACAAGCTCGACGTGTCCTGGCAGCATTTTTTCAAGACCGAAGACCGCGCCCAGGTCGAGCAGCGTTGCGCGCTGGCTGGCATCCAGTGGGCCTGGCTGGACAACGACGAACTGCAGATCCGCACCCCGTGCCCGGCGATCATCACCCACCCGAGCACCGGCGAGAAAACCTTCTTCAACCAGGTGCAACTGCACCATATCTACTGCCTGGACCCCGATGTGCGCGACGACTTGCTGGGCCTGTTCGGCCCCGAGCGGATGCCGCGCCACGTGTACTACGGCGACGGCAGCCCGATTGAAGACGCGGTGATGCAGCAACTGGGCGAACTCTACGAGGCCTGTGCGGTGCGCTTTGACTGGCGCAAGGGCGATGTGATCCTGCTGGACAACATGCTCGCCGCCCACGCCCGCGACCCCTTTGAAGGCCCACGCAAAATCGTCGTGGCCATGGGCGAAATGATCGAACGGCGCGACCTGGAAACGGTAGTGCCCTCCACACGTATGCAAACTGAAGGGACTGACGCATGAGTACGCTTAACGATGCAGGCCTGGCGCTGCTCGCCGAACAGCAGCAGCGGGTGCTGGACGCCCAGGGCGGCGCGAGCTGGGGCGACATTGCGCACCTGCTGTCTATCCAGATCAGCGGCGCGCTCGATGTGCCACGGCTGCAAGCGGCGTTTAGTGGATTGCGCCAGCGTCACACAGCGCTCGCGGCGCGTTTGGCGACCGCGCCCGGTTACCGTGGCCTGCGGCAGTTCTTTGATGCCGGGGCGGCGAATGGGGCACTGGCGGTGGATGAGTCCAGTAACACCGCGCAGGTCCTGGCGCTGTGGTGTCAGCGCCCGGTGAGCTTGGCGTCCGGAGTGTTTTTTGAGGGCCTGTTGCAGCGTATCGACACGCAGCACTGGCAACTGACCCTGGGCCTGGCGGGTTTTATCGGCGACCAGGCCAGCCTGGAAATTCTCTATCAAGACCTGTGCACAGCCTATGAGCAGGGCAGTTGCAGCGTGGACGAGGAACTGGGGCAGTTTGCCCAGTACCTGGAATGGCACGCAGAAGTGGTGCTTGACGAAGACGCGGATACCGCCAAGGCCTATTGGCAAACCTACCTGGCGGGCGCTGGCGCGCTGGCGCCGGACTTGCCGGGCCGCTACGCCAATACCGTGCAGGGCAAGGCCGTTGGGCAGTCCCTGAGTACCGACCTTGACCCGCGCGTGTTGGCGCGCCTGGGCCAGTTGGCGACCCAGCACGGCACCCAGGTGACCACGCTCTTGCAAGCCGCCTGGTGGGTGCTGCTGGCGCGGATCAGCGGGCGCGAAGGGTTTGTCGCAGGCCTGCGGCATGACGCGCGCGCGGACTATGAGTTCTTCGCGCCGACCGTGGGCCTGTTGCAAAGAACCCTGGCGCTGCACCTCGACCTGGCGCCGACGGCCTCGTTCAGCAGCGTCCTGGCGCAGTTGGCGGGGGTGCTGGACAGCCATGGCACCTGGCAGGAATATGCGCCGCTCGACGCTGGCCTGCCGCTGACCCATGGCTTTGGCGTGCGCCGCCAGCCGGCAGCGCGCGCAGTGGGGGCATGCACTTGGAGTGGCGCCTACAGTGCTGATCTGCGGCCGCTGTTTGAACTGGCGCTGAATGTCGATGTGGAGGAGGGCGGCGCGGTTACCGGGCTGTCGCTGGACTATGCCGCCGCCGTGTACAGCCAGGCATCGATGCACACGCTGCTGGCGCAGTATCAAGTGCTGCTGGCCAGTGTGCTGGAGCAGCCGGACGCGGCCATCGCTACCTTGAGCCTGTTGGGGGAAGCGGAGCGCCAACGCTTGCTGGCATTCAATCCTGCGACCCAAGTGCTGGAAGAGCGGGTGCTGTTGCCCGAGCATATTCTCAATTGGGCCGAAATCACCCCGGATGCGCTGGCGTTGGTGGCGGGTGGGCAATCGTTGAGCTATGCCGGGCTGGACGCCGGTGTGCGCCAACTGGCCGGCCGTCTGCGCCAGCACGGCGTTACTGCGGGCGGTATCGTCGCCCTGGCGTTGCCGCGCGGCGTGGCCCAGGTGCTGACCATTCTTGCCACCTGGCGCACAGGGGCCGCCTACCTGCCGCTGGACCCCAGCTGGCCCGCGGCCCGCCAGGCCCAACTGGTGGCGCAGGCCGGCGCGCAACTGCTGGTCACCCAGGGCGCGGCGCCGGATGGATTGGGCTGTGCGGTGCTGGATCTCGATCAACCGGTGCAGCAGCCGTTGCCGGAAGGGCCGAGCGCGAACCTGCAAGGCCAGGACGCGGCCTATGTGCTGTTTACCTCCGGCACCACCGGTGTACCCAAGGGCGTGGTGGTTGAGCATCGGCAATTGCTCAACTATGTCGCGGGTGTCAGCGGTGAGCTGGACCTGGCCGCCTGCCGGCACTTCGCTCAGGGCTCAACCGTCGCCGCCGACCTGGGCAATACCAGCCTGTTTGGTGCGTTGTACAACGGCGCCACCTTGCATATCGCTGATGAAGCCACGATGCAGGATCCGCAGGCGTTTGCAGCGTTTATCCAGACCCAGGGCATCGACTGTCTGAAAATCGTCCCGTCCCATCTTGCGGCCTTGCTCGAAGCACCGCAGCCGACAGTACCGGCGACCCTGATCCTCGGCGGCGAGGCCATCGGCCAGGGGTTGGTGGCGCGCATCTTCAACCTGCGCGCCGATTGCCGCCTGTTCAATCACTACGGCCCCACCGAAACCACCGTCGGCGTCGCCGTGCATGGGATCAGCCCGGACGACTTGCAGCAGATGGCGATTGCCCTGACTCGGGTGCTGCCAAACAACCAGTTGTACATCCTCAACGAGGACCAGCAACTGGTGGCCAGCGGTGAACTGGGTGAGCTGTATATCGGCGGCCAGCAATTGTGCCGAGGCTACCTGAATGACCCGGTGCAGACCGATGCCGCGTTTATCAGCAGTCCGTTCGTCCCTGGCGAGCGCCTGTACCGTAGCGGCGACCTGGCCCGTTACCTGCCCCAAGGCGGCATCGCCCTGTATGGCCGGCGCGACCACCAGGTGAAGGTGCGCGGGTTCCGTATCGAACTGGCAGAGATCGAACAACACCTGCTGCGTGCCCCAGGAGTGAGTGAAGCCGTGGTGCTGCTGGCGCAGGATGAGCCGGTAGCCTTTGTACTGCCGAGGCAGGACGCGCCAGCGCACTGGCTGCAAACCCTCAAGCAGCACATGGCCGAGCACTTGCCGGCGGTGATGGTGCCGCGTCAGTACCAAGTGGTGCAGCACATGCCCCGCCTGGGCAATGGCAAAGTCGATCGCCAGGCCTTGCAGCGCCTGGAGCCCATCGATGAAGACGACAACTTCGCCGAACCCCAGGACGCCCTCGAAGCCTTGCTGGCCAGCCGCATGGCCCAGTTGCTGGGTCGTGACCGCCTGGGCCGCGACCGCGACTTTTTTGCCGCCGGCGGCCATTCGCTGCTGGTGATCAAGCTGGTGGCGGGGATTCGCAAACTGCTGCACTGCGAAGTCCATCCCGGCATCGTGTTCGACCACCCAAGCCCCGGCGAGCTGGCCCAGGCCCTGCGCGCCCAGGAAGACAGCCCTGGCCAACTGGAAAAACTGGCCCAGGCACGTTTGCGCCTGGATGCATTGAGCCCAGAGGAGAAGGCCGCGTTACTGGAGAAGGCGCGCCAACAGGCGGCAGTGCAGAGCTGAGACGGTTGCGGGCGCTGGCGGTCAGTCAGCGCCCGCACGTTTTATGCTGTTGCGAACGATTCTCATAAATTGTAGTCTAGCGCCCCCTATGTGTGCCCTGCACACGGATGCCCATGGAGTGTGCGTTGGATAATCTGGATCGGTTGTTTCGCCTCTATCATCGCGAACTGCAGCAGATTGCCTACCGTCGGCTGGGCGACCGGGAAATGGCGGCCGACCTCATGCAGGACGCGTTTGTGCGCTACGTCGGCCTGGACCGGCAGCAGCGCACCCATACCATCACCAATCCGCGGTTTTTCCTGATTCGCGTATTGCGCAACCTGATCATCGACCTGGGCCGCAGCCGCACACGGCGCGGGCCGATGGACTCGCTGGAGGATGTGCAACACGAGTTGCTCGACCCATGCCCGGGCCCTGCGGCACTGGTGGAAATGCGCCAGCAATTGCAGCTGTTGCAGCAGGCGTTGGGAGAATTGTCCGAGAACAGCCGCCAGGCCTTGCTGCTCAACCGCCTCGACGGCTTGGGCCATGCGGCGATTGCCAAGCAACTCGGGGTGTCTCCCAGTATGGTCAGCAAATACATCATGAGCGCGGTGCTGCATTGCGCCCGGCGTCTTGGGATGACCGAGTGACACTGGAAAAACCTTCGCCATTGCTGACCGAGCAGGCGTTGCAGTGGCTGGTCGACCTGCATTCAGGCAGCCCCGAGGCACCGACCTGGGATGCCTACCTGCAGTGGTGCGAAACCTCGCCCGAACACCAGCGTGCCGCCCATGCGGCGGAACGACTGTGGGAGAGCCTGGGCAGCGCACTGGAGCGCCCACCTGGATCGTCACGCCGCTTGTTGCAACTGGGGCTGGTCGTCGCATTGAGCCTGGCGGGCGGCTTGTCCTGGCAGGCGGAGCAACACGGCTGGATGGCGGACCAGGTGACCGGCCTGGGTGAGCACCGCCGCGTCACACTGGACGACGGCTCGCACCTGGAACTGGCGCCGCGCACCCGGGTGGATATCGACATGCAAGGTGGTCGCCGGGTGCTGCATCTGTATACCGGCGAACTGTTCGTCCAGGTCGCCCCCGATACCCAACGCCCCTTCGAAGTACGCGCCGGGCGCGGCAGCCTGCGCGCGCTGGGCACTGGCTTCGACGTGCGACGCGAGGGCGAGCAGGTGCGGATGGTCGTCACCGAACACGCCGTGCGTGTGACCTTGGACGGCGACCCGCAGACCACCGATGTCGAGGCCGGACAGGCCGTGCAATACGGCCCGGACGGCCGCGCGCGCACCCAACCGGTCGACGTCGGCACCGCCACGGCCTGGCGCCGCGACAAACTGGTGTTCAACCGCCAACCCCTGGGCGAGGTGCTGGAGCAACTGGGTCGCTACCATCGCGGCGTGATCTGGGTCCGCGACAACAGCCTGCGCGACCTGCCCGTGACCGGCATCATCGCCACCGACGATACCGACGCCCAACTCAAACTGCTGCAACGCACCCTGCCACTGCGGGTGCGCCTGCTGCCGTGGCTGACCGTGATCGAGCGCGACGACTCGCGCCGACAGTAACCCATGCGCAAAAAATACGCTGGCCGCCGCTGTCGGGTTTCAGAAGGCTGACGTCTTTCCTGTTGAGATTGATTTTTATTTGGCTGATTTCAGCAGGGGGAGCGTTATGCAGCATCTGATCAGGCACACCGCGGGAGCGTTATGCAGCATCTGATCAGGCACACCGCCTTGAGCCTGGCACTAGCCACGGCCAGTGCCGTGGGAATAAGCCTGCCGGCACAGGCGGCGCAGCAGCAGAAGACCGACAACCGGGCCTACGATATCGAAGCCGGTCAACTTGACCAGGTACTGACGCGCTTTGCCGAGCAATCCGGGTTGCGGTTGATGGTCGTCAGCGAGTGGGTGGCGGGTCAGCAGTCGCAAGGGTTGAAGGGGAACTACCCGGTGCAGGAGGGGCTTGACCGGTTGTTGCTGAACAGCGGCCTGGTCGCCCGGCTCAGTGATGATGTGATCTTGATTGAAAAGGCCCCGGTGCAGGGAGGGGCGGTGGAGTTGGGGGCTACCACGATTCAGGGGCAGGGGATGGGGGAGATGACGGAGAATTCGGGGTCGTACACCACCGGCCTGACCAGTATCGGCTCGAAGACTCCGACCAGCCTGCGGCAGACGCCGCAGTCGGTGTCGGTGGTGACTGCGAAGGTTATTGAAGAAAAGCGCATGACCGACCTGGCCGAAGCGATGAAAACCACGCCAGGCATTACGGTCACCAACAATAACTTCCGGTTGTCAGACTTCTCCTCTCGAGGCTTCAACATCGAGAACATTCAAATCGACGGTGCCGCTCCCATGGCCCTGGGTACCACGTCGGGAAGTTTCTATTCCAACAAGAGCTACGACCTGGTGGAGTATGACCACGTTGAAGTCTTGCGGGGTGCGTCCGGGTTGTTCGGCGGTACAGGCGATCCAGGCGGCATGATCAACCTGGTACGCAAGCGCCCGTTGGATGCCTACCAGTTAAAGATCGATGTCTCGGCGGGGAGTTGGGACAACTACCGCACGCAGATGGATGTCACCGGACCTTTGGGGTTTGACGGCAAGCTGCGTGGGCGCATGGTGGCGGCCTACACGGATCGCCAATACATGGCTGATGATCGCGCCCTGGAAAAGCCGATTTTCTACGGGGTGTTGGAAGCGGATATCACGGATGACACACGACTGACCCTGGGTGGGCGTTCTGAACGCATCCACGAGACGGGTTCAGGTACGGGCTTGCCGCGTTACCTTGATGGCCGGGATCTAGGACTTTCGCGAAGCGCCAGCCTGACACAGAACTGGGCGTACCTGGATGGTCGATCCCAGGAAATCTTTGGCAAGATCGATCATGAGTTCAACGAGAACTGGAAGGGGAACGTTTCCTATACCCAGACCCTGGATTCAGGGTTTTCCAAAAGCGCGTTCTCATTTGGCGCGGTTGATCCTGCGACCATGACAGGGCCCAATACCGGGGGCTCTAATAACAAATATCGTAGCGATCAAAAGCTGTTTGATGTGAATCTCGCCGGCAAATTCGAGGCAATGGGGTTGCAGCACGAACTCCTTGTGGGGATGGATCACCAGAAGATCACCAGTTCATGGGCGGGGACTGCCCAGGCCACTGGGTCGGGTGTGCCAATCGATGTCTTTAACCCAGCACCATGGCCACAGCCCGACACCGACAAAGATTTTTTCCACCGTTTTAGCCCTAACACCCAAGTGCAGTACGGCCTGTATTCCACCCTGCGTTTGCAATTGGCCGCGCCGTTGCACCTGATTGTCGGTGCTCGTGCGCAACGTTATAAATTCGATCAACTCTATCGTTCCCGCGACAAGGGGGTCTGGGGTACTGATTCAGATGTTTCTGTTCGCGAACCCACGAAGGTGGTGCCATACGGCGGCATCGTCTATGACCTCACGGATGAATGGTCGACATACGCCAGTTATTCCGAGATTTTCAAACCACAGCAAACCAAACTGATGGGGCCGTATCCAGGTAGCCCTATCGAGTCCATGACGGGCAAGACCTATGAAACGGGGGTCAAGGGAGAACTGTGGGGCGGGGCTGTCAATACGTCGTTTGCGCTTTACTACCCCAGCCGTAAAAACGAGGCAGTACTTGATCCTCGCTACGAAGCGTCCAGTGTGCTGCACGGCGGTAACTGCTGCTACTTACCTCAAGGCGAGGTAACCAGCAAGGGTGTTGATATGGAGTTCACCGGCGAAGTGTTGCCGGACTGGAACGTACTGGCCGGTTACACCTATAACCACAACCGCAATCGCACTCAAGCCAAAGTGTTCAGCAGTGTGACACCCAAGCATCAGGTCAAACTCTGGTCTACCTACCGTCTGCCAGGCGTATTCAATGACCTGAAGTTGGGCGGCGGCGTGAATCTACAGAGTGCTACGGATGTCAGCGGGACAACCTGGTTTGCCCCTCAAAAGCGGTATTACGATTTTAAATACAGCCAGTCCGGATACGCCGTCTGGGACGCCATGGCCGAGTATCAGTTGGATGAGAACTGGAGCGTGCTTTACAACATCAATAACCTGTTCGACAAGCATTACTACAGCAAACTGGGGACACCGTCCTCGGGCAACTGGTATGGCGATGAACGCAACCACATGGTGACCTTGCGCGGTACTTTCTGGTAAGTCGCAGATAAAAATGAACCCGCGTGATTGCGGGTTTTTTAATGAGCGCATGCCAGCCTTGGCAGCCTGTGATGGTTCGTCATGAGCGCAGTTTCTGGCGAAAAATAAATACATATCGCCACTGTCGGTGTTCATAAGGCTGACGTCTTTCCTGTTGAGATTGATTTTTATTTGGCTGATTTCAGCAGGGGGAGCGTTATGCAGCATCTGATCAGGCACACCGC
>RCMZ01000675.1_pt1 | contig 15232 bp, 10 predicted proteins | sample 2041141 | NCBI WGS metagenome assembly RCMZ01 (sample SAMN09708263, study PRJNA481090) | Wastewater metagenome, whole genome shotgun sequencing project. | biome: sewage; isolation source: Davis station wastewater (DW) | place: Antarctica: Davis Station | collected 2010-03-01
CGCGAAACGCGAAACGCGAAACGCGAAACGCGAAACGCGTCCACTCGGCAAACTATAGCTTGCCAGTAAGCGGATACGGGGAATTCCAACAGCAGCGGGCAGCACGTCAACGTCAGCTTACGGGCGGCGCTTCTCACGGCGGCTCAGGGCCCATGTCCGACATTCGACGACCTTCATGTGAATTGGTCATAAAACACCTCAATCTGGGTTGTAGCGACCAAAGCCTGGAGCGGAAAGACAAGCCAAGGAGTTTCGACCTCCATGTCATTGAGGCGAACTAACACATATCTGGATTCCCGATGCACTGTTTCCATGCTGTGCGTCGGATGCACTCACTTCACTTTTGATAGCTGGTAGCGTTTATTCAATAAGCGCTAGAGGCACTTTTCGCTTGTATTTCTCGCGATGCGAAAGTAATCGGTAACCCACGCCCTCATCCCTGCCCCCGCCTCGCACACTCCCCCACCACCCAATCCCTGAACGCCTTCACCAGCGGCGTCTGCGCTCGCGCCTCGGGGTACACGAGGTAATACGCATCGGTACTCGTCAGCACCTGGCCGGAAAGCTCCACCAGGCTCCCTGCCGCCAGTTCCTGCTCAATCAAAAAACGCGGCAGCAGAGCAGCGCCAAGGTGTGATACGGCGGCCTGGGCGATCATGGCGAAGTGCTCGCACTGGGGGCCGCGCAGGGCCAGGGCGGTGGGGGCGCCCACCAGCTCAAACCACTCTGCCCATTGGGTGGGGCGTGTGCTTTGCTGTAGCAGCACCACGCGCGTCAGGTCGTGCGGGGTGCGGATGCTGTGGTGGTCGCGGTAGGTGGGGCTGCACACGGGCACGGTTTCTTCGTGCATCAGGTATTCGCACACGGCGCCCGCCCAGTGCGGCGTGCCGAAGTGGATAGCCGCGTCAAACGGCGTGCCCGCAAAGTCAAAGGGCTCGGTGCGGGCCGAGAAGTTGACCATGGCCTCGGGGTGCAGCGCCATGAAGCGCCCCAAGCGCGGGATGAGCCAGCGGGTGCCCAGCGTGGGCAGCACGGCCAGGTTGAGCAGGCCGTCGGTGCTGGAGAACGCCATGGCCTTTTGTGTGCTGGCGGACAGTTGTTGCAGCACGGCCAACACGTCGGCAGCGTAGACGCGGCCTGCATCCGTCAGCACCACGCGCTGGCGCACGCGGTGGAAGAGGGCGGTGCCCAGTTGATCTTCGAGCTGGCGGATCTGGCGCGACACCGCGCTTTGCGTGAGGTGCAGCTCCTCGGCCGCGCGCGACACGCTCTGATGGCGGGCTGCGGCCTCAAAGGCCAGCAGGTCGGCGGTGGAGGGCAGGAAGGTGCGGCGCAGCAGGGTCATGTTGGGTAAATAGCTGGGTCATGCGTTGGGGGAATGATGGGCGTTGGCCGTCTATGCACTATTTGGGGTTGTAGCGCTTATGGCGTAAGCGCTGGTAGCTCTGCAATTTTCAGCCACTTCATTCTTAATTGTGATCAAGTAGTTCCGTTTTTTTGCTATCCACTGCGGCGGGATTGGCGGATATTGGCGAATGGATTGCGTTTTTCTCCTGCGCTTTTCCCGCTTTCCGCCCCTTCGCCCTTTTCACGTCCGCCTCACCCCACCTTTGCGAGCCGCCATGCCTGCCACCTCTGCCACCACGCCCCTTGTGTCCGAAGTTGATCAACTGCTGCAACGCCTGGGCGTGCCCCGCGCGGCCTACACCGGCGGCCCGCTGGCGGCCCGCTCGCCCATCACGGGCGAGGTGCTGGCCCAGGTGCCGGAGCAAAGTGCAGCCGACGCCACGGCCGCCATCGGCCGCGCGCATGCGGCCTTTTTGGCGTGGCGCAATGTGCCCGCACCGCGCCGGGGTGAGCTGGTGCGCCTGCTGGGCGAAGAACTGCGCGCCGCCAAGGCGGACCTGGGCCTGCTGGTGACCATCGAGGCGGGCAAGATCCCGTCTGAAGGGCTGGGCGAGGTGCAGGAGATGATCGACATCTGCGACTTTGGCGTGGGCCTGTCGCGCCAGCTGTATGGCCTGACGATTGCCACCGAGCGCCCTGGCCATCGCATGATGGAAACCTGGCACCCGCTGGGCGTGTGCGGCGTGATTTCGGCCTTCAACTTCCCGGTGGCCGTGTGGTCGTGGAATGCGGCGCTGGCGCTGGTGTGTGGCGATTCGGTGGTGTGGAAGCCTTCGGAAAAGACCCCGCTCACCGCCCTGGCCACGCACGCCATCGCCCAGCGCGCCATCGCACGCTTTGGCGGCGATGCACCCGAGGGCCTGCTGGAGCTGATCGTGGGCCAGCGCGACATTGGCGAGGTGCTGGTGGACGACGCCCGCGTGCCGGTGTTGTCGGCCACGGGCTCCACCGCCATGGGCCGCGCCGTGGGACCGCGCCTGGCAGCGCGGTTTGCACGCGGCATCTTGGAGCTGGGTGGCAACAACGCGGCCATCGTGGCTCCCTCGGCCGACCTGAACCTGGCCCTGCGCGGTATTGCGTTTGCCGCAATGGGCACCGCAGGCCAGCGCTGCACCACGCTGCGCCGCCTGTTTGTGCACGAAAGCATTTACGACCAACTGGTGCCCCAGCTCGCCAAGGTCTACGCCAATGTGCAGGTGGGCGACCCGCGCACCGCTGGCACGCTGGTGGGCCCGCTGATCGACCGCATGGCCTTTGACGGCATGCAAAAGGTGCTGGAGCAAAGCCGCGCGCTGGGTGCCACCGTGCACGGCGGCGGCCGCATGGAAGGCGTGGGCGGCGCCGATGCGTACTACGTGCGCCCCGCGCTGGTCGAGCTGCAAAAGCACGAAGGCCCCGCGCTGCATGAAACCTTTGCGCCCATCCTGTACGTGGTGCGCTATCAACTTATCGACGAAGCCATCGCCATGAACAACGCCGTGGGCGCAGGCCTGTCGTCGTCCATCTTCACGCTCAACGTGCGCGAGGCCGAGCTGTTCATGTCCGCAGTGGGCTCGGACTGCGGCATTGCCAACGTGAACATTGGCCCCAGCGGTGCCGAGATTGGCGGCGCGTTTGGTGGTGAGAAGGAAACGGGCGGCGGGCGCGAGGCCGGGTCCGACAGCTGGAAGGCCTACATGCGCCGGGCGACGAACACCATCAACTATTCGACCGCGCTACCGCTGGCGCAGGGCGTGACGTTTGATGTGTGAGCGGGAGTGGGGACTGGGCGTATGGGTTGGAACAAGGGGCGTGGGGTGAGGCGTGGTGGCGGGGCGCCCCGTTCGCCCTGAGCTGGTCGAAGGGCTTTGCAAATGCACCGCCTTGGCTTCGACAGGCTCAGCCTGAACGGTGGCAGAAAGTAGAACAGGGAACAGGGAACAGGGATTTTTTTCGCGCGGTACGGCCGCTTTTTTATCTACCAACGACAACACGCAAGGAGACAACAACCATGGCAACTTTCCACAAGACATTCACGGCGCTCGCCGCAGGTCTGGTACTGGCTTGCACGGCCTTCGCGCCAGCGCAGGCACAAACGGCATCCACGCCCACACTGGAAAAGATCAAGGCATCGGGCAAGGCCGTGTTGGGCGTGCGCGAGACGTCGCCCCCCATGGCTTATGCGCTGGGTGCGAATGAAAAATACGTGGGCTACCACGTGGAGTTGTGCGAGCGGGTGCTGAGAGAAATCGCCCCCGATGCCAAGCTCGAATACATGGCCGTCACGGCACAAAACACGTTGCCGCTGGTGCAGAACGGCACGCTCGACATGGGCTGTGGCCCCACCACCAACAACACGGCGCGTCAGCAGCAAGTGGCTTTTGCTGTGACCACCTATGTGAGCGAAGTGCGCATGGCAGTGCGCAAGGATTCGGACCTCCAATCCATCAAGCAACTTGCCGGCCGCACCATTGCTGCATCGACTGGCACCACGGCTGTGCAGTTGCTGCGCAAGCAAGAACGTGCGCTGGGTGGTGCACCCATCAAGACCGTGCTGGGCAAGGACCACCACGAGAGCTTCCTGCTGCTTGAGTCTGGCCGGGCCGACGCGTTTGTGCTCGATGACAACCTGCTGGCCGGGATGATTGCCAACTCCAAAGATCCGTCGGCCTACCGCATCGTGGGCGAGCCACTGGGCGCAGAGCCGATTGCGCTGCTGTTCCGCAAAGACGACCCCACCTTCAAGGCCGCAGTGGATGGGGTGTTGACCCGTCTCATGCAAAGCGGTGAGATGGAAAAGATCTACACCAAATGGTTTGTGAGCCCCATTCCGCCCAAGAACATGAGCCTGAACCTGCCGCTGGGCACCACGCTGCGCCAGCTGTTCGCCACCCCCAACGACAAGCCCCTGGAGACCTACCAGCAATGAACGCTCCCATCCCCGCCACGGCCTTCCTCGCGGCCGACCGCCTGGGCGCCATCGGCGTCTCCGAAATCGTGCGCCTGACGCAAGAGGCCAACCAGCTCAAGCGCCAGGGCCAGCCCGTCATCGTGCTGGGCCTGGGCGAGCCCGACTTCGACACGCCTGCCCATATCCTGGAGGCCGCGCAACAGGCCATGGCGCGGGGTGAGACGCACTACACGGTGCTCGATGGCACGCCAGAACTCAAGGCCGCCATTCAGCACAAGTTCAAGCACGACAACGGCCTGGACTTTGCGCTGAACGAAATCACCGCAGGGGCGGGTGCCAAGCAGATCCTCTACAACGCGCTGATGGCCACGGTGAACCCGGGTGACGAGGTGATCCTGCCCGCACCGTATTGGACGTCTTACGCCGACATGGTGCTGATCGCGGGCGGCGTGCCCGTGGTGGTGCCGTGCACCGAGGCCCATGGCTTTCGCATTACGCCCGAGCAGCTGGAGGCCGCCATCACGCCGCGCACGCGCTGGGTGTTCATCAACTCGCCCTCCAACCCCAGCGGCGCGGCCTACAGCGCCGAGCAGTTGCGCCCTGTGCTGGAGGTGGTGGAGCGCCACCCACAGGTGTGGCTGTTGGCGGACGACATCTACGAACACATCCTGTACGACGGGCGCGCGTTTGCCACACCAGCGGCTGTGTTGCCCTCGCTGCGCGAGCGCACGCTGACGGTGAACGGCGTCTCCAAGGCCTATGCCATGACCGGCTGGCGCATTGGCTATGGCGCGGGCCCCAAGGCGCTGATTGCGGCGATGGCCGTGGTGCAGAGCCAGGCCACGTCGTGCCCCTCGTCCATCAGCCAAGCGGCTGCGGTGGCAGCGCTGACCGGGCCGCAAGACGTGGTGCGCGAGCGTTGCCAAGCATTCCAAGACCGGCGTGATCTGGTCGTGGCCGCACTCAATACCTCGCTGGGCCTGCGCTGCCGCGTGCCCGAGGGGGCTTTCTACACCTTTGCCAGTTGTGAAGGCGTGCTGGGCCGCACCACGCTGGGCGGCATGCTGCTGCGCACCGATGCCGACTTCTGCGCCTACCTGCTGCGCGAGCACCATGTGGCCGTGGTGCCCGGCGGTGTGTTGGGGCTGGCGCCGTACTTCCGTATCTCGTACGCTGCGTCCACGGACGATCTGCAGGAAGCGTGCAAGCGCATCCAGCGGGCTTGTGCCGCGCTGTTCTGATTTTTTGTTTGTGAATGACTGCCTGACATGACGACACCCCAAAAGACAAACCCATTGACGCCCCGCACGGGTGGCCAGATTTTGGTCAGCCAACTCATCACCCATGGCGTAAAGCAACTGTTTTGTGTGCCCGGCGAGAGCTATCTGGCCGTGCTGGATGCTTTGCACGATGCCGACATCGGTGTGACCGTGTGCCGCCAGGAGGGCGGCGCCGCCATGATGGCCGAGGCGCAAGGCAAGCTCACCGGCCAGCCCGGCATCTGCTTTGTAACGCGCGGGCCAGGTGCTACCAATGCGTCGGCCGGTGTGCACATTGCGCACCAGGACTCGACCCCCATGATTCTGTTCGTGGGCCAGGTGGCACGTGGCGCGATGGGCCGCGAGGCCTTTCAGGAGCTGGACTACAGCGCGGTGTTTGGCTCCATGGCCAAGTGGGTGGTGCAGATCGACGACCCCGCGCGTGTGCCCGAGCTGATCTCGCGCGCCTTCCACGTCGCCACCTCCGGCCGCCCCGGCCCTGTGGTGGTGGCCCTGCCGGAAGACATGCTGACCGAAGCCGCCACCGTGGCCGACGCGCTGCCCTACCAGGTGACCGAGACGCACCCTGGCGCCGCGCAAATGGCGGAGCTGGCCGGGCGCCTCAAAGCGGCCCACCAGCCCGTGGCCATCCTGGGTGGCAGCCGCTGGTCGGAGCAGGCGGTAAGCGAGTTTGTGGCGTTTGCCGAAGCGTGGTCGCTGCCGGTGTATTGCTCGTTCCGGCGGCAGATGTTGTTCCCGGCCAACCACGCTTGCTACGGCGGTGACCTGGGGCTGGGGGTGAACCCCCGTTTATTGGCACGCATCAAGGCGTCTGACCTGGTGTTGGTGGTCGGCGGGCGCCTGTCCGAAGTGCCGTCGCAAGGCTACGAGCTGTTTTCTCTTCCCAACCCTTCTCAGCCTTTGGTGCATGTGCATGCCGATGCCGACGAGCTGGGCAAGCTCTACCGCCCTGCCCAGGCCATCCATGCCACGCCGCAAGCCTTTGCGGCTGCGTTGGCGAGTGTGCGGCCTGCCGGTGGCGTGGCCTGGCATGCCCATGCGGAAATGGCCCGGTCCGAGTACCTGGCGTGGAGTGATACCGACCCGATCCAGATCCCGGGGCACCTGCAGATGGGCCAGGTCATGCAACACCTCAAAGACGTGTTGCCCGCTGACACCATCTTTTGCAACGGTGCCGGCAACTTCGCCACCTGGGTGCACCGTTTTTGGCCTTTCACCACCTACGCCAGCCAACTGGCCCCCACCAGCGGATCGATGGGCTACGGCTTGCCTGCCGGCGTAGGCGGCAAGCGCCTGTGGCCGCAGCGCGAGGTGGTGGTGTTTGCGGGCGATGGTGACTTTTTGATGCACGGGCAGGAGTTTGCAACGGCCGTTCAATATGGCCTGCCGATCATCGTGGTGCTGCTGGACAACGCCATGTACGGCACCATCCGCATGCACCAGGAGCGCGAGTACCCGGGCCGCATCAGCGCCACACAACTCAAGAACCCTGACTTCAAGGCCTACGCCCAGGCTTTTGGCGGACACGGGGAGCGCGTGGAGCGCACCGAGGACTTTGCTCCCGCCCTGGCCCGCGCGCGCGCCAGTGGCTTGCCCAGCGTGCTGCATTGCCTGATCGACCCCGAAGCGATCACGCCCACGGGCACGCTGCAGGGGATTCGCAGCGCGGCAATGGCAAAGCAATAAGTGAAGCGGGGCGCGCCAGGCGTTTCATAGGGCTGCGTGTGCAGCGCTCGACTGCCGCAGGGTCTGCACCAGCAGGTTCTGCAGGCTGTCTACCGCCTTGGAGCCGCGCGAGGCGCGGCTGCGGTACACGGCCACTTCCATCGGCGCCAGCGGCCCCAGGCCCTGCTCGGTGCCCAACACCTGCAACTGCGGCGGCACGCTGCAGTGGGTGAGGGCGGCCACGGCCAGGCCGCTTTCAACCGCCGCGATCTGCCCGGCCAGGCTGGAGCTGTGATAAACCACCTTGTAGCGCCGCCCTTGCTGCGCCAGCGCGTGGATGGCGCAGCGCCGCGCCAGGCTGGCCGATTCGTACACCGCAATGGGCAGCGGGTCGCGCTTCCATAACTCAAACTGCGCTGAGCCAACCCATACCATCGGCTCGTGGAACAGCAGCGTGCCACGGCGCGCGTGGTCGCGCGAGATGAGGGCCAGGTCCAGGTCGCCACTGGCCACGCGCGGGATGAGCGCGGTCGATTGCTCGCAGTCCAGTTCAATCTCTACCGCGCTGTGCCGGGGCGCAAAGCGCTTGAGCACGGGCGTGAGGTAGCGGGCCGCATAGTCGTCGGGCACCCCCAGCCGCACGCGGCCTGTGAGTGCATCGCCGTTCAGTGCGTCGTGCGCTTCGGCATGCAACTCCAGGATGCGGCGTGCATAGCCCAGTAGCGTTTCTCCCTCGGGTGTGAGGTGCTGCTTGCGTGCATCGCGCTCCAGCAGGCGGTGGCCCACGGCGTCTTCCAGCTTCTTGAGCTGCATGCTGACCGCCGACTGGGACCGGTGTACCTCAGCCGCAGCGCCCGAGAGCGACCCCGCATCCACCACCGCCACCAGGCATTGGAGCCAGTCGAGTTGCAAGTCGCGGTAGTTCATATGACAGAGCGGATTAGGAAACAGATCAGGGAGCGGCAGGATTCATTCGATGATCGAAATCATTCTGTTGAATTATGAGGTTTTCGCCACGTGTAGACGCGCCCAAAGGCGAAGGGCGGGGTACGGCGGTAAGCCTGTTGGCATCACCGTCGTACCCCGCCCTTCGCCATGCATGGGTGCACCGCGGAACAAGTCCCTCACGCACGGCGCATCACTGGATCGGGAGGATATGCGCCGTGCCGCCTCTCCCGATTCACGCCAGCCGCATTGCGCATGCCTATGGAGCGCCGCCTTTGAACCGATTCTTAGAAATTTTCCCAGTCCGACTCTGTGGTGCCCGCGCTGCTCTTTGCACTGGCCATGGGTGCAGGTGGCAGGGCGGATTTGCTGGCTGCCATCTTGGGCATCGCTTTGGCCTTTGCCATGGGGGGCGAGAACCGTGGGGCGGGAGCTGTGGGCGATTTGGCCGCAACCGCGGGCACGGGGCGACGCATTGCACCTTCGTGTGAGCCTGCGACCTTAAAGAACGCAACAGCACTGACCAACTCGGCGGCCTGGTTGTTCAGGCTGCTGGCGGCAGCGGCCATTTCCTCCACCAGCGCGGCATTCTGTTGTGTGACCTGGTCCATCTGCGTCACCGCTTCGCCCACCTGGGCCACGCCCTGGCTTTGTTCTTCGCTGGCGGCACTGATCTCTCCCATCAGGTCTGTCACGCGCTTGATGGAGCTGACCACTTCCGTCATGGTGGTGCCCGCCTTGTCTACCAGCACGGTGCCTTGGCTGACTCTTGAAACACTGTCATCAATCAGCGTCTTGATTTCTTTGGCCGCCTCGGCGCTGCGCTGGGCCAGGCTGCGCACTTCAGTGGCGACCACGGCAAAACCACGGCCTTGTTCGCCTGCCCTGGCTGCTTCCACAGCGGCGTTCAGCGCGAGGATGTTGGTTTGAAACGCAATGCCATCGATCACGCTGATGATGTCTGCGATGCGGGTGCTGCTTTCGTTGATGCCCTTCATGGTTTGCACGACCTGGCCGACCACTTCGCCGCCCTGAATCGCGACCGTCGATGCGCTCAGGGCGAGTTGGTTGGCCTGGCGGGCGTTGTCCGCGTTTTGACGCACGGTGGAGTTGAGTTCCTCCATGGAGGCTGCGGTTTCTTCCAGTGCGCTGGCTTGCTGCTCAGTGCGGGCGCTCAGGTCGTTGTTCCCCTGTGCGATCTCGGAAGACGCTGTCGACACGCTTTCAGAGTTCTGGCGCACCATGCTCACCGTCGTGACCAGGCTTTTTTGCATGCGCTGCAATGCACTCAGCAGCTGCCCTGTTTCGTCGGTGGTGGTGACCTGAATCTCTGTGCTCAGATCGCCCGTGGCCACATGTTCGGCAAATTGCACCGCTTGTGCCAGGGGGCCTGTGATCGATCGTACCAACCAGATAGAAGCGGAAACGGCCAAAGCAATGGCCAGCAATGCCACGACCAGCAAGGTGGCCTGTGCCGTCGAATAGGTCTTCTCCGAGGTTGCTCGCGCCTCATCTGCGCCTGCTGTATTGAGCTGGACCAGTTGGTCCAGTTCGACCGTGGATGCTTCAAATCTCTTCTTGGACTCGCCTTCCAGCAAGGCAAAGGCCTTCTCGTTTTCGTTCTTGCGCGAGAGCTCCAGGACCCGGTTGTCCACTTCTAGGACGCCCTTTCGTTCCTCTGAAAACTGCTCGTATATCTTGCGCTCGCGGTCGCTGCTGATCAGCTTTTCGTAGTTGGCGCGCATCGCGGACAACTCGTCGCGCTCAGCAGTCACCAACTTGTCGATGCCTGCCATGGCACTTGCGTCGGTGTTCAGCACGTGGCGCATGAGCGTCACGCGCACTTTGAGAATCTGAGAGTCCATCTCGTTGACGGCCCGCACGCTGGGCAGCCAGTTGCTCGCAATCTCCACCGTTGCCGCGTTCAAGGTGGAGAGCTGCAGGGCTGCAGCCCCGGCAAGACCAATCAGCAGCATCACCAGCAAGGCGAATGCGCCATAAAGGCGGGTTGAAATTTTCAGGTTTTTCATCGGGAAAGTCCTTGTTGGCCACTTCATATTGCGATCCAAGTCCGCTGGAGCCCGTGGTTGAAAGGGCCCTGGCGCGGCTTGCCGTTCATCGCCATGGCTTTCTGGCTGGCACGCACGTTGGCATGCCGAGAAAGAATCATTTTGAAGAATGTGATAAATGTATCTTAAAAATCATATTTATCAAAATAAATTTACTTTCATCATTTTCTGCAGAAGCTCAGTGGGGCGGCGCTCACACAGAGAGGTTAGTTACACAGACCTTTTTCCTTGCCATCGCGAGGCTCGGGCAGGATGCCTCTCTGCACTGATGCCGGGTGCTCTGTCGGTGGCACGATGGGAGGGTTCACCAATCGAAACCGTGGAGCTTTCCCCCGTTGGGGCCAGCGCAGCAGATCGCTGGCTTGGCCTGAAAAATGGGAGCAGTTTGCTGGTGCTGGGGTGACGGATGGCGCCTGTTGGTGACGAATGCGGGGGGCGAGCCGATGGGTGATGTCGACGACCCAGTGCTGCATGCCTTGGAGTCTTCCCGCGTGGGCTTATCGAGCCCTTAAGAAAGCGGCCATACCGTGTTGCCTGGTTGTCGTGTCAAACGTCTCGCGGCCGTGCAAGGGAGTGATCGCTACCGAAGGCCCATCGCCGCTTTAGCGTTCGCCCCGCAAGTCGTCGGCTGCGGCTTGCCGCGCGTCCTCTCTGCGAGCGCCATGTCAGCGGGTAAGCGCATCTCCTCGCGCCCTTGACAGTCTGCGTCCGCACCAGGGGGCTCGCCTTTTGTGGCTCCGCGCCACGCGCATTTGGCCGCAATCCTGCGTGCTGCCGCGCACAATAGTGGCTGTGAATGACGCAGCCTCCGATCAGCCCCTTGCTCGCTCAGCGTTGCCTGGTGGGCCAAATAGTCCCGAGCCCATCCGTCGCATCGCCCACCTCGACATGGATGCGTTTTACGCCTCTGTGGAGCTGCTACGTTACCCGCAGCTCAAAGGGTTGCCGGTGGTGATTGGCGGTGGTCGTCGCCAAGTGGACGAGCTCCTGCTTCAAAGCCCGGACGGTGCAGGCCAGCGCGAGCCGCATTTTGTGCCGGTGGCCGACTTCCCATTACTCAAAGACTATGTGGGTCGGGGCGTCATCACCACGGCTACATATGCGGCGCGGCAGTTTGGTGTGGGTTCGGCCATGGGCATGATGAAGGCGGCCAAGCTGTGCCCGCAGGCCATCGTCCTGCCGGTGGACTTTGACGAGGTGCGCCGTTACTCCCGCCTGTTCAAAAGCACCATCACCGAGATCGCCCCCATGATGCAGGACCGGGGTGTGGACGAGGTGTATATCGATTTCACCGACGTGCCTGGCGGCCAGCGAGAAGGGGGGCGGGTGCTCGCGCGGCTCATCCAGAAAAGCATTTTCGAAAAAACGGGTCTGACCTGTTCCATTGGCGTAGCGCCCAACCGGCTATTGGCCAAGATGGCGAGTGAGTTCAACAAGCCCAACGGCATTTCCATCGTGTATGCCGAAGACTTGCAAAACTTGATCTGGCCTTTGAACGTGCGCAAGATCAATGGCATTGGCCCCAAGTCGGGCGAGAAGCTGGCGGGGCTGGGCATTCACACGATTGGCGAGTTGGCCGCGCAAGACCCGCAGTGGCTCATGGCCCAGTTTGGCCGATCCAGCGGCGCTTGGATGCACCGTGTGGCCTGGGGCCGTGACGACAGCCCCGTGGTGACCGAGAGCGAGCCCGTGAGCATGAGCCGCGAGACCACATTCGACCGCGACCTGCATGCCGTGCGCGACAGGGCCGAGCTGGGCCGCATCTTCACAGACCTGTGCATGCGCGTTGCCGACGACCTGCAGCGCAAGGGCTATGTGGCGCGCACTATTGGCATCAAGCTGCGCTACGACGATTTCAAGATCGCAACACGCGACCAAACGGCCGCCTTTTACACGGCGGACGGGGCCACCATCCGGCACATTGCGGGGCAATGCCTCAAACGTGTTCCGCTGGATAAACGGTTGCGCCTGCTGGGGGTGCGGGCGAGCGCGCTGGTGCGGCGGGGCCAGGAGCCTTCGCCCGACGCACGCTCGGCGGACCCATCAGCGGAGCGCAAGGCAGGGCAGCGATGGGACGGCAGTGCGATGGAGATCGGTCAGCTTTTCTGAGTGAGGGCCGACATGAAGGCGCCGCGCGCTTTGTGGCGATTCTCGAAAGAAAAAGCACTATCTTGGTGCATGTGGGAGGAATGGACGAATCGCGGGATAGACTCGATTGGTATCAATCGGTAACAAAGCCGATGGCATGCCCGCCCGCCAGACCTTTCAGGAGTTAGCCATGCGTATCAATCTGCCCGTGACGCAGCAGAATTTGGATTTTTCCGGTGATGAGTTGCTGGTCTCGAGCACCAATACCAAGGGCGAGATCACCCATTGCAACCCGGCTTTTGTGCGTGTGAGCGGATTCACTTACGACGAACTGATCGGTCAGCCCCACAACATCATTCGCCACCCTGACATGCCGGCCGAGGCATACCGGGACATGTGGCGCACCATTGGCCGGGGCGATCCGTGGACGGGGCTGGTCAAAAATCGCTGCAAGAACGGCGATCACTATTGGGTGCGCGCCAATGTCACGCCCATCATGGATGGTGGCAAACCACGTGCGTACATGTCGGTTCGCTCCAAACCGGGTGCACATGAAATAGCCGCTGCCGAAGCCCTCTACGCCCAGATGCGCCACGAGGCGTCATCGGGTGCCACTCGTTTGTATCTGGAGTCTGGCCGTGTGCGGTATCGCGGCGTACGCGGCGTGGTGCAGGGACTGGCGCAGATGGCGTCGTTGCCCCGCATGGCGCTGATGTTGGGGGTGCTGGTGTTGCTGGCGCTGGTACCCGACATGCTGGGATTGCAAGGCACCACCGCCGGTGCGGCGCGTTTTGTATTGCTGCTGCTGGGGGCGGGTTGGGTGTTGTGGCGGTTTCAGGCCACGGTGCTGAGGGGCGTGAATGATGCGACCCGGTTTGCGTCGGATATTTCAGCCTGCAACCTGGTGACGTCGGTGCGTGGCGACTACCCACCACCGCTGGGTGCGCTCATGCAACGGCTTCGGCAAACCCAGGTCAACTTGCAGGCGGTGGTTGGTGATGTGCGTACCGAGGTGCGCAACTTCACGCATTCGGCTGCCGAGATTTCGCGCGGCAGCCTGGATTTGTCGGCGCGCACCGAGTCCCAGGCCAGCAGCCTGCAGCAGACCGCCGCCTCGATGGAGGAGTTGGCCAGCACCGTGCTGCAAACGGCTAACACCGCCGCCAAGGTCTCGCACGAAAGCGCGCAAAGCAGCGACATCGCGACCCGTGGCGGGCGGGCTGTCTCCGAGGTCGGTGCGGCCATGCAGGAGATGAAAAAATCGTCCACTCGGATCAGCGAGATCGTGGGTGTGATCGAGGGCATTGCGTTCCAGACCAATCTGCTGGCCCTCAATGCCGCAGTGGAAGCGGCCCGTGCGGGTGAGCAGGGCCGGGGTTTTGCCGTGGTGGCCGGTGAGGTGCGGGCGCTGGCCCAGCGCAGCGCCAGCGCAGCCAAGGAGATCAGTGGACTGATCGGCGTGACGGTGAACCAGATCGCCAGTGGTGCCCAGCAGATGGGCCATGCCGGCACGACCATTCAAGGGGTGGTCGAGGCCGTGGAACGCGTGAGCACGCTGGTGCAGCAGATTGGCAGCGCGACCCAAGAGCAGTCGCAAGGCATTGCGCAGATCAACGAAGCCGTCACCCAGCTTGACACCGTCACCCAGCAGAATGCGGCGCTGGTCGAGGAGTCTGCCGCGGCGGCCCAGGGGCTCAAGGAGAGCGCAGAGTCGTTGGGCCGCTCAGTGGATGTGTTCCGCCTGCAGTGAGCGCACAGGCCGTGGTGCGCGCCGATACAAGGTGATGCGGGCGCCTCCAAACCGGCCCGTGCCAGCACCCGCTTGAATGTGTGGTCTGGTCTCTTGCCTGATCACTGCCGCGCTGTGCGCACGTTGCGCGGCAGACTCTGGGGGTGGCTGGTGCGCAGCGGGTTGATGTCCAGGCCGCCCCTTCGGGTGTAGCGGGCGTACACCGTGAGCCGGATGGGTTTGCAGCGCGTCCAGATGTCCATGAAGATGCGCTCCACGCACTGTTCGTGAAACTCGTTGTGATTGCGGAAACTCACCAGGTATTGCAGCAACCCTTCCTGCTGGATTTGCGGCCCGCTGTACGCAATCTGCACGCTGCCCCAATCGGGCTGCCCGGTCACCAGGCAGTTGCTTTTGAGCAGGTTGCTGGTCAGAACCTCTGACACGGGCGCTTCCTCGAACGCGGCGGTCAGCAGCTCGGGTGCGGGCTGATAGTGGATGCATTCCACGTCCAGGCGGTCCAGGTTGAGGCCGTCGAGTTCGTGCACCGGTTCTTGGTCGAACAGCTCGGTGGCGATGAGCTTGACACCCACGGTGGCCGGATGATCCGCGCCGCGCCACGCGGCTTCACTGATGTCGGCACGGATGCGTGCCTGCACCTCGCTCGCATCTGCAAAACGCGTGTTGTTGAAGCTGTTGAGGTACAGCTTGAACGACTTGCTCTCCACGATGTTGGGCGTTTCGCACGGCACTGTAATGTGTGCCAGCGCCACTTGCGGCTTGCCGCGCAGGTTCAGCCACGACAGCTCAAAAGCCGTCCACAGGTCGGCGCCAAAGAAGGGCGCGGCCCCGGGGATGCCGATTTCGGCGCGTTTGCCCGCGCGCGCAATGGGAAAGAGCAGTGCGGCGTCGTATTGGTCCACATAGGCGGAGGCCTTGCCCAGCTGTGATTGTTCTGGCGTGTTCATGGTGTGGGTCAGGATGCCGTTATGGGGGCAGGGTGATCAATGATTACTATGTTTTTGATAGCTGGTTGCGCTTTATCCATAAGCACTAGAGCCTATTTTTACTCCGCGGATTCAAGTACGAAGTGCGCGACCCTAAAGTCTAAGCGGGGTGGTCTCAAGCCCGTAGAAGACCTCATGCGGAGTGCGCCAGC
>RCMZ01000676.1_pt1 | contig 15226 bp, 12 predicted proteins | sample 2041141 | NCBI WGS metagenome assembly RCMZ01 (sample SAMN09708263, study PRJNA481090) | Wastewater metagenome, whole genome shotgun sequencing project. | biome: sewage; isolation source: Davis station wastewater (DW) | place: Antarctica: Davis Station | collected 2010-03-01
CTCCTTTGATTTACGGCAGTTTTTATTATGTGTACCGACGCGGGTGTCTTTATATGTTCTGACCCGGCGGCGCGCCTATGAAGAGCGCCGAGCTCATATTTGCAGGCCGAAGATAACGGGAGGGTGATAGGATAATTACAATTTCGTCATCTACAGGTTATCCGGGTGCCTAGCACCGTGTGTTAGCCATCTCTCTCGGTTGTAATCAAATCCTGGGTTCGACTGAATTTCTCAGTGTTTACGGGCATTACCCACTTTTCTTACGAAATTGTAATTTTCTAGCCACCCCTCTGATAGCTACCGCTCTTTAGAGTGCCATCACCTAATCCAGTGGGGCTTGGCAGCTGTTTCGGCGTTCTCGCCAAGCTTTATCGAAGTTTGTGCACGAGGACCATTAAAGTGCCCCGGTATATCCGCAATGTCTTTCCTAAGACCTCAATCTCACCCTGGAAGATAGCCGCACTCTGTGCGGTCATCTCCGGGCTGATGGCACCTGCTGCATTTGCCCAAAGCATCAGCTTGCCTCAAGCGCTTTCGACGGCGATGGATGCCAACCCTGACATGGCCGCCGCCCGTCAGGAGATTGGGATCGCAGATGGGGCACGCAAGCAGGCAGGGCTTATCCCCAACCCAACAATCTCGTACGACGTAGAAGACACCCGTCGCAGTACTAGCCAGACAACTGTGACGCTCAGCCAGACCCTGGAGCTGGGCGGAAAGCGGGGCGCACGTGTTGACGTCGCCACCTATGGCCAGACTGCTGCACAGCTGGAGTTGGACCGTCGAGTGAACGCTCTGCGCGCCGAGGTCGTTCAAGCCTTCTACGCAGCATTGCGAGCGCAGACTGGCCTAGATCTAGCCAAGCAATCTCTGGAGCTGACTGAGCGTGGTCTGCGCATTGTCGACGGCCGCGTTCGCGCAGGTAAATCCTCCCCAGTAGAGGCTACTCGTGCTCAAGTACAGTTGGCCGAAGCCAAGCTGCAGGTCAGACGCGCCGAAACGGAGAAAGCGACCGCTTACCAGCAGCTAGCTCAAATTACGGGGAGCTCGGTCACAGTATTCGATCGCCTGGATTCGCCGACCCTCTCCCCAGGTTTGCCTCCGGACGCTGAAGAGCTGTTGTCGAGGCTCGATCAAACTGCGGAAATGCGTCAGGCCGTGGTGCAGATCGACAAAAGCGATGCGTCCCTCGGCTCAGAGAAAGCTCAGCGAATCCCAGACCTCACTGTAAGCGTGGGTAGCCAGTACGACCGCTCCGTACGTGAACGGGTCAACACTGTAGGACTGTCCATGCCATTGCCGCTGTTTGATCGTAATCAGGGCAACATTCTTTCCGCTTCTCGACGCGCAGATCAAGCCCGAGACCAGCGCAACGCAGTTGAGCTGAGGCTGCGTAGCGAAACCCAAACCGCAGTAAACCAGTGGGCGACCGCCATGCAGGAGGTCGAGTCCTACGACAAGACCATTCTGCCGTCCGCACAGCAGGCTGTGGAGACCGCAACTCGCGGTTTCGAGATGGGCAAATTCGGCTTCATCGAAGTGCTGGATGCCCAGCGCACCTTGATCGTCGCTCGTGGCCAATACCTCGATTCGTTGGCAACAGCGACCAATGCGCGTGCGCAGGTGGAAAGGGTTTATGGCGATGTCGGTTCGACTGCCGGCGTTCGTTGAACGGGCCAGAAATTTTCTTCGGCGCTCGGCATAACACGTCGGTGCCTATGATCAGCAGGAGTAGCAATGGATAACAAACGCAAGATCGCCCTCGCGGTCGCCGCTGTGGCAGCCCTTGGATTTGGCAGCCTTGCCTGGAACAACAGTTCCGGAGAGCAGGCCGCCAGTACCGTCGAGCACGGCGCTAACGATGGCCATGGCGATGAGAAGACGACCGCATCAGCCGCCAAAGAGGAGGGTGATGAGGGTCATGGTGCAGAAGGCCATAGCGAAGAGGGTGGTGAGGAAGAGGGCAAGCTGACCCTGAGCGCTGAACAGATCAAGGCAGCTGGGGTAGTCCTGGAGTCTGCGGCCCCCCGTGACCTCGGCACCGTTGTGACTTTCCCGGGGGAGATTCGTTTCGACGAAGACCGGACTGCACATGTTGTCCCTCGGGTCCCTGGCGTTGTTGAAAGTGTCCAGGCCGACTTGGGCGAAGCCGTTAAGAAAGGCCAAGTCCTCGCAGTGATTGCCAGCCAACAGATTTCTGACCTGCGCAGCGAACAACAAGCCGCACAGCGACGCGTAGAGCTGGCCCGCGTTACCTTCGACCGTGAGAAGCAACTGTGGCAGGACAAGATCTCCGCCGAGCAGGATTACCTGCAGGCACGCCAAGCGCTGCAAGAAGCAGAGATATCTCTGGCCAATGCCAAGCAGAAGGTCGGTGCCATCGGCGCTTCGGTCAATTCCGTAGGCGGCAATCGTTACGAGCTTCGGGCACCCTTTGACGCCGTGGTGGTAGAGAAGCACCTGACCATGGGTGAAGTCGTCAGCGAGGCGACTAACGCTTTCATCTTGTCCGACCTGAATCAGGTGTGGGCCACCTTCGCTGTCCCTCCCACTGAACTGGGCAAGGTGGTGACGGGCCGTGCGGTAAAAGTTTCATCGCCCGACATGAACGTCGAGGTCGACGGCAAGGTGGGTTATGTAGGCAGCCTGCTGGGTGAGCAAAACCGTGCAGCGACCGTTCGCGTTACCTTGACCAACCCTCACGGCGCCTGGCGTCCAGGTCTGTTCGTGAACATCGCCGTCACTTCTCAGACCGATCGAGTGGCTGTGGCCGTTCCTGAAGGCGCCGTGCAGACCGTTGAAGACAAACCCTCGGTATTTGTGCGCACCAGGGAAGGCTTTGACACTCGGCCGGTAAAAACGGGCCGCCGTGACAATGGATACGTGGAAATCATCGACGGCATCCAAGCCGGCGCCCAAGTAGCAGCCAGTGGCAGCTTTACACTCAAGTCTGAGCTCGGCAAAGCGTCTGCCGAACACGGTCACTGATGCGAACTGACAGGATGATTTCTCATGTTTGAACGTATCATCAGATTCGCCATTGAGCAGCGCATCGTTGTAATGATCGCTGTTCTGATCATGGCCGGCATCGGTATCTACAGCTATCAGAAGCTGCCCATCGATGCGGTACCCGACATCACTAACGTCCAGGTGCAGATCAACGCTGCTGCGCCTGGCTATTCGCCATTGGAAACTGAACAGCGGATCACGTTTCCAGTTGAAACGGCCATGGCCGGTCTCCCGGGCCTTCAACAGACCCGTTCCTTGTCTCGCTCTGGCCTGTCTCAGGTCACCGTGATCTTCAAGGATGGCACTGACATCTTCTTTGCCCGCCAGTTGATCAACGAGCGGCTGCAAGTTGCGAAGGAGCAGTTGCCAGAGGGCGTTGAGGCTGTCATGGGTCCGGTATCCACTGGGCTTGGTGAAATTTTCTTGTGGACCGTTGAAGCTGAGGATGGTGCGGTCAAGGAAGACGGTACACCGTACACCCCAACCGACCTGCGTGTGATCCAGGACTGGATCATCAAGCCGCAGCTGCGGAACGTCCCAGGTGTGGCCGAGATCAACACCATCGGTGGTTACGCCAAGCAGTTCCTGGTCGCGCCGGATCCGAAGCGCCTAGCTACATACAAACTGACCCTCAATGATCTGGTCGCAGCGTTGGAAAGCAACAACGCCAACGTCGGCGCCGGTTACATCGAGCGTAATGGTGAGCAGCTCCTCATCCGTGCGCCAGGGCAGGTCGGTAACATCGAAGACATCGCCAACATTGTGATCACCAGTGTCGATGGCGCACCGATTCGAATCAGCAACGTCGCTGACGTTAGCATTGGCAAAGAGCTCCGGACGGGGGCTGCCACCGAGAACGGTCGCGAAGTCGTACTCGGCACCGTGTTCATGCTGATCGGTGAAAATAGCCGTACCGTGTCTCAGGCTGTTGCCGCCAAACTGGCTGACATCAACCGTACCCTTCCAGAAGGTGTGGTTGCCGTGACGGTCTACGACCGCACCAACCTGGTTGAAAAAGCTATTGCAACTGTGAAGAAGAACTTGGTGGAAGGCGCGATTCTAGTAATCGCCATTTTGTTCCTGTTCCTCGGTAACATCCGTGCTGCACTCATCACCGCGATGGTGATCCCGTTGTCCATGCTGTTCACCTTCACCGGTATGTTCAACAACAAGGTCAGCGCCAACCTAATGAGCTTAGGCGCACTCGACTTCGGAATCATCGTCGACGGTGCCGTGGTAATTGTAGAAAACGCGATCCGTCGACTGGCTCATGCGCAACACAAGCATGGCCGTATGCTCACCAAAGCTGAGCGCTTCCATGAGGTCTTCGCTGCTGCGGGTGAAGCTCGCCGGCCACTGATCTTCGGTCAGTTGATCATCATGGTGGTGTACCTGCCGATCTTCGCCCTGACCGGCGTCGAGGGCAAAATGTTCCACCCCATGGCCTTCACCGTTGTGATGGCGCTGCTGGGTGCAATGATCCTCTCCGTCACCTTCGTTCCGGCAGCCATCGCCATGTTCGTCACTGGCAAGGTCAAGGAAGAGGAAGGCGTGGTGATGCGCACTGCGCGGCTGCGTTATGAGCCGATTTTGAAGTGGGTCCTTGGGCATCGGAACATCGCGTTCTCGGCCGCTGTAGTCCTGGTCGTGCTCAGTGGTGTGCTTGCAAGTCGTATGGGTAGCGAGTTCATTCCAAGCCTCAGTGAAGGTGACTTTGCGATGCAGGCCATGCGCGTGCCAGGTACGAGCCTGACCCAATCCGTAGAAATGCAGCAACGCCTTGAAAAGGCTGTGATTGAGCAGGTCCCGGAAGTAGAGCGGATGTTTGCGCGCTCGGGTACAGCCGAAATCGCATCCGACCCGATGCCGCCTAACGCCTCCGACGCCTACATCATGCTCAAGCCTCAGGATCAGTGGCCCGACCCTAAGAAGCCTCGCGATGAGCTGATTGCTGAAGTGCAGAAAGCCGCAGCCGGTGTCCCAGGCAGCAACTATGAGCTGTCCCAGCCCATCCAGTTGCGTTTCAACGAGCTGATCTCGGGCGTACGGAGTGACGTCGCAGTGAAGGTGTTCGGCGATGACATGGACGTGCTCAACAACACGGCCAACAAGATCGCTGCAGCGCTCAAAGCGGTACCGGGCTCTTCGGAGGTCAAGGTTGAACAGACCACCGGCCTGCCGGTGCTGACCATCAACATCGACCGCGAGAAAGCCGCACGCTACGGCCTGAACATCGCGGATGTACAGAACTCGATCGCCATCGCTGTCGGCGGTCGTACGGCCGGCACGTTGTATGAAGGCGACCGTCGCTTCGACATGGTGGTGCGCCTGCCTGAGACCGTACGTACCGACGTAGCAGGTATGTCCAGCCTTCTGATCCCTGTACCGGCCAATGCATCTCAAGGTGCCAATCAGATCGGCTTCATCCCGCTGTCGCAGGTCGCTAACCTGGACCTGCAGCTGGGTCCGAACCAGATCAGCCGCGAGAACGGCAAGCGTCTGGTGATCGTCAGCGCCAACGTCCGGGGCCGCGACCTGGGGTCGTTCGTTCAAGAGGCAACCGCTTCGCTGGATGCCAAGGTGCAGATTCCTGCTGGTTACTGGACCACCTGGGGTGGCCAGTTCGAGCAGCTCCAATCGGCGGCCAAGCGTCTGCAGATCGTGGTTCCGGTGGCCTTGCTGCTGGTCATGACCCTGCTGTTCCTGATGTTCAACAACCTGAAAGACGGCATGCTGGTGTTCACCGGTATTCCATTCGCACTCACCGGTGGCGTCGTGGCGCTGTGGCTGCGGGACATCCCGCTGTCGATCTCGGCTGGGGTTGGCTTCATTGCACTGTCCGGCGTCGCGGTACTGAACGGCCTGGTGATGATTGCCTTCATCCGCGGATTGCGAGAGGAGGGACGAACGCTTAGGCAGGCCGTCGACGAAGGCGCGTTGACCCGACTGCGACCTGTGCTGATGACAGCCCTGGTGGCGTCCCTGGGCTTCATCCCGATGGCCTTGGCAACCGGTACCGGTGCAGAGGTTCAGCGGCCACTGGCGACAGTGGTGATTGGCGGGATCCTGTCCTCCACCGCGCTGACTTTGTTGGTGCTCCCTGCCCTGTATCAATGGGCACACCGCAAGGATGAAGACGGTGATGAGGCCGAAGTGGTTAGCTGATAGCCACTAAAGAGAAGCCCACAACACACGTTGTGGGCTTTTTTGTTTTATATGAGCCAGATGCACTTACCTTTCAAAATTGTAAGTTTCTCGTCATGCCAGTGATGCCTATGCGTTGCTAAAGTTACGCCCGAGAAGATTTGAATTTGAGAGGTTATTATGAAAAAGCTAATTATTGCTGCTGCACTTGTTGTTTTCTCGATGGCTTCGCAGGCCAACACTTTCTCAGAAAGCAAGCAGCTGCAATATATCAACGACCACCAGACCGCTGTGGCGAAGTATGCCGAGAAAAATGGCAAGCCGATGCCGGAAATTCAAGATTACAAATACGGCATGAAAATCGATGTGGCGAAATTCGTGCGCCAATCTCAAGACCCCCGCACCTGCCAGGTCTACCCACGGTTGATGAGCTTCGAGGACTCCCAGGGTACGCTCAAAACGGTTCGCTACTCCATGTACTCGCAATGCATCAACAATAAGTAGTGAGCGCTTTGAATAGAATAATTAATGAATTCATAAATGCCAGGCAGAGCCTGGCATTTTTTATTTCCCCTGCGTGCCTTGTTAAGAGCGTCACTCTTAATGATCAGCCCTCGGGCAAGCCGTGAAATAGATTTCAGCTAATCAATAGCGATACCCCAGAAGGTACGAGTTATGAAAAGTTTGCTTGAACGCCCCGACGACCAAGCGGGGCACGAAGGCCACAGCCATGAGCATGGGGGCATCTTCGGCATGAACACCGAGTTGGTCTTCGCACTGATCTGTGGTGCGCTGCTCGGTGCCGGAGTTCTGGCCGGAAAGCTCGGGCTGATCGACAGGCTGCCGCTAGTTCTGTACGTATCTGCCTACGTGTTCGGTGGATGGTTCACCACCAAGGAGGCGATCAGCAATATCCGCCAGAAGCGCTTCGAAATCGACACGCTGATGCTGCTCGCCGCAGCGGGGGCCGCGAGCATTGGCGCCTGGGCAGAAGGTGCACTGCTGTTGTTCCTGTTCAGCCTGGGGCATTCACTGGAAAGCTATGCGATGGGCAGAGCCAAGAAAGCCATCGAGGCACTTTCCAAGCTCGCCCCTGCCACCGCCATCGTGCGGAGCACAAACGGCACGAAGGAGTTGCCTGTAGAACTCCTCGTGCCTGGCGACATTGTCATCGTACGCCCCAATGACCGTTTGCCGGCCGATGGCTTTGTGGTCGTAGGCTCTTCAAGCATCAACCAGGCTCCCGTGACTGGTGAGAGCGTCCCGGTGGACAAGCAACCAGTCGCTGATGCCGCTCTTGCCCGCAGCAAGCCGGATGCCGTGGATGCTGTGTCGAAAGTCTTCGCCGGCACCATCAATGGCGAAACCCTGATTGAGGTCGAAGTAACGCGTCGCTCCACGGAAAGCACCCTGGCGCGGGTCATCAAAATGGTCAGTGAAGCCGAGGTCAGAAAGTCGCCGACTCAACGCTTCACAGACCGTTTCCAAAGGGTGTTCGTCCCCTTGGTCCTGCTTCTGGTGGTAGGGCTGATGTGTGCTGGCATTTTCATCGATGAGCCATTCCGTGATTCGTTCTACCGTGCCATGGCGGTCTTGGTCGCAGCCAGCCCGTGTGCGCTTGCGATTGCTACACCCAGCGCCATTCTTTCCGGCATCGCCAGGGCTGCCAGAGGCGGGGTACTGATCAAGGGCGGTGCTCCGCTCGAAGAACTCGGTTCTTTGAATGCCATGGCCTTCGACAAAACCGGCACCCTGACCGAGGGGCGTCCCCGCATCACCGATGTGATACCGCTAGCCGGTACCCAGGTTCCGGACCTGCTGGCCGTCGCTATCGCAGTGGAGTCTATGAGCGACCACCCACTCGCCGCAGCTATCGTGCGCGACGGCGAGGAGATGATTGGTAGCAGGGGCAAATACCAGGCCAGGAACCTGAAAAACCTGGTTGGCCGCGGCGTACGCGCTGAGCTGGATGATCAGTTCGTCTGGATTGGCAAAGTCGAGATGTTCGGTGCCGACGCCATTCCGGCCCTTAGCAAAGCCGCCCTAGAGGCAGCAGAGCGCCTGCGCCAGTCGGGCCGCACTACCATGGTGGTGCGCCGTGCTGACAAGGATCTGGGGGTGATCGGCTTGTTGGACACCCCCCGAGAAGGAGCGAAAGAGGCACTCCAGAAACTCAGGGAAATGGGCATCGACCGCATGATCATGATTTCCGGGGACCACAACCGCGTCGCCGAAGCAGTGGGCAGGCAAGTCGGCCTGGACGAAGCGTGGGGAGATCTGATGCCAGACGACAAGGTACAGGCGATCAAGAACCTTCGCCTCAGCTCCCAAGTCGCCATGGTGGGCGACGGCGTGAATGATGCGCCTGCCATGGCCCATTCGAGCGTAGGCATCGCAATGGGGGCGGCAGGCTCCGATGTCGCCTTGGAAACGGCCGATATCGCGCTGATGGCAGACGACATCCGGCAGCTTCCCTTTGCGGTCGGCCTCAGTCGTCACACCCGCTCGATCATTCGCCAGAACCTGTTCGTCAGCCTCGGAATCGTGGCCATCCTGGTTCCCTCCACCATCATGGGCTTGAGCATCGGCGCTGCCGTTGCCATTCATGAGGGTTCCACGCTCCTTGTCGTGTTCAATGCCCTTCGCCTGTTGGCTTATCGTAAAGACGCCTGATCATTGAACGAAGCGCACAAAAAAGCCGGGAGTGCACTGAGCGCTCCCGGCTTTTTTGTGTCACCTGATTGGGGAATCAGAACACGTATTGTAGGCGAGTGATGAAGGCGTTGCCTTTGTCGTCGCCGACAGTGTTTTCGTTGTTGTCTGTGCGCACGTTGATGTAGTTGGCACTGACTTTCACCGCCTCGTTGACGTACCAGTTCACGCCGACCGTGTGGCTCTTGGCCTTGCGTTCATCGGATTGGTCCGCGGTGGCAACCAGATTGCCATCCTCGACCTTGATATCGTCGAAGCGGTAGAAAACTTCCCAGGCGCCCAGATCTTTGTTCTGTGGCTTGATGGTGTCGAATTTCGCGCCGTCGAGCTTATAAATTCGCGGTTCGCCGGTCAGCGTGTACGCCATCTGTGCGTAGTAACCCGAAGCCTTCATGTCATTGGCGGACTGATCAGCCTTCAGCTTGCGGCGAAGGTACTCAGCTTGAACGGAGAATGGACCCGTGGCCCAGGCGCCTTCAACGCCCCAGACCGAATCGTTGTCCCAAAGGCCTTCTTGCGCAGCAGCACCACCGAACAGCATGCGATTGCCGTTGGTTCCCGCATCGCCGCCGCCGTTGGTGTCTACACCGCGAACGCCCAGGCGCGAGCGTATACGGGTGTCGACGGCGCTGTCCTTGAGGTCGCGATAGGCATACTGGGCACCGACATGCAGGACATTACCGTCAGAGTGCAGCGGTGCGAAAACACCACGCACGTTGTAGCGCTTGGTGCTGTCACCGTCGGAGTCGTTGTTGGTTTCGCTGAAAACGCTACCCGACAGGTAGGCCATGTCAGCGATGGTGCTGGTCGCCTGAACACCCATGCCGGCGTTGTCGTTGATCCAGTCGGCTACGTCGTAGGAGAGGTTTCGCTCCATGGCAGTTGTCCACTTCGAGCTGGTTGCCTTCTCAAGACCGAAATCGGTGTAGAAGCGGCCGAAACGCAGCTGGACTGGGGCGAAGCCGGTGTACGTCAGGCTGGCCTCATCAAAGTAGCCATCGGAGTCGTTACCAGTGTTGCGGGACAGGTCATAGTTGACCTGGTATTTCCAGTCTCGGTACAGAGTGCCGCCGAACTCGATGTAGGCGCGACGGAAGTAGGCCGCATCTGCGGTATCGCCGTTCTTGGTGAAGACACCGTCGAATCGGCCATAGTCGGCCTGAACGCGACCGCCCAATTTGAAGCTGAATTCCTTGTCGGTGGTAGAAAGTTCAAGACCGCCCTTGGTTTTTAGAACTAGGTCAGCTCCGTCGGTAGTGACTGTTCCGGAAAATGCTTGCGAGGAAAATGTGCCTACTATTGCAGCGACCAACAGCTTTTCCCGCATGTTCGAAGAACGGATCATTGCTTGCCTCTCGTGTGTTAAGTGCTAGCAGCCGACAGATTGTTTCGCCCTGTGCCGGCCGTTATAGATCTTGAAGATAGGAGCAGGTCACGTTCGTCACCCGCTGTAACAAGATGCCTTTGTTCTAAGCACTCTGACTAGTTTGCAAGCAAAAATGACAGTTGTGTTGCTGGAGTGTTAAGGGGAGATTTTGTAACCTAACAAAATTGTCACCGAACAAGCCAATCCTTCTTATCAAAAAAGCTCTTTTTTATCAATCTGCGGATCTCCAATACCTGTGGGTTACGAATGCATGTCGATTTGATAACAAGATAGATATCTTTCTCCACTAGGTCATCCAGGAAACCCGGTATAGGAATGATGTTCCTTTCCATTTTTCTACTGTAGTCCGGCAGCACACCGATGCAAGCGCCTCCGACGACGAGGCCGCGTGACAAGTTATAGTTTTTTACCCGTGTTGTGCCTCCCTGATGCTCGGCCATTATCGAAGCCCATTTTTGTGAGTCTGCCAAGATCTCATCATCCCAAGGGACAACGAGCATGAAGTTATGCAGATCCACGTTCTCAACTGGCAGCGTGACGCTTCGTGAGTAGCGACTGGAAATAAACAGCGAATGCCCAATTCGACCAAGCCTTTCAAACCTATAGGTAGGGTTTCGATCGAGCTCGCCGTCATCATCCGGGGTGACGAAAATTATGCCTACATCAACTTCACACTCAGAGAGCATTCTCGCTGTGCACTCAGAGTGGATTTCTAGTTGCATTTCGGCATGATCCCGCACATATGCGACCAGATCGCGGTTCACGATGTCGCTGAGCACCGGCTCCGTGATCGCGATGGTAAGCCTGGGCACTTCCTTCTCGCCGGCCTTGCCGAGGCCGTCTGGGCCGAAGAGCTGGCTCAGGTAATGACTGACCCTTTCGCCTGTGCGCGTCAGAGCAAGCTTGTTGTGCTTATAGACAAATACTGGAGCACCGATGTGCTCCTCAAGCTTTTCTAGGCGTTTCCGCAAGCCTACCACCGGTACATTGAGCCCTCGGGCAGCCTGTTTGAAACTCGCACAACGTGCTGTTGCGAAAAATTCTAGCGCTAGCTGATCATCAATTGGCAGATCATCCAATATGTCAGGACTGTAAGAAACAGAGCCGCTTGTATATGTTTCATTTTGTGTAACCATTAGGTCCCCCTTGATGCGGGGAATTTATCTCAACGCCGCCCGGCATTCCTTATATTGTCAACATTGTAATGTGTAGGTCATGCGTGCGTTATTGGAGGCCCTTCATTGCCAAAGCGTAATTTTCAAGCAATCCTGCTGATATTATAGCCTGCTAGCCTAGCATCCCGTTTTTTTGTTCCTCGAAACATGTGTGTTTAGGTAGCGGTGCTTTTACATTTGATTCACCATTTTTTCACCTTTGCCTCCATAGGCTTCGGACATGGAAAATAAAAGCCCACCTCTTTATAGGTTACTGATTCGTTATCTAGGGATCGGATTCATAGCCACTGCAATCCATTATTTTGTGTTCCTGTTGCTGGTAGCTACAGAGATGTCTACGCCATTTCTAGCCAGTATTTTCGGCGGCCTGGTAGGCGCTATTGCAAGCTTCATAGGTAATAGGGCGTACTGTTTTAAGGCGGATGGCTTTCGGAAATTTCAGCCTCTTCGGTTTGCACTGGTCGCGCTAGCAACAAACATCGGCAACGGCGTGGGTATGTGGTTGCTCATCAAGTCGAATCTGTCACCGCTCATCTCCCAGGTCCTAGTGACTGTGACGCTCACTGCACTTGGATTCATTGCACACCGTTTCTGGACATTCAATCATGCAGACATTACATCGCTTTCCCGAGCGCCCTGATCCCTTATTAACCATAGTCGTTCCATGCTTTCAGGAAGAGGAGAGCATTCCAGAGTTCCATCAGCGCATCACCCGCGTCGTAAAGCGCCTACCTGTCTCTTGTGAGATTCTCTACATTGATGATGGAAGCAACGATCGAACTGCAAATTTGCTACGCGATTATCAGGATGGATCGGCTGTTCGTAGTCTGTTCCTCAGCCGCAACTTCGGCAAAGAGGCAGCACTGAGCGCCGGGATAGATCATGCCCGTGGCAGCGCATTAATCTTCATTGACGTCGACCTGCAGGACCCACCTGAGCTCATCCCGGCCATGGTGGATTTCTGGCAGCGTGGCTACGATGTAGTAAACATGCAGCGCAACCTTAGAACCGGTGATTCATGGTTCAAGCGTGTGAGTGCCCGGGCTTACTACTGGGTCATGCAGCGCCTGGTTGAAAAGGTTGATCTGCCCGCCGATGTCAGCGATTTCCGCCTGATCGGACCTGCTCCACTGGCGGCACTTCGAGCGCTGGATGAGCGTTCCAGAATACTCAAGGGGATGATCGGCTGGGTAGGTTTTCGCACCGTCGAGCTGCCTTACGATCGTACTGTGCGCCATGCCGGTAGCACCAAGTGGAACGCCGCTGGCCTCTTCAATTTGGCCATTGAGAGCATCGTCAGTTTCTCTCGCAAACCGCTACGCATATTCAGTCTAATCAGCTTCGGTCTATTCGTCTCCAGCATCTGCTACATGCTTGCATCGCTCGTAGCAGGCAGCTTCGACGTCCATCACCTGCTCGTCGGAATGGCTTCATTTCTGTGCATCGGAGTTGCCATGGTGGGGGAGTACCTAGGCGTGGCACTCGCAGAAGTCAAACGCCGGCCTCGCTATTTCCTGAAGAGCAACAGCAAGGCAGATCCCGTGTCGCTCCATGCTTCGGTGCCTTTGATCGAGGGTAAGAAATGCTGAATCTGAGAAAAGAGCGGCCCCTGTGGTGGATCCTGGGTTCAATTCTGGTATTGCGCTTGTTGGGTTTGGGCGTCTACCCACTGATGGACACATCGGAGGCACGCTATGCCGAAATGGCACGCAAGATGGTCGAGTTAAACGATTGGATCACGCCGATGTTCGACTACGGGGTACCGTTCTGGGGTAAGCCGCCGCTATCCTTCTGGACCCAGGCTGCGAGCATGACGGTTTTCGGGGTGAATGAGTTCGCTGCTCGATTCCCGGCCTGGCTGCTGCATCTGGGCAGCTGTTTCATCATCATCAAGCTCGGTACTCAGCAGATCTCGCGTAATGCTGGAATCTGGGCCGCCATCATCTTCTCTAGTACGACACTTGGCCTAGTCTCCAGCGGAGTCGTGCTGACTGACCCTGTTCTGTCGTTCTCGATTTTGCTCTCCAGCTATGGATTCTGGCGTTGGATGAAGTGCTCCAGCAACGCGGATGCCTACCTGATGTTCGCCGGGCTGGGCCTGGGCCTACTGGCTAAAGGTCCGCTCATTTTGGTGCTTATGGGCACGCCAGCATTCGTGTGGGTGGTTCTCTATAAAGAGTGGGGGCGAGTGCTGATACTTCCCTGGATCGGCGGCCTTGTCCTAATGCTCGGTATATCCTTGCCCTGGTATATCGCGGCCGAAATGAAAACGCCGGGGTTCATGCAATACTTTTTCGTTGGTGAACACTGGAGTCGTTACGTCGTCAGCAACTGGGCTGGAGACCTCTATGGCAGCGCTCATGCCAAGCCATACGGCACCATCTGGATTCAGCTCGGTTTGTCGCTATTGCCATGGGCTTTCTTTCTTCCTCTGCTGATTCGCAAGCGCGGATCAATGCAGCGATTCGAGGCCTACCTCTGGCTCTGGGCGCTGGCAACTCCCATATTCTTTACATTCGCCGGTAACATTCTGTGGACCTACCTGCTTCCATCTCTACCAGCCTGGGCCATGTTGTTGTCTGGACGGATCTGCGATGCAGGCCCGAAGACCACTTGGGCTGCCGCTACGAGCGCTGTAGTACTCCCAATCGTAGGTGCGGGGATCATCATTGCAGGGGTAATGGAGCAGCGACCTCAGAACCAGCGAGATGTGGTTGAAGCCTGGAGTGATTTGCAGTCAGCTCAGTCGGCTCCGCTGATCTACCCTGGCCGTCGCTCGTATTCGTCGGAGTTCTACAGCAGCGGGAAGTCAGAGAACATTCAGGATCCTGCTAAGTGGCCACGTGATAGCTCGTTCTACCTATCCAGGCGCCTGCGTGACAGCAACGCTGAACTGCCTGTCAACCTGAGCTGCGTCAAGATCACCGAAGTAAACGCCAGCCAGCTAATGCTGTGTCGTTGGAAGGACGCTCAGCAAAGTAACAACGGATTGGCTGGAGAAATTGATGCGGGAGCGTCTCGTACGGACGAAGGCTAAATTCCAGACACAAAAAAGCCAGGTTGTACCCTGGCTTTTTTGTAAATTGCTTTCGTCATTTAGAGTCCTGTTTAACCGCCGATTAATTATCGGCTTGTTCCTTACCATCCTTGCTTTCTTTCTTTTGCTCTTGAGCGACTTGCTGTTTGTTCTGATCCGAAGAGTCATCGCTCCATAGGCGAGCCTGTTCAGTTCGAAAGTTTTCATTGAACTGTTTCGCTCTCTCGTAGCCGCCTTCGGCATAAGCGACACCCGTGAGACCAAGCAGCAGGCTGCCAATAGCGATCGATTTGACAAATTTCATTGTGAGCCTCGGTTTTTACTAGGTCCGCCTGATTAGCGGCCTTTGTTGGTTTGTAGTTTAGGAACGCGAAGCTAACGACAAGGTGAGTCAATAATTACAATTCCGTAATTTTGGCGGCCGGGATGATGCGTTAAATCTGCAAATCTGGAAGGATCATGTCTATCTCGGCATTGCTGAGGGCGATGTTAAATTTTCCCTAAAATTACAATTTTGATATCTACTTAAATAATCAGTGCGGCTTTCGGCCGCTCTCGGAGATAGCCATGAATGACATAGAGCCCTGGGCGGTTGCGATCGGTGATTTTCGTCGAAGCACTGAAAAGCTCACTGTCCAAATTGATGAGCTGACCGCTCAGACACGTACCTGCATGCGTATTTCGGCCCACCGTGACCGGCTGTTTCGGTAGATCGTGACCGGACATTTCGCTAACGCGTGACCGCTCATTTCGCTATCAACG
>RCMZ01000678.1_pt1 | contig 15103 bp, 13 predicted proteins | sample 2041141 | NCBI WGS metagenome assembly RCMZ01 (sample SAMN09708263, study PRJNA481090) | Wastewater metagenome, whole genome shotgun sequencing project. | biome: sewage; isolation source: Davis station wastewater (DW) | place: Antarctica: Davis Station | collected 2010-03-01
CTTGTCTCCTGATCACGGGTGGATCGACCGTGCCGGGTTTTTATGGTCCACCGGAGGTGGCTGGCAACTTGTCTAAAATTTGTATGGATGTATATTATGTGTGTGTTTTATGTGTGTCAAGCTGTATATTCCCTATAATGGCAAGCAGGCAATCCCCCTTTGAATACCGTTAGCGCAAGGATGCACCCGATGGACCGCAGTTTCAGCTTCACCCTCCCCGCGCCGGAGCCCGCCGCGGGCAGCTTCACCACCGGCACCCTGGGCGCGCGGGTGGCGGCCCGCCTGCGCCAGCAGCTCCACCACGATGGCCTGGCCGGCGGCACGCGCCTGCCGTCGGAGCAGGCGATGGCCGAGCATTTCGGCGTCAGCCGCACGGTGCTGCGCGAAGCCATCGCCCTGTTGCAGGCGGAAGGCATCCTCGTCACGCGCAAGGGCAGCGGCACCTTCGTCTGCGCGCAGGATGGCGCGAAAACGGGCGAACGGGGCGACGCGCTGACGGAGCAATCGGTGCAATCGCTGCTGAACCTGATCGAAGTACGGCAAGGGCTGGAGGCGGAAATCGCCGCGCTGGCCGCCGTGCGGCGCACGCCGGGCCAGCTGGCCGACATCGAACACGCGCTGCGGCGCATCGAGGAAGCAGTGGCGGCCGGCGTCGATGGCGTCGAGGAAGACGTGCGCCTGCACCTGTGCATCGCCGAGGCGACGGGCAATCCCTACTGGCCGAAATTCGTCGCCATGTTCGCCGACCCGATCCGCTCGGCCGTCAAGGTGACGCGCGCGAACGAAGCGCGGCGCACGGATTTTTCCATCGAGGTGCGGCGCGAACATGAAAAGATCGTGCAAGCGATTGCCGCCGGCGACCCGCAGCTGGCGCGCCAGGCCGCCATGGAACACATGCAGCACGCGGCGGAACGGGTGCGCCTGGCCGACCGCGAATTCTGGCGCGGCGACGGCGGCGCGCTGGCGCGCACCCTGGGACGCGATCCCATCATGCAAAAATAAGCGCCTTGCCGGCAGCAGCTGCGCGCCGCAGGCAAGGCGGCCGTCCGCCTGCCGCGCCTATCCCCTCACGCCGGCCGCCGCTGCTTTTCCATATTCGCGATCAGCATGTCGAACAGGGTGCGCGACGCCGGCGGCATCGCGTGCCGGTGCTTGCTGATCAGGCCCAGCGTCCGCTTGACGGCGGGATTGACGAGCGGCACGCCGACCACCGTGTTCTGCTGCTCCGGCAGGATGGACAGCCCTGGCACCGCCGCCACGCCCAGCCCCGACGCCACCAGCGCCAGTATGCCTGACACATGGTTGATCTCGCACGAGATCCACGGATGCTTTTCCACGCCGGACAGCGCGGCGTCGAGCACGCTGCGGTTGCCGCTCGACTTGGCCACCGAAATATAGCGTTCGTCGACGGTTTCCTTCCAGCTCAGCTTCTTGCGCCTGGCCAGCGGATGATCGTGGCGCATCGCCAGCACGTAGCTTTCGACATAGATGGGCTGGAAATGGATCTCGGGATTTTCCGCCCCCGTAAAGCTGATGCCGAAATCCGCCTCGCCGGCCAGCACGAGGTTAAGCACGTCCTGCGCGCTTTCATCATGCACGCGCACGCGGATCTTCGGGAACTGCGCGCTGAAGCGCTTGAGCACATCGGGCAGGAAGTGCCAGACGGCCGACGGGACGCAGGCGAACGTCACCGTCCCGGTGCGGTGGGCGGCCAGGTCGGCCACGCCCAGCACGGCATCTTCCAGCCCGTTGAGCGCATCGCGCACGTTCACGAGGAATGCCTGCCCCACATTGGTCAGCTGCACGCGCCGCGTGGTGCGCGCGAACAGCTTGACGCCCAGGGCATCCTCCAGCTTGTCGATGCGGCGGCTCAGCGCAGGCTGCGACAGGAACAGATCGGCCGCCGCCTGGCGAAAGCTGTTGCGCTCCGCCACGGCCACAAAGGCCTGCAAATCATGTAAGTCGTAATTGATGCGTGACATGCATTAATCCCCGGAAAAATTGCAATTATCAAATTATGCCATTTCAACGATGATGGGATCTTCATGCTGAGCCTCGCCAAGAAGGCATCACCCCACAGGAGACACCATGCGACCTCGTTGTACGTGCGCGCTGTTGCGGGCGCCAGGCGGCAGCACGCCCGCCATGCGCCGCGGCATCGACCGCGCCAGCCGCCACCTTCCCCCGACAAACCGCGCTCACTGCGCGCCAGCGATCGTCATGGCGCCCGCTTGACGCGGGGCCGCGCGCAAAAAAATTAACGATAGGAGTCACCATCATGCTTCACCCTGCTCTGCCGCGAAAATCGCGGCCCCTTCTTGCGGCGCTGCTCCTGCTTGCCGCCGGTACGGCGCATGCCGCCGAGATCCACGTGGTCAGCTCGGGCGGCTTCGCCCAGGCCTACAAGAATCTGGCGCCCGCCTACGAGCGCGCCAGCGGCGACAGGCTGCTGTCCGCATGGGGGCCGTCGATGGGCAGCACCAGCAATGCGATCCCGGCGCGCCTGGCGCGCGGCGAGCAGGTCGACGTCGTCATCATGGTCGGCGACGCGCTCGACAAGCTGATGCAGGAAGGCCGCCTGGTCCCCGGCAGCAAGGTGGTGCTGGCGCAGTCGCCGATCGCCTGCGCCGTGCGGCACGGCGCGGCGAAGCCGGACATCAGCACCATCGATGGCTTGCGCAGCGCCTTCCTGCAAGCGCAAACAGTGGCGTATTCCGACAGCGCCAGCGGCGAATACATCGAGCGGCAGCTGATGAACAAGCTCCACATCGCGCAGCAGATGCAGGGCAAGGCCGCGAAAATTCCCGCCACCCCGGTCGGTGAAATCATCGCCCGCGGCCAGGCCGATTTCGGCTGCCAGCAGCGCAGCGAGCTGATGCCGGTCGAAGGCATCGACATCGTCGGCCTGCTGCCGGCGCAGGTGCAGCAGCTGACGGAGTTTTCAGCGGCGCTGGTGCGCGATGCCCGGCAGCCGGACGCCGCACGCGCCTTGCTGCGCTTCCTCGCCGCTCCCGCCAGCGCCGCCGCGATCGCGGCCACGGGCCTGCAGCCGGCATCGGCGCTGCCGCCGGCGCCAAAGCCGCTGCCAAGCGCGCACTAAGCGACGTCACTCCATCTTTCTCCAGAGGTAAACCATGGCCATTCCATCCACAGCCACCCCCGTCGCCGAAGCGCTGGCGCCATCGGCACCGGCGCGCGCGCCCTCGCGCATCGCCACCGTCATCCGCGTGACGAGCGGGAACTTCATCGAAATGTACGATTTTTTCCTGTTCGGCTTTTATGCGACATACATTTCCAGGGCGTTCTTCCCCGCCACCAGCGAATATGCGGCCCTGATGATGACGTTCGCCACCTTCGGCGCCGGTTTTTTCATGCGTCCGCTCGGCGCCATCATCCTCGGCAGCTATATCGACCGCATCGGCCGCCGCAAAGGCCTGGTGCTGACCCTGGCCATCATGGCTTCCGGCACCGCGCTGATCGCCTTCGTGCCCGGCTACGCCACCATCGGCCTGCTGGCGCCATTGCTGGTGCTGGCCGGGCGGTTGCTGCAAGGCTTCTCCGCCGGCGTGGAACTGGGCGGCGTGTCGGTCTACCTGTCCGAGATGGCAACGCCGGGCAACAAGGGCTATTACGTCAGCTGGCAATCTGCCAGCCAGCAGCTGGCCGTCATCTTTTCCGCCGCGCTCGGCTATTTCCTCAACGAGACCCTGAGCAAGGAATTCATCGCGGACTGGGGCTGGCGCATCCCCTTCTTCATCGGCTGTTCGATTATCCCCGTGGTGTTCTACATCCGCCGCTCGCTGCAGGAGACCGAGGCTTACCTAACGCGCAAGTCGCATCCGACCTTCCGCCAGATGCTGGCGACGATCAGCCTGAACTGGCCGCTGGTCGTCACCGGCGCGATGCTGATCGTCCTGACGACGGTGGCGTTCTACCTGATCACCGTCTACACGCCGACCTTCGGCAAGAGCGTGCTCAAGCTCAGCACCGAGGAAAGCCTGCTCGTCACCTTGTGCATCGGCCTGTCGAATTTCCTCTGGCTGCCGCTGATGGGCGCACTGTCCGACCGCATCGGGCGCTGGCCCATCATGGCCGCATGCGCGGCGCTGACGCTGCTGACGGCCTATCCAGCCTTGGCCTGGCTGGTCGCCCGTCCAAGCTTCGACCATATGCTGATGGTGGAATTGTGGCTGTCCTTCCTGTACGGCAGCTACAACGGCGCCACCATCGTCGCGCTGACGGAAATCATTCCGGCCAGCGTGCGGACCACGGGCTTTTCGCTGGCCTACAGCCTGGCCACCGCGCTGTTTGGCGGCATGACGCCGCTGGTATCGACCTTGCTGATCGAGAGTACGGGCGACAGGGCGGCACCCGGCTACTGGATGGCCGGCGCCGGCGCCATCAGCCTGCTGGCGACATGGCTGATCTATCGCGGCATCGTCAAGGAGCGCAAACCGGCCTGACCCGGGCCTGTCTCAGGGCCAGGCCGGCCGGCGCATCTGGAACCGGCTGTCCGGGCCGATCTCGAAATAGTCGGCCGGCCCGCCGCCGCGCAGGATGGGCTGCGCGGCCGCCGTGTCATACACGCCGTCCGCCAGCAGATGGCGCGCGATATGCACGCCCACCACTTCGCCCAGCACCAGCCAGCTGCCCACGCCCTCCCCGTTCACGCCCTGCAGCTCGATGATCTGCGTGCGCCGGCATTCGAAGGACACGGGGCTTTGCGCCACGCGCGGCACCGTGACGACGCGCGAGGCGGCCGGCGTCAGGCCCGCCAGCGCGAATTCATCGACCTCGGGCGGCGCCGGCGCGCAGCTGGCGTTCATGGCCCCGGCCAGCGGACGCGTGGCCAGGTTCCACACGAATTCGCCCGTCTCTTCGATATTGCGCAGGGTATCCTTGCGCCCGATGCTGGAAAAGCCGATCAGCGGCGGCGTGTAATTGAAGGCGTTGAAAAAGCTGTACGGCGCCAGATTCAGCACGCCGGCGCCGCTGCGGGTAGCGATCCAGCCGATGGGTCGCGGCCCGACGATGGCATTGAACGGATCGTGCGGCAAGCCATGGCCCTGCGCAGGTTCATAAAAATGGATGGGATCGGCCACGCGGATTCCTGAAGTGAGGGGCGCCGCGAAGCGGGCGCCTGGAATGACAGCTTAACAAAATCATCGCGCGGGCGCACTTGCCGGTACCTTGGGTGGCGGATTGCGCGTTGTGCCCGAAAGCTGTTTACAACACTGTGGCAAATTTGCATACTGGTGCCACCTTCATCACGGGAAGCGTGAAACAGATGAGCACTGGCCTTGCGCAGCATGCGCCTGATTTTTCTCTCGGCCGGCGTCCCCGGGGCCGCTACATCGCCGCGCTTGTCCTGCTGCACCTGGCACTGTTCTGGGCGGCCACGCGGCCGGCCCACAGGGGCATCGCGCACGACGACCGGGTCTGGCTGCAACTGGTGCCGCCCTTGCCGCCCGCAAGAAAAGCCACGCCCCCCGTCGAGCGCGATCCGCCGTCCCCACGCCTGCCGGCCCGCCCCGCCGGTGCGGCGACCGCGTCGCCTCCCAAGGACGCAGTTCCCCCCGCGCCGCCGGCACCGGCGCCAGACCAGCCGCAAGACAGGCAGCAGGACAATCCCCTGCTGGCCGAACCAGCGCCCGCGGCGCCAAGGACGGAGCCGCGCTCGCTGGCGCAGCGGGCCTTGCTGGCCGCCGGCGCCATCGACCGCCAGCTGCGCGCCGAGCACCCGCAGGAGTTCGTGGCGCCGGCCGACACGGCGCAGACGCGCCTGGCGAAAGGCTTCGCGCAAGCGCATGCGGCGGTCAAGCCGAAGTGGTTCGAAGCGGCCCGCATCGAATTGTGGAGCGCGCCGAACGACCCCAAGCGCATCTACCGCGTCGTCACGGCGACCGGAGAATATTGCATCTACCTGCCGGACAAGGGCAACATGACGCTCAACCTCAGCGCGCGATCCGGCTATGCCGGTTTCGGCGAAGGCACGGCGGCGCCTTGCCCGATACGGTTTTAATGCTCCTGCTCATGCGCGGCGCCGGCGAATTGCTGCGCCCAGGCGTGCGCTCCGGCCACGTCCATCTGCAAGCTGGCATAGGATTTTTTCAGCAAATGCTCGGGCAGAGCCCAATCCCATTTTTCCCTGCGCAGATTGAATGCGCCCGCCAGCAGTTGCTGTGCGTCGGGCGGCGGCTGGCTGGCAAATGCACGCAGGCATTGCGAGATCATCTCCTCGCCGGTTTCCTTGGCAAAAATCTCGATCGCGGGACCCGATACCGAGACGCTCAAGCCCGCCTTGCGCAGCACTGCGGCCAGGGCCTCGTTCTGCTTGTCGCCAAGCCAGGTCAGCAAATAGATAGTGCTGCCCATGCTCAGCATGACGCGTTGATCCAAGCGACAACGCGCATAGCTGTCACGCCCTTCCTGCAACAACAGGACGGCCGTGGCATCGAGAAAATGTGGCACGCCGGTGCCACGATACAGCTCGCGCATGCGTTCCCTGACGCTTGCATGCCTGTGCCCTTGACCACCGCTAAACACGGGCGCCTTGCCGGTCGATGTCTTGCTGACCAAAATGGTTTTGCCGTCTTCATCTATCGTCTCGACACGCCAGGTTTTTCCTGCGAACACGATATAGTCGCCGATGGACACGCTGCTTGAGATAGGCAGGGAGCCGAGGACGCGGCTATCGCACACCACGCGATATTCGTCTTCCACCGCAAACGCGGCATAAAAGGAATAGTGATTGACGATGCGTTCGCCTTTTGCACCGTGCAGCAGCACGCCTGATGCTTCCTGCTGTATCAATTCGAGCTTGCCCAGGTGGCGCAACATGTCGAGAAAATCAGCTTTGCCCAAGGCGGAAAAGGGACCTTGCACACACAGCGTGCGATAAGCGTCACCCGCCTGCACGCCGCCACGCTGGGCAATCAGGGAAAGCAGTTGCTGGATCAGCGTTGAAAAGTGCAAGCCATTCGTTTGCGGTGGCTCAACCCATTTGTCTTCCAGCAGGCTGACCATTGCAGCGAAAGTAAACAACCCTGTCCGCAACTGGACATCCAGTGCGGAGTCCTTGGCCAACGCCTGTTCCGTGACATAGCCGCGCAAGATGGCGGGCTCGCCGGGGCGCCGTCCGGACCGCCCCAGGCGCTGGCGCATGCTGGCCACCGATGGCGGCGAGCTGATCTGCACCACGCTCTTGACTGCGCCTATGTCGATACCCAGCTCGAGGGTATTGGTACAGATGGCAGTGGCACAGCTTTCCTTGTTCTTCAAGGCCGCCTCTGTTTCCTCTCGAATGTCGCGCGAGAGGCTGCCATGGTGGGGCCAGAACTCATTGGGCGCCCTGGCGGCCTCACAGAGCCGGCGCAACGCGTAGGTATATTGTTCGACTTTGCCTCGGCTATTCGGAAAAATCAGGTTATTCGACCCGCGCAGCTTCGCAAACAGATCTTGCACAATAGACCGTTCAGAGGCTGATTCGTCGTCTGGATTTGCGTCCGCTGCTGGCGCCACATCGAGATAACCCCTGATACATATGTCTAACGCGCCACGGTCGGCTTGCGATTCGATGAGATCGACGGCCGCGCCGCCATGCGGGCGCAAAAAATCCGCTCCCAACCGCGGATTGCCCAACGTCGCCGACAAGCCGATGCGCGGCACCATACGCCCCGCCGCCTGTTCAATGCGCTGCATCAGCGACTGCAATTGCTTGCCCCGTTCCGTACCGATAAACGCATGCAGTTCATCGACCACGATGTAACGCAACCGTGCAGTGATGCTCGGCATCTGGAAACCCCGGTTGCACAGCATGGCTTCCAGCGACTCCGGCGTGATCAGCACGACGCCGGACGGCTGTTTGAAAAAACGCATCTTTGACGACGATGAAATATCGCCATGCCACGGCCAGACGGGAATTTCCAGCGTCGCGCACAGACGCTCCAATCTGCCAAACTGGTCGTTAATCAATGCCTTGAGCGGACTGATATACAAACACAGGCCGTGCTCCTCCCCGGCCTTCAGCATATTGCTCAGCACAGGAAAAAAAGCCGCTTCGGTCTTGCCGCTGGCCGTGGCGGCAGCAATGATGACATCGCCTGCGCCACTGCTGATCGCAGCGATCGAGCGCTCCTGGACATCGTGCAGCTCGCTCCAGTTTTCCGCCCAAATCCAGCGCTGGATACGCTCGTCCAGCAGCGAAAACGACGACGACAGTGGCGTACTCATGGCCGTCAGAGCTTGAACGAGGCGAATTCGTCGTCGTCCTCGACCTCGGTATCAGAGACACCTGCCCTGTCAGGCATGATTTCAACGGCGCCTAACAATTGCCGCCATGCGGCGCCAGGATTTTGCTCCAGCACCGCCAGCAAGTTGACAAAGGCCGTGATGGTCGTGCGCGGTGTGCGGAAATAGCTATCACCGAGACGGCGCGCGCAATGTTCCATGAAAGCCGGCAGTGCCTCATCGGGCAGCAGATATTTCTCGGCGATGCCATATGCGTGCACGTGGCGCAGCTTGTCCAGCAACACATAAAAGTCTTCTGGGTGCAAACTCGCCAGCCGCAGCACGGGTCCGCTGTAGTCGACCAGGCCGGCAACGGCGAAGGTATTTTCCGCCAGCCGGCTTTGCAGCGCCGGATAGCTGAACAAGCCGCGCCGCGTATCGAGCAGAAATTCCGGCGTACCGCCCAGAATGAATCCAAGCCCTACCGCCGTGCCTTGCAAGGTATCGTTCAGGATGCGCAGTATCTGTTCATAGTTCGCGTTGCGCGCCGGCGTATTGGCCAGCTTGTACAAATTGACCAGTTCATCGAGACAGACGACAAAACCGGCGTAGCCAGCCAGTCGCACGAAGCGGGCAAACAGCTTCAGCTGGTCATAAAAGGAAGCATCGTCGACAATGGAACGCACTCCCAATGCCTGGCGCGCTTCAGTCTTGGTATTGAATTCACCGCGCAGCCAACGGATCGCATCGGATTTCAACCCTTCGTCACCTGCCTCGAAGCCACGACAGTATGCCGCGATCACATCGGCAAAATCAAAACCGTTGACCATCTCCGTCAAATGTTCGAGCTTTTGCCGTATCACTTCCTCCGTGCTGGCACCTTGGGCCAGCGCCTCGGTTTTGGCGTTGGCGATGAACCGTTCGACGATACCGGCCATCGCGCCACCCTCGGGCTTGGTACGGGTCGACAGATTACGCATCAATTCCGCGTACAACGAGCGCGCCTGGCCACCGGTCGCATGCAGGCGCCGGTCAGGATTCAGGTCGGCGTTGGCCGTCACCAGTTTTTTTTCCATCGCCACGGAACGTATCAGGTTGAGGAAAAAAGTCTTGCCGGCGCCATACTCACCGATAACAAAGCGTATTGTCGAACCGCCGTCGGCGATACGATCAAGATCCGCCACCAGTGACTCGATCTCTGGCTTGCGGCCAACCTGGATCAGGTGCTGGCCAGCGCGCGGCACGACGCCGGCGCGCAAGGACTGGATCACCGCGTCGCGGTCTTTCGGGCGGATGGCTGGAGCGTTCATTGTGCAAGTCTTTCGAGAATGTCGGGATTGATGTCGACCGGATCGTCGCCTTCGGTGCAGGGCATGTCGAACGCGTCGTAGCACGCCTCGTTGAGCCGCTCCAGGGCACCATCGAGCATGACGCCCGCTTCCTGGGCGAGGGGTTCCAATTCGGAGCGCCGCCACGAGGTGCGTGTGAGCAGATGGCGCGAGAATCGGGCATGCGTGGCGTCAAGTCCAAGCAAGCCGTCATGGCTGTCGATCGGTGGCGACGCAACGTCAGTGCCCGGTTCGTCCTGGAAGATATCGCCCAGTAGCGTCGCCACCTGTTGACTGTCTTGTTGTAATGCCGCAATGCGCGCGCGATCCAGCACAAAACCGTCTGCCGACACGCTGGAGCCGCTTGCGGGCCGGTGTGCTGTCGCGCCAGCATGGACTTGACTGTACATTTTTTGATGCTCGACGCCCAGCAGTGTGCAGACCCTTTCCAGCACCGCGATTTCCTGGCGTGTCGCCGGCGTCCCCGCCATCGTGATGATGCAGTCGGCGCAGGCCTCGCGCGCGACCGGCGGGAGCGCGGCGATACGCCGCTTGAAAGAACTCAGCGCGACAGGTTGCAGCAGAATCATGCGCGCCATCAGGCGGCGCCGCAGATACGGTGTCAACTGGCTCCAGGCGACGATCTGCGCCTGGCAGAGTGGCCATTTATGGTCAGAATACACACCGTCTGCCTGCGCCATGGCAAGCAACAATTCCAGGCTCAGCAAGGCAGTCTCGTAAAACGACGCCACATCGCCCGCCTCTTGCGGCGCCGCCGCGCGGTACAGCGCCACCCGCTCGGGTAATGCCGCGCCGCCCGCCATGGACAGGATGTCCGGCTCCATGGCAATCCGTTGCGCCAGCAGGGCCGCAGCCAAGGCACGCAAATTGTCCTTGCCGATACCTGCCGATGCACCAAAATGCCGCGCCAGTTCCTCGACAGACATTGCCATTACTGTCTCGCCCAAGCATGCATTCACGTAAGCGAGGGCTCGCTTCGCCGTCTCGGGCCATAATGAAAATGGCAAGAACAGCCAGGCATCGGGCGTTGCGTGCCTGTCCGGACGATGCTCGATGACACGGCTATAGGCGTCCAGCTCCGACGAGCAGGCATCGATCAGCTCCTGCAGCGTTTGTCGTGGAAGGCTGGCGATGGTGAAGTCAGGAATATCGCCTGGCATCGTCTTCCCGCCCGCGCTGGCCTGCAATCCGGGCGATGCGGGCGAATACGGCAGGCACAGCTTGTGCGTCGTCGAAACAAGCGCGATGCCATCACCATGCAGCCGCTTGTACGTCAAGCGAAACAGGCTTTCAAATTCTTCAGGACAGCGGCTTGCCACCGTGCGCAATATCAGCGCAGGATCGTAGCGTATCCACGCCCAAGCCATATCTACCGTCAGCGGCACATTATCGACACAGGCTTGCCCGAGCGCTACCCGTAAATGCAGTGGCATGCCATCGTCAGGCGACGAATCCGGCATCGGCTGCAGATAGAGCCGCTGCGGATCGCCTGCCAATTGCAATACCTGTAAAAGAGACATGCAATGGCGCGAAAATAATCCGGACTTGCCGCCGTAGTGTTTATGCAGCCGCGTGAGTTCCTTCATAATCTGCGGCATTTCCGCATCGACGGCACGGTCATTTTCCGCATCGATCAATACCCGCCGTTCCAGCCCATAAAAGAAAGCGAATACATAAGCGATATCAGCGTCCGGACTACTACGTCCGTCGGCAAGCCAGCGCAGGTAAGCACCGCGCTGCTGGGGCAAGGCATCCGCATAACCCGACCAGTAGAAATTCACGGGAACCGCATAGTCGCTGCCAAAGTCGACGCTCTTGCCAGTATCAATCAATGCAGGATCAGTCCTGCCATTATTTCCTGGCAAGCTATGTCCAACATAAATCATCCCGCCGGAAATCACCAGGCCGCCAATCTCCACCCTTTCATGGCGCGCTATCCATCGAGCGGCAAGGCCATGCGAAGGCGGCGGTGGGGGAATGCGGTAGCCAGATGAATCAGCCAATCGAACCTCGCTTGTTTTTGCTGACAGGATAGCAACCCAGGTCCGACAGCGCGCCATGGCGGAGCCAACGCGAACAAACACCTGAGTCTTTTCTTCCAGTCACATTCTTCTTTAAGGCGATGCAATGAAAGTAAGATGCCTTATTGTATAGAAATGTTTGCATCAGCAAGTGCTTATCTTGATTTGCGGATTTTCTTACAACATCGCAGGAACCAGCCGAAGCGCACCGCAACAGCATGCCGCATGGGTCTGCCCCGTGTGGCATGGCGCACGCAAGGCCACAATTGTCTAGCCCCCTTCCCCGGGCCTCGCTTATGATGGGGCAACTCAACCATTATCATTGCGCTACCGCCCATGTCTACCCTCACGCTGCACCAGAAAGTGTTCCTGCTCCTGCTGAGTATCGTCACCATCGGCTTCGGCTGGATACTGGCGCCGTATGCGGGCGCCATCTTCTGGGGCGTGGTGCTGGCGATCCTGTTCGCGCCCGTCTACCGCTGGCTGCTGCGCAAAACCAGGGGGCGCGCCGCCCTCGCTTCGCTGCTCACCTTGCTGCTGATTATCCTCATCGTCATCCTGCCCCTGTCGCTCATTTCCGTGTCGCTGGTGAACCAGGCGGCGGCCGTGGTGGAGATGGTGCGCTCGGGCGACCTCACGGTGGGCATGTTCTTCAACAAGATCATGGCCGTGCTGCCGCAATGGCTGATCAATCTGCTCGACCGCTTCAACCTGTCCAGCCTGGCCAGCCTGCAAGACAAGCTGGCCGACGGTGCCAAGCAGGTGAGCCAGGTGGTGGCCGTCAAGGCCATCAATGTGGGCCTGTACACGTTTGAGTTCATCACCAGCCTGTGCATCATGCTGTACCTGCTGTTTTTCCTCATGCGCGATGGCTCGACCCTGTCGGCGCGCATCCGCGATGCCGTGCCGCTGAGCCGCAAATACAAGCAGCGCCTGTTCACCAATTTCACCACGGTGATCCGCGCTACCGTGAAAGGCAACATCCTCGTGGCGATCGCCCAGGGCGCCCTCGGCGGCCTGGCGTTCTGGTTCCTCGACGTGCCGGCACCCCTGCTGTGGGCCGTGCTGATGGCCTTTTTGTCACTGCTGCCGGCCGTCGGCGCCGCCCTCGTCTGGGCGCCCGTGGCCGTGTATTTCCTGGCCACCGGCGCCATCTGGCAAGGCGCGGGCCTGGCCGCCTTCGGCGTCTTCGTCATCGGCCTGGTCGACAACGTGCTGCGCCCCGTCCTGGTGGGCAAGGACACCAAGATGCCCGACTACGTGGTGCTGCTGTCGACCGTCGGCGGCATGGCCCTGTTTGGCCTGAACGGCTTCGTTATCGGCCCCGTGGTGGCGGCCCTGTTCATCGCCTCGTGGGACCTGTTCGTCTCGGCCAGCGAGTTTCATGCGGACTGAGGCCGCCCCGCTTGCCCGAACACGGGCCGGAAAAAACTGCGCTCGTAGCTGATGATGCAGCGCGTCTCCTCGGCGTAGCGGAACGCGGCCTGGCATGCGGCATCCTGCAGCGAATCGGCGCGGTATTGTTCATACAGGGCCAGGCTGGGAAACGAGAACATGGCCAGGGCCACGTTGCTGGCGCCCTCGGATGGCAGGAAGTAGCCGTGGTGCCGGCCGCCGAAGCGTTCGACCAGCGGTATCCACAACTTGCCGTAGGCTTCGAATTCCTGCAATTTATATGGGTCGATGATGTAGCGCAGGTAGCAGGTGATCATGGGGTTTCCTCAGGTAGATTCAATTCCGTCAGCATGCCCGTTTCCCACGAGCCGATGGCGGCCAGTGGCGAGCCAGGCAGGAAGGCCAGCGCGCACGGGTAGGTAAACGGGTGGTCGGCCACGACCTCGAGGCCGGGCCAGGCGTAGAACAGCAGCTTGCCCTTGCCGATGCGGCCCAGCGCGCCGCCGTCGGGCAGCCAGCGCAAGGCGTCGCCCGTGCCGCCGCCCGCCTCCACAGGAACGCTGGCGAGCTGGCGGCCATCGGCCAGCGCATGCACGGACAGATACTCCTGGCCGCCAGCGTAGTGAAGCACGGCCAGGTGCGCGCCATCGGGCGAAGCCGCGCAGGACTTCAAGCCTGGCAGCGACAGCGCCACGCGGCCGGCGCCGGCCTGCAAGGGCCAGTCCCACACGCTGCAGTAGTCGGGCGGCTGCAGCTGCCCTTGCGCCACCGATTTCACGCCATGCAAAACCAGCAGGCGCCGACCGCCGTCGATGGCATAGGCGCCGCGCAGCATCTCGCCCGGGTGTTCCTGCGTGAACATGACTTGCCCCGTTTGCGCGTCGCGCACGCGCAAACGGCCATCCCAGCCGCCATCGGCAAGATACTGGCCGCAGGGCGACCACGCGGGGCCGCAGCCTTCGCCATCCTTCCTGTTCTGGAAGTTCAGCAGCAGTTGCCCCGATGCCGCCTCCACCACGGCCATCTGGCCGGTCGTACTCTTGATGGCCAGGCGGGCGCCGTCGGGCGAAAACGCCATGCTGGAGCAATGGGCGATGAATTTGCCGCGCCATACTTTCTGGCGCGCCGCCACGTCCCACAGCACCAGGTCGCGGCCCAGCACGGCCAGGCGCGTGCCGTCCGGCGAAAACTGCACGCTGTAGCTGCAGCCCAGCTTCAGGGGCTTCGTCGCTGCCGTCATGGGCGCGCCAGCCGGTACACCACGCTGTCGATGTCGTAATGGCGCTCCATGCCCACGTACTGCATGCCCAGGCGCGTCATGACCTTGATCGAGGCGGCGTTGTCAGGATGGGCCACGGCCACCACTTCGGGCGCGCCGACGACGTCGAAGGCATGCGCGACGATGGCATTGGCCGCTTCGCTCGCATAGCCCTTGCCCCAGCCGGCGCGCGCCAGGCGCCAGCCGATTTCGTGCGGCTGCGCCCTGTCGCCACCGAGATGCTGCAGGCAGGCCAGCCCCACCAGCACCTCGTCTTCGGTGCGCATCAAGGCCCACCACGAATAGCCCCACTCGGCCCAGCGCCCCATGATGCGGGCCAGGGCCGCGCGCGTGTGTTCCTCCGTCTCCGGCTGGCCCGCGTTCAGGTAAGTCATCACTTCGGTATCCGAGTTCATGGCGTGCATGGCGTCGTAGTGCCGGGCGGTGACGGGTTCGAGGCGCAGGCGCGCCGTGTGCAGGATGGTCATGGCATTTCCTTGGACGAAAAAAAAGACGATACACGATCGTCTTTTTTTAGCAAGAGTGCAAGCGAATTACTTGCTCGACTCGCCCTTCTTGATCCACGCCGCCAGCTGGTGCGGACGCAGGCCGTCATAGTCTTCGAATGGCTGGTGGATCCACGGGTTGTGTGGCAGCTCGTCGAGGAAGTAGTCGGGACGCACGACGGAGCAGCCCTTCAGCCAGATCACGGCCGATTTGACTTCGGTCACGCCCGGGAAGTTGTCCTTCAGGTGGCGCGTGACCTTGTCCAGCGTGACGCCCGAATCGGCCAGGTCGTCGACCAGCAGGATGCGGCCGGCCAGCGGGCCCTTGGTCATGGTCATGTACTT
>RCMZ01000679.1_pt1 | contig 15073 bp, 15 predicted proteins | sample 2041141 | NCBI WGS metagenome assembly RCMZ01 (sample SAMN09708263, study PRJNA481090) | Wastewater metagenome, whole genome shotgun sequencing project. | biome: sewage; isolation source: Davis station wastewater (DW) | place: Antarctica: Davis Station | collected 2010-03-01
CGGGCTGAGGGCAATGTGGTTGACGGCAGCGGGGCTGAGACCTTGATCGTAGATCGACATGGCAGATGACACCTTTGGCGAATGGTTAGTGCTGGATATTCCGGTAGCCTGTGCAGCATTACCAGTTAGCAGCTGAGTGAGATTTATAAGTTTTACTGTCTTGGTATGGAAGCTATACCATGGTTGTATAGGTTAATTACTATAGGATTTTGCCGATGACCTTGCCGGTCGATGCCTTAGCAGTGCCCTTGCAGAGCTGGTTGCGCTTGCAGCGCGATGCCGTGCCGCTGGCTCAGCGTGCTGAGGCGTTGCGCGATGCCGTGCTGGCCTGCGGGCCGGTACGCCAGGCGTGGTACCTGAGTTGGCAGGCCGGCAGTCGCACCTATGCCCAAGAAGGTGGCGGTTTGGCCTTGCCGCCCGGCCAAGGCGATCCGTTGGCGGCCAGCGACTTGCTGCTGTTCGAGCAACTGCAACAGCAGTCACGGCTCAGTTTGGCAGCGCTGCGTCAGCTGCCGTGCTGGCTGGCCGGCCGCGTGCGACGTGCGGCCCTCAGTCATGGGCAAGCGCTGGCGCTGGAGTTGTTGCCAGGGCAGCCGGGGTTGCTGCTGCTGGAAGTGGACGAAGACGCCAGCCTCGACTGGCTAGCCGGTTTGCACAGCATGCTCGGTCAGTTTATTCAGTTAGCCAGCGGCATGGCCCGCAGCGCACCGCTGCTAGCGGCCGACCCGCAGCCCACGGTGCTGTTGGATGCTCAGGCGCAGTTGCTGGACTCCAATCTGGCCGTGCAACGCCTGCTTGGGGAGCGGCCGCTGAGTGCGCTGGCGCAGTTACTGCCGGTCAACTATGTGCCGCTGGTGCGTGCTTGTCTGAGCCAAGATCGCGCCATTGAGGCAGTGGAGGCCGAAGACGGCGCGCGGATTTTGGTCTGGAGTTTTATTCCTGACGCAGTGGCGCAGCGAGTGCTGGCGCGTTGTCGGGATGCCAGTGTCGAGGTGCATGAAGCCCGTGAGGCCACACAGGCCAGACGCCTGTACCGGTTGATCACCGAAAACACCACCGACCTGATTTCCCGGCACACCCCAGACGGCTGCTTTCTCGATGCCTCGCCGGCCAGCTGGACCTTGCTCGGTTATTGGCCAGAGCAACTGCGCGGGGTGCGCGTGCAGAGTTTGTTCCACCCGCAGGACCACGCCGTACTGGTGCAGCGCACCGCGGAGGCGCTGGAGCAGGCCGGTTATCACACCATGACCTATCGCATTCGCCATCAGGCCGGCCACTACCTGTGGTTCGAAACCGCCAGCCGGGCGATCCGTGAAACCTACACCGGCGCGGTGGTGGAAGTGGTCAGCGTATCGCGCGACATCACCGCCCGCGTGCAGGCCGAAGAGAAGCGCCGGCGGCTGGCCGAGGTGGTTGAGGCCAACACCGATCTGGTGCTGTTTATTGCCGCCGATGGTGCGCTGGGTTATCTCAATCCGGCGGCTCGTCAGGCCCTCGGGCTGGATGCAGACGCCGCGCTGCCGGCGCTCGACAGCTTGTTGCCGGCGGCTGATTTAGCCCGCTTGCACGGCGAGGGGCGGCTGACCGCTGAGCAGCAGGGGGTGTGGAACAGCGAGGCGCAGTTACTGCGCTTGGCCGCGCCGCCGTTGCCGGTGTCGCTGCTGTTGTTGGCCCACCGCGCGGCTGGCGGCGAGCGCTATTACTCGCTGGTGGCCCGCGACATGACTGAGCGCGAGTTACGCGAAGCCCAGCAGCGCCGCCATCAGGATGAGCTGGCGCACACCGCCCGGCTGGTCACCCTTGGCGAGCTGGCATCAGGTATCGCCCACGAAATCAATCAGCCACTGGCTGCAGTGGTTAATTACGCCGGCGCCAGCCAGCGTTATTTGCAGAGTTTGGCGAGCAATCCGCAGGCTGCTGAGCGGGTGGCTCAGGGTTTGCAGCGGATCACCGAACATGCCAATCATGCCGCTGAAGTGATCAAGCGCCTGCGTGGTTTTCTGCGCAAAGGTCAGCGTCGGATGCAAGCGCTGCAGCCCGATGAGGTCGCGCGTGAGGCGCTGCGTTTGTGTCAGTGGGAGGCGAGCAATCGGCAGATCAGCATCGACGAGGCGTTCGCCGCCAGCCTACCGACCGTGTATGCCGACCGCGTGCTGCTGGAGCAGGTGCTGCTCAACCTGTTGCGCAATGCCCTGGATGCCAACCGCGAAGCCCATCCCGATGAGCCGTCGCGAATCGAGTTGAGTGCCTGCGAAGAGGCCGGCCAGCTGTGCATTCGCGTCACCGACCAAGGCGCCGGCGTGGCCGCTGAGGTGCTGGCGCATATATTTACCCCGTTTTACACCAGTAAACCTGAGGGTTTGGGGCTGGGCTTGTCGATGAGTCGCAGCATCATCGAAGGCTTCGGCGGCTCCCTGGAGGCGCATCCCGACCCAGTGGGTGGCCTATGCCTAGAGTGCCGCCTGCCCTTAGGTCGTAGTGAAGTAGACGCATTCGAGCAATCAGCACCGTCAGATCAAGCAGAGGACTAAGCATGCCGGCACAAACACAACAACAGGTGTACGTGGTTGATGACGACCAAGGCATGCTTGATTCCACAGTCTGGCTGCTGGAGTCGGTGGGCCTTAAGGCGCTGCCATTTACCAGCGGCATGGCGTTTCTCGACGCGTGCGACCCGAGCAGCAATGCCTGCGTGTTGCTGGATGTGCGAATGCCCGGCATGGGCGGCCTGAATGTGCAGGAGGAGCTGCGTCGGCGCGGTATTGAGCTGCCGTTGATCTTTGTTAGCGGGCATGCCGACGTGCCGATTGTGGTGCGGGCTTTTCGCGCCGGCGCGTTGGACTTTATCGAGAAGCCTTACAACCAGCAGCTGCTGCTCGACAGTGTGCAGCAGGCGCTGGCCACGCGGGCGCCGACGCTGGCTGCGCACACCGATCAGCGCCTGCACGTGGTGCAAGAGCGCCTAGCCAGCCTGACCCCGCGCGAGCGTGATGTGCTGTTGCCGCTGGTGCGCGGTTACACCAACCGGGAAATGGCCGAGCAGCTTGAAATCAGTGTGAAGACCATCGACCTATACCGCTCGCGAGTGATGAAGCGCATGCAGGCCGAAACCCTGGCTGAGTTGGTGGGCATGGCGATTGCCGTAGGGCTGGTGGACGCTCTGGATTTGCGTGCTGCGCAGGCGGTTTAAACCGCCCAGCCGCGCGATACCCAAGTCATCGGCCGTGGGCCTTTCAGGTAGCTGCTGTCGAGCTGCTCGATGTTAAAGCCGGCAGCGCGGATCAGCGCTGGAATATCGCGGTTCAGGTGGCAACCACCGCTGAACGGCTTCCACAGCGGGGTGATCAGGTTCTGCCAGCGCACCACCGGCAAATCGGGCGCTAGCCCATGCTCGCTAAACAGCAGCTTGCCGCCCGGTTTGAGCACCCGGCGCATTTCTTTTAGGGCTGCGCCGGCATCCGGGATAGTGCACAGGGTGAAGGTGCAGACGATGCTGTCGAAGCTGGCATCGGCAGCTTGGATTTGCCCGAGCTCCAGGGCCACCATCTCAACCGGAATGCTGATCTGTGCGGCCCGTTGCTGGGCCAGCTTCTGCATGGCTGCCGACGGGTCAACGCCGACGATTACGCTGACTTTAGCCGGGTCGTAAAAGCTCAGGTTGAGGCCGCTGCCAATACCGATTTCCAGTACACGGCCATCGGCCAGAGGAACGATCTGCTTGCGGGTCTTCATCACCGCGCCCATGCCGCAGGTGTAGTCGATCAGGTGCGGCAGCACGTACTGTTCATACAGATTCATGACTTTAACGTCCCAGCCGGCGCAGTTGGTCTGACTCGATGATGCGCGTGCCGTCTTGTTCTTCTAGGGCCAAACGCCACAGCGCATGGGCCAAGGTGCAGGCCTTGATGCCGCGGTACTTGCCCGGAATCCAGCGCGCCAGCGGCGCCAGCAAGCGCTCACCAAGCCGGAAATCGCTACGTGCGCCGAGCAGTAAAGACGGCCGCGCGATCGTCAGTTGCGGCCAGCCTTGCGCCTGCAATGCAGACTCCAGCTCACCTTTGACCCGGTTATAAAATACCGGCGATTTTGCATCGGCGCCCAAGGCGCTAATCACCACGAGATGGCGGGCGCCGAGGGCGCGGGCGCGCTCGGCAAAGGCCAGCACCAGGTCATAGTCAACCGCGCGAAAAGCCTCTTGCGAGCCAGCGTGTTTAATCGTGCTACCCAAGCAGCAAAAGGCGATGTCGATGTTGCCGCGCAACTCGGGCAACAGCGCTGCCAGCTCACCGACCGGGTTCTCTAGGTGCGCATGGGCCGCCAGTGGCCGACGGCTAGGGGCGAGTACGCGGGCCACGGTCGGCTCGCTGAGCAAGCGGTCAAGCAGGTGTTCGCCGGTCAGGCCGGTGGCGCCGGCGAGCAAAATGCGTTGCGGGGTCAGGTACATAGACAGGCTCTCTGGGTATTGATGGTCAGCTTAGTGGCTGGCTCTTGGTTTGTCTGGAGTCGTGGCGCTCAGCGCCTGTTCAGCCTGCTGCTGGCGCAGGTGCCGCCACTGTGCAAGTACGGCTTTGGGTGCCCATATTTGTGGTTCAGAAGGCTCGAAGCCCTCGGTCTGTTCGCGCGCAGCAATCTGGGTTTTCGCCAGATTAAAAGCCTGCTGCAGGTCGTCGGTCTGGTTCAGGGCTTCGCTCAGAAAGGCGCGGCCGAAGTAGGTGAAGTCAGCGTCTTCTGAGCAGCCAAACGACACTCGATCGCTACGCGCGGCGCTAATCACCAAGGTTTTATTATCTTTCAGTGGCGGGATAAAACCGCCGGAGTAACAGGCGGAAATCACCACGACTTTATAGCGTTGCTGTAAGGGTTTAAGCGCCTCGGCCAAGTCGCTGGCGGGCAGGTCGTTGAGCTCCAAGCGCGGTTGCACCAACGCAAGCTCATGGCTGCTGGAGCCGTGGCTGGTGAGGTAGATGAAAATCACGTCTTCTGGGCCGCTGCGCTGGGCCAGGGTTTGTGCGGCGCGGCTGAGGTTTTCGCGGGTGGCCAGTGGCCGGTCTTGCAGGTGATCACGATGGTTGATCAAACTGATCTGGCCGCGGGCGCCGAAGCGTTGCTTGAGCAGCTGATTGGCAAACTCGGCCTCGCGCAGGAACACGCTCTGCTGACCGTCGCCGGCCACCGTTAGGCTGTACAGCTCGATGCTCGGGGTGGAGGCGGGGACAGCTGCCAGTGCCTGTTCGAGTAGCCCACCTTGAGCCAGCAAGCCCAGCTCCAGCGGATCGCTGATGGCCTTGTGCTGCTCGTCGCGGCGGCGTTCGCCGTACTGCCATTCGCCCGCCTGCACGCTGCCATCAGCCAGGGTCAGACGCCCTTTGCCGTGGTACAGGTCGCGGGCAAACTGGCCCTCGTAGACGCTGCCATCGGCCAGGCTCAGGCGGCCTTGGCCGGTAAAGCGCCAGTTGCGAAATTGGCCTTGATAGTGACGCTTGCTGCGGTCGTTGAACTGCCCCGTGCCGGTCAATGCGCCTTGTTTAAAGGTGCCCTGCCACACTTCGCCGTCAGCATTTTCGTAACGGCCTTGGCCGTGGAACTGGTTAGCGCGAAAGCCGCCGCTGTAGTTGGCGCCATCGCTGCCGCTGAAGCTGCCTTGGCCATTCAGTTGGCCGTGCTCGAAGGTGCCGCTGAACTGGTCACCTTCAGCTTCGCTGCGGTTGCCTTGACCGCTGGGTTCGCCCTGTTTGAAGGCGCCTTGGTAGCGGCTGCCATCGGGCAGCTCAAGCACGCCGAAACCGTCATAGCGGTCAGCCTTAAAGCCGCCGCGATAGCTCAGTTTGCCTTGCTGCAGTTGGCCTTCGCCGTGGCGGCGGCCTTGCTTGAATTGACCTTGGTAACGGTTGCCGTCGCTGTCGCTGAGTTGCCCCTGGCCATCGAACTGGCCCTGACTGAACTCGCCGACATAATGCTCGCCATTGCTGCCGTGCCATTCGCCGAGGCCGTCAGCTTGGCCGTCCTTAAAGGTGCCGGCGTACCAGCTGCCGTTGCGATAGTCGACTCGGCCCTGACCTTGCAGTAGGCCGTCGATGATCTCGCCACGATAGCGCCCGCCATCCGGCAGCAACGCATTGGCTGGGGTCAGGGGTTCGCCTTGGCCGCAGGCGGTAAGCAGCAGGGCAAGGCTCAAGGGGGCAAGCAGGTAGCGCATGGCGGACATCCAGGTCGACGGACCTTCAGCAGTATGCCGCAAAGTGCGGGTGGAGAAATGCGCACGGGGCGCCATTGGCGCCCCTTGTCAGTTACCGCACTGGCTGACTGCTCAGACGAAGCAGAGGGTCAGTGGCTCGGCAATGTAGGCGGGTTTTGTCGAGCCTTCGATTTCCAGTACCGCTTTGGCCTTAAGTAGCCATTGGCCGGGATTTTTTTCCGTGGCGTCGGTCAGGGTGACGACCAAGCGCACCTTGGAGTTGACTTTGACCGGCTGGATAAAGCGCACGCTGTCCAAGCCATAGTTGACGGCCATCTTCAGGCCTTGCGGCATGATCATGATTTTTTCCATCAGCATCGGCACCAGCGACAGCGACAGAAAACCGTGGGCAATAGTGCTGCCGAACGGGGTCAGCTTGGCTTTCTCCGGGTCGACGTGGATGAACTGGTGGTCGCCGGTGCATTCGGCAAACTGATTGATGCGCTCTTGGTCGATGGTCAGCCAGTCGGAACTGCCGAGTTCCTTGCCGATATAGTCTTTGAGCTCTGCTACGGGTACGAGCGGCATAGTTACTCCTTGATGACGCGGATGTTGTTATTTTTAGGGGTGAAACTCCTTAGGCTTTAGATCACCACGCAGGACGTGCCCGGTCAAGCCGCTAAGTGCATGCCAATACGTAAGTTATTGGCTCGGAATGACGTGCCATAATGGCCGCGCCATCACGCTGGAGACCCTCATGTTGTTACGCGGCCTGACCTGGCTGGTGCTGTTTCAATTGCTCGGCACCGCCATCAACGTACTGTTTCTGTCCATGCTGCCGGGGCCGATCATCGGCATGCTGCTGCTGTTCGTGTTTTTGCTGGTGCGCGGCGAAGTCGGTGAGCCGCTGAGCCTTGCCGCCAGCGGCCTGCTGCGTTATTTGCCATTGCTGCTGGTGCCGGCGGCTGTCGGGGTGATGGTCTATGGCCGCGCAGTGGTGGATGACTTCTGGGCAATTATTGGCGCGTTAGTGCTGTCGCTGGTGCTGTCGCTGCTGTTCACCGGCTGGTTGATGCAAAAACTTATTGAGCGTCAGGCGCGCCGCCGGGGTGAGTCATGAGCTTGGGCTGGCATGCCGCCTGGCAGGCGCTGATTCATCATCCGCTGTTTGGCGTCGGCATCACCCTCGGCACCTATCAGTTGGCGTTGGCAGCCTATGAGCGCAATCGCTGGCTGTGGCTGAAACCCATGCTGCAGCCGGTGTTGCTGTCGATGCTGGCGGTGATCGGCATTCTCCTGGCTTGCGGTCTCAGCTACCGCGAATACCAACAAAATGTGCAATTGCTGATCATTCTGCTTGGCCCGGCCACGGTGGCGCTGGCGGTGCCGTTGTTCGTGAATCTGCGGCGCATTCGCCAGCTGCTGTGGCCGACCCTGCTGACTCTCGTGCTTGCTGGTGTACTGGCGACGCTGTTGGGCGTGGTGCTGGCGTGGGCCTTTGGTGCCGAGCCGATGATTCTGATGACCATGGCGCCGAAGTCGGTGACCTCACCGATTGCCATGCTGGTGGCTGAGCAGATTGGCGGCGTGGCGGCGCTGGCGGCGGTGTTCGTGCTCATCACGGGCGTGCTGGGGGCGATGTGTGGGCCGGAGTTGCTGCGCCGCATTGGGGTACATCATCCCGCCGCACAAGGCATGGCTTTGGGCTTAACCGCGCATGCGGTCGGTACAGCGCGAGCGCTACAAGAACATGAAGAGAGTGGGGCCTTTGCGGCTCTGGCGATGAGTCTGATGGGCGTGGCCACCGCGGTGTTTCTGCCGCTGGTGGTGGCGCTGCTGGCATGAGCGAGGTGTCTGTGTTGCTGCCGTTGTTTCCTCTGAATACTGTGCTGTTTCCCGGCTGTACCCTCGACTTGCAACTGTTCGAGCCACGCTATTTGGACATGCTGACGCGCTGCTTAAAGCAGGGCAGTGGCTTCGGCGTGGTCGGTTTGCTCGAAGGCCATGAGGTCGGCACTGCGGCAACGCAGCATGCCGAACTGGGCTGCGAGGCGCTGATCCGCGACTGGGAGCAGCTGCCCAATGGCCTGCTGGGCATTCGCGTTGAGGGTGCGCGACGGTTCCGAGTCGGCGCGACACAGGTGCAAGCCGACCAGCTGTTGTTAGCCGAGGTGCAGTGGCTGGCGCCGGGCCAGGATCTGCCTCTGGATCTTAAACAGGCCGATCTGCTCGCCCTGCTGGCCACGCTGGCCGAGCATCCGCTGGTGGCGGGGTTGAGGCTGGATGGCGTGGTGAGCGGGCAGCAAGCGCTGGCTAATCAGCTGGCCTATCTGTTGCCGTTTAGCCTGGAGCAGAAGCTGGCCTTGCTGGCGCTGGAGCAGCCTGCCGAGCAGTTAGCGTTGATCCAGACGTTGCTGGACCGTTTGCAAGGCGAGATGCTCGCCTAGTAGCGGTAGCGCAGCAGCGCCTCAGGCAGCGCGCTGGTGGCGATGGCCACTAGCAGGGCCGTGCAGGCTGGGACGATCAGCCACCAGGCTTTGGCCGTGAGTGCGGGCAGCGCCTGCTGACGTTCACAGGCTGCCATGCACAGGGCGCACCACACGCTAGCCAGCAGCGCGCCGGCGAGGATGTCGGTCGGCCAGTGTGCGCCGAGGTAAACCCGCGACAAGGCGATGGCGCTGGCCGGTAGGCTGGCCAGCAGCAACCAGGTCAGGCGCCAGCGGGGCGGCTGACCACGCCCAGCAAGCAGCGCTAGCACTAGGAAAAAAGCGAAGGCCGCCGAGCTATGCCCGCTGGGCAGGCTGTAGCTGTGCAGTGGATCGAGTAACACTTCGGGGCGCTGGCGCTCCAGTAGGTGTTTCAGGGCGCTGTTGCTGAGCGCGGTGAGCAGCAGAGCACTGCCGGCAAACAGCGCGGCGCGCCACTGCCGAGTAAGTAGCAGCAGGGCTAACAGCAGACCGGCCAGCGCCAGCTGAGTACTGAGATCGCCGAGACGCGTGATCAGCACCATCAGGCCGTCTAAAGCGGCATTGCGCTCACTTTGCAGCAAGGCCAGCAAACCATGATCGAATTCATTCAGGTGCCTCCAGCCCAGCAGCAGGCTGGTCAGCAGCACGGCACCGAGACCGCTGGCCACTAAGGCCGCGCGTGGTTGTTGGCGCAGAGCGCTGTGAATACTCAGCAGCAGCCACACACCCAAACCGCCTGCGACGACCCCGGCCTGCGCCCAGAAACCGGCGGGCAGTGGCAAGTGCAGCGCCGCACCGGTAGCCCAGCCGGGCAGCAGGTAGACCACTGACCAGCCAGAGGCTGCCAGCAGGCTGATGGCGATAAAACGGCCTAATGGCATATCGAGCATGCCGGCCATCAGTGGCAGCATCGGGCGCAGCGGACCGATAAAACGGCCGACCAGCAGGCTGCCGACACCATAGCGCTGCATGTACTGCTCGGCGCTGTTCAGCCACTCGGGGTGCGAGCGCAGCAGTGGCAAGCGGCGGATCCGCTGATGAAAGCGCCGACCAAGCGCGTAAGACAATGCATCGCCCAGCAAACCGCCGCACAAGGCCAGCAGCAGGGTTTCACCGAGGCTGAGGACGCCGCCGCCGGCCAGCACGCCAAGGCCGAACAGGGCGATGGTGCCGGGCACCAGAATGCCCACCAACGCTAGGCATTCGCCGCAGGCCATCGCAAAGATCGCCCAGCCCAACCATTCGGGATGCTGGCCCAACCAAGCCATCATGCTGTCAAAACCTTCAAGCATTGGGTTGTTCCTTAGGCATTAGGCGTTGGTAGTCACGCCCTTCGACTTGGCCGCGTCGTAGCGGGTTGCGCGTGCACTGGCGAGCAAAATCGGCATCGACAAAGCGATAAGGCAGCTGTTCGTCCCGCCCCGCAGGAATGCCCAAGCGGGTAGTTTGGATGATGCTCGATGGGCGCAGACCGAGGTCGTCGACAAATAGCCGCTGGCGATCGAAGCGTTGGCCGTTCCACTCAGGCACCTTCAAGCCAAGGGCGCGACAGAGCAAGGTTTGCCCGCTGCACAGGCGCTCAAGTAGGCGTGGCTGGCCTTGCGCTGATGGGTTGTTGTGCTGCATGGCGAGCACGCTGGCGGCTGGCGAGTGTGCGTCCTGCCAAGCGCTGGCGGACTTTATCAGCACCGCATTACCGGGGCCGCCTGCGCTGAAATTCAGTGAGTCGCCGCCGTGGGCGAAATACATATAAATGTGCCCGCCGGAGAGAAACAGCGCGCGGCGTTTGTCCGTGTAACCGAGCGAGGCATGGCTGCCTTTCTCTTCTAAGTAGTAAGCCTCGGTTTCAATGATGCGCGCCGCCAACCATAGGCCGTTAAGCCGATGGCGGATAACTTTGCCCAATAGTTCACGCGCGACGCACTGCGCGTCACGGTCAAAAAACGCATCGGTCAAGGGGCGGGCCTGAGGCCAGGGCAAACTAAGGGTGGGATCGTTGGGCATGGGCTGTCACGACAGGGCAGTGGAGCATAGTCTGGCGGTCATCATAACAATAAGAGTCTATCCCATGGCTGAGCGCCCCCGAGCCAGCAGCGCGCATATCTCCCCCAGTGCGCATTACACCGGCTTCGTCTGGTATCGCCATCAGCTGGCTGATCCGGCTTTTGTCACCGGTTTCGGGCGCTGGGTGCATGGCCTGCTGCGACCGATCACCTGGGGTGCGCGGGTTGGTTTTGGGATCGACCTAGAGAGCCTGCTGCTGCAGCGCCACTTGCTGATCGATGCGCGCCTGACCCATGCCATTGAGCATGAAGGTGTCGAGCAGGTCGTCGAAATCGCCTGTGGCCTGTCACCGAGGGGGCGGCGCTTCAGTGCTCGCTATCCGCAACTGCGCTACCTAGAAGCCGACCTGCCGGAGATGGCCGCGCGTAAACGCTTGCTGCTGGGCGGCCAGGGCTGGCTGAATAGTCTGCATCAGGTCAAAGCCGTGGATATTCTTGCCGATCAAGGTGCCGATAGCCTTGCGCAGTTGTTTGCGGGCTTGGACCCGTCGCGCCCGGTAGTGGTGATTACCGAAGGCTTGGTAAATTACTTTGAGCTGGCGGTGATCGAGGGCTTCTGGAGCCGCTTGGCTAGTCAGCTACAGCGTTTTCCGCAGGCCACTTACCTGACGGAGCTGTACCCAGACTTGCAAGAGCATCCGCGTTATCGACAGTTGCGTTGGGGGGTGGAGCTGGTTGGGCGGCTGACTCGCGGCAATTATCCGCTGCACTACCGTAATGCCGAGGCGATTGTTGCCGGCTTTGCCCGCTGCGGCTTTACCCATACCGAAGTGCTCGATCCGCAGCAGCAAGCCGTGGCGCTGGGCTTGCCAGTGCTGCCGCAGGCCAGCTTGGTGCGGGTGATTGAAGCGCGCGTTTAGTGTGGGCTTAAGCGCAGGCCGTTGCCGGTTGGCTGTTTAACTGTAATTGCGTGGCGAGGGCGCTGCTGGCGGCGGCATCGCTGTGCACGAAGACGAACGCCAAGCCGTTGCGATCATTGCGCAGCGGCAGTAGGGCGTGGCGGCTGTGATCGTTGAGCTGTAACTGCCAGCCACGGCCGTTAGCTGGCGGTAGATCGCCCTGCAGCAGGCCGCCGAAGAAGCCCAGTTCAGGCATTTCCACTGACCATTCATCGCCGCCCTCTTGGCGCAAAATTGCGCGGCGGCTTAGCGGTGGTCGACGTGTTTCATGGCGTTTGTTCAGTTGCAGCAACTGACTGCGGGCCATGGGGCTGGCGCCCGGAGTTACGCTTGGTAAGGCTTCGCCCCGCAGAAACGGGTTGTACAGGCGGGCGCAGGCTTCACGCCGCTCAAATTGCGCCAAGTGATCGGCTTGGTGGATTAATACGCAGTCGGCATCGGCGCAGGCGGCGGCAAAGCGTGCGTGCTCCCACGGCTGGGTAAAGTGATCGTGCTCGCCGGCCAGTAGCAGCGTTGGGCACTCGGGATACGCCTCAAAGCCGTTAAAGCTCAGCAGGCGCTGGGTATTTTGCTGGTAGCGCTCGATTTCCGTCGGCGTGAGGCGTTGCATCTGCCGCAGCAGGGCCTTGCGAAACACTGGAGAAACGCCGGTGTCCTGCGCATGCAGCGGGTTGAGCAGGCCGGTTAGCGCGCCTTGGGCAAAGGCACCCGTCTGATCGTCGGCTAGCAGGTCCAAGCCCTCTTGCAGCAAGCGCCTGGCGCCGGGGCGCGCCAGTGCAGTGATGCCCGATAGCAGTAAGCGTGCGCAATGCTGCGGATGGCGAGCAGCAAACAGCGCAGCCAGCGCCGAGCCGTAAGACAGGCCGATAGGCATCACGGCGGGCAGTTGCAGCTCATCAATAAAGGCTGCAATCAAGTCAGCTAATTGCGCCAAGGACAACTCTGGCGCCAGTTGCAGGTTGCCGCCTTGGCTGGGCAGGTCTAGGAGGATTACCGGATGCTGGTTGAGCAGTTCGCCAACTTCGCTCGCAAATGAGCGAAAGCTCTGGAAGGCGCCGCCCAGCAGCAGCACTGGCGGGCGGTTGTCCGTCGCGTGTTGCGAGAATGCGAGGTAGTGCAGGCGCCAAGGGCCGATGTGCAGAACTTCGGGGGCGCTGTTGAGCAGGGTGGGCTGATAGTCGCAGTGATAACGCATGGCGAGCACTCCGGCGGTGGTCCGCCTCTTATTCTTGGGCTGCTGCGGCAAACGACGCCGGTGCTGATATGTCTGCAAGGTAAACATTGTTGCGGCTTTTGTTTACCTAACCTTCGGGCGGCCTGCGTGGGTGGGCGCGGTGTGGTTGTCACTGTTTCTCGGTGCGCCGCGGTGGCGGTGGCTTTGCGCGTTACCGTGCTGCGCGGCGGACGGCATGTTTACCGTCCGCCGCGCAGCGCTGGGCTTGGGGCCGCACGACCGTTATACTCAGCGACTTTTTTCAACCGCCAGACCTGCCAAGATCATGACTGAGTCCGTGCTCGACTATATGACCCGCCTGGGACAGGCCGCTCGCAGCGCCTCGCGCGTGCTTGCGCGCGCCAGTACGGCGCAGAAAAACCGCGCCCTGCAAGCCGCTGCGAGCGCATTGGATGCTGGTCGCGCTGAGCTGGTCGCGGCCAACGAACTGGATCTGGCCGCCGCGCGTGCCAGTGGCCTGGAGCTGGCCATGGTTGACCGTTTGGCGCTGACGCCAGGGGTGATCGACTCGATGATCGAAGGCTTGCGCCAGGTTGCCACGCTGCCTGATCCCATCGGCGAGATCAGTGGCATGCGCTATCTGCCGTCCGGCATTCAGGTCGGTAAGATGCGCGTGCCGCTCGGGGTGATTGGCATCATCTATGAGTCGCGCCCGAATGTGACCATCGACGCCGCCAGCCTGTGCTTGAAGTCCGGCAACGCCACCATTTTGCGTGGCGGCTCTGAGGCGATTCACTCCAATCAAGCGATTGCCCGCTGCATTCAGCTGGGTCTGGCCGAGGCAGGTCTGCCCGCGAGCGCTGTGCAAGTGGTGGAAACCACGGATCGTGCCGCCGTTGGCGCGCTGATAACCATGCCGCAATACGTTGACGTGATTGTGCCGCGTGGCGGCAAGGGCCTGATCGAGCGCATCAGTCGCGATGCCAAAGTGCCGGTGATCAAGCATCTGGACGGCGTTTGCCATGTGTATATCGACATTGCCGCTGATTTGGGCAAAGCCATCCGCGTCGCCGACAACGCCAAGACCCACCGTTATTCGCCATGCAATGCCATGGAAACCCTGCTGGTGCATGCCGCCGTTGCTGAGCGGGTATTGCCGCCGCTGGCCGCTATCTACCGCGATAAAGGCGTAGAGCTGCGTGGCGATGCCGCAACGCGCGCCTTGCTCGGCAGTGATGTGCTGGAAGCGACGGAAGATGATTGGTTTGCTGAATACAACGCACCCATTTTGTCGATTCGTATCGTTGATTCGCTGGATGCTGCCATTGAGCACATCAACCATTACGGCTCGCAGCACACCGACTCGATCATCACCGAGAACTTCAGTGACGCGCGGCGTTTTATTACCGAGGTGGATTCAGCCTCGGTAATGGTTAACGCCTCGACGCGGTTTGCCGACGGGTTTGAGTACGGCTTGGGTGCGGAGATCGGTATTTCCACCGATAAACTGCACGCCCGTGGCCCGGTTGGTTTGGACGGCCTGACCAGCGAGAAGTACGTGGTATTTGGCGATGGACACATCCGCACCTGATGACCAAGCGTAGCGACGTCCGCCGTATCGGCCTGTTGGGCGGTACTTTTGACCCGATTCATATCGGCCACTTGCGCAGCGCGCTGGAAGTGGCCGAGCAGTTGAGCCTCGACCAGCTGCGCCTGATTCCCAGCGCTCGCCCGCCGCATCGGCAGGCGCCGCAGGTGTCGGCAGCGGATCGTTTAGCCATGGTGGCGCTGGCCGTCAGCGGCAGCCCGCTGTTGCAGGTGGATGATCGCGAGCTGCAGCGTGATTGCCCGTCGTACAGCATTGATACGTTGCTGTCGTTGCGCGCCGAGTTGGCGGCCGACGATCAGCTGCTGTTGGTGCTGGGCTGGGATGCCTTTTGCGGGCTACCGAGTTGGCACCGCTGGGATGAGTTATTGAATCACTGCCATCTTCTGGTGCTGCAACGCCCGGATGCTGGCGCTGTTTTGCCGCCGGCATTGAGCCAGTTGTTGGCGGCACGCGAAGTTAAAGATCCACAGGCGCTGCGTGGGCCGAGCGGGCAGATTGCCTTGCTGCGGCAAACGCCGTTGGCGGTCTCCGCCACGCAGATTCGCCACCTGCTGGCCAGCGGTAAATCAGCACGGTTTCTGGTGCCTGATCCGGTACTGGCCTATATCCATACGCACGGACTGTACCGTGCGTCGAACTGAACATGAGAACGAGTTATTTATGCAAAAGCCAAAACAAGCACACC
>RCMZ01000680.1_pt1 | contig 15068 bp, 2 predicted proteins | sample 2041141 | NCBI WGS metagenome assembly RCMZ01 (sample SAMN09708263, study PRJNA481090) | Wastewater metagenome, whole genome shotgun sequencing project. | biome: sewage; isolation source: Davis station wastewater (DW) | place: Antarctica: Davis Station | collected 2010-03-01
GACGCGCAGCTGGCGCTGACGCAATCGACCTTGCAGCTGCGCGAACAGTCGCGCGAGCTGGCGCGCAAGCAGTTCGAGGTGGGCTACAGTTCGCGGCTGGAATGGCTGCAGGCGCAATCGGAATACCATGCGGCGGCCGAGCAGGTGCCGCAGCTGCAGCGGCAGATCTTTGAACAGGAAAACGCGCTGGCAGTGCTTGTCGGCGGCAATCCCGGCGCCATCGCGCGCGGCTTGCCGCTGGCCGAGCTGGCGGCGCCGGGCGTGCCTGCCGGCCTGCCGTCCGAACTGTTGCGCCGGCGGCCCGACATCGCGCGCGCGGAACACAATCTGGCGGCCGCCAACGCCAGCCTGGCGGCCACGCGCGACCAGCTGCTGCCCTCGTTCAAGCTGACGGCGGCGGGCGGCGGGCAAGCAACAACGCTCACCGATTTCCTGCATGCGCCGACGGCCCTGTGGCGCCTGACGGCGCTGGCGGCCGGCCCCCTGTTCGACGGCGGGCGCGTGCAGGCGCAGACGGATGCGGCCGGCGCGCAGCGCGACCAGCTCGTGTACACGTATGAAAACGTGGTGCGCAACGCCTTCGCCGAAACGGAAAACAGCCTGGGCGCCATCTACCGGCTGCAGCAGCAAGCCGTGGAAAACGATGCGCGCCGCGCCACGGCGTTTGATACCCTGCGCATCGCGCACAACCGCTACCGCAATGGCTACGCCTCCTACCTGGAGGAACTCGATGCCCAGCGCACCCTGTACAGCGCCGACGTGGGCTTGCTGCAGCTGAAGACGCGCATCCTCGTCGCCTCGGTGGACCTGTACCGGGCCATGGGCGGCGGCTGGTCGGCAGCGGCCCGCCCTTAAAGACTGTCCCGGCAGGGTATGGATTCATCTGCCGGGAACAACGCGTAGTTCCTGTTGCGGCAAGCAGCTTGCCGCTGGCTGCCAGAATGCTGGCGGCTCGGTACCCTCTTGCTTCCCTTTTTCAAAAAGCCCCGCTTTTCCCCTGTCCGCGACGGCGCGCTGCCAATCTTCATTGTTGTATTTTTACGACATCATTTTCACGATGCTGTGCATAAAAATTTCCACATGGAATTTTTTTTGCAATATTTGTCATGCAGCGTCTGCGATACCAGTAAACATTGTCATTTCAATTATTTTTAGTATCACATGGGAAATGTTTTACTTTTTGATATGTGCGCTGTAGTACATAGCGGCATATTGCGCGAAATTGGCATATTTTCCCCTGTTTTATGTCATTCCAAGGGCTATGCGCCAATAAAAAGTCTTAGTACCAATTTCAAAAAATAACAAAATAGACACACTTGTTGGCACGAACGCAAGTATCTTTGAGCGATTTTGGCATTTTCTTGTCAATTCTCAATTAGTTATTTATTTAATATTTCTATTGCTTGTGAAACATCAAGAAATGCACCAAAATGTCGCAAATATTCAATGTTGCTAAAAATTACACGTTGAATATTTGTTGACTTTCGTGCCGCCTTGCCGTGTCCGCAGGGTGAAAAAACAGGCTGTTTGCTGTTTTTTCTGGGCCGGAAGTGCCGTTGCAGCACACCGCACAACCTCCTGACGACTGCCATGCCTATGTCCTCCTTTTTGCGAACTTTCCTTTTCTGTCTGATCTCCTGCAAGCGGGGAGGGCCGCGCGGTCTCCTGCAACGGCTGCTATGGCTGATCGTTTGCGCCTGTACCCTTGGCGGGGTGGGCACGGCGTCGGCGGCGATGGTTGATTTGTCCGTTTCCGCTTATCTGCAAACGCCGGACCCCGTGCCGCGCGGTGGCAAGGCCAGCTTTTCGGTGGTCGTGACGAACAATGAAGATCTGGTTGATGCCACGGGCACCGTGCGCCTGGCGGTGGAACTGCCTGTCAATGTGAATTTTGCATCGAGCACGGCGCCGAGCGGTTGCGCCTTCAATCTGGCGGCCAGTCCGCAACTGCTCAATTGCACGCGCAGCGGACTGGGCAAGACAGCGAACTGGAGAGTAAATTTCAGCGGTACCGGTTCGACGGCTTCTGCCGTGGTGACCAAGGCCAGCGTGTCTTTTGCCAATGTGGACACGGACGGTAACAACTTCAACAACGATTCGATCAAGACGGTCACCGTCATCAAGGGGGCGGACCTGAGCGTCGCCACCAGCGGCACGACCGGCTTGAGCGGTTGCCCCGCCGCTTGTACGGCACAGGCCGGCGCAACGGTGGCTTACCGGGTAGACGTGGCGAATGCCGGTCCGGACAGCGCATCGCAATTCAAGGTGACGTATAACTTGCCGGCCAGCGCGGATTTTACCTACGCGTCGGCGTCGGGTACTGGCTGGACATGCGCCCGTTCGGGCACCGTGCTGACCTGTACTTACAGCGGCGCGGCCATCGGCGTCGGGCAGCAGGCTCCCCCCATCACGATCGGCGGACGCATCGTGAAGAGCATCGCCGGCACCATCACCAATGGCGCATCGGTGGCCTCCAGCGACTTGCAGACCGGTGATCCGGAGGACGGCAATAACGGACCCAGCCAGGTCATCGTCACGGTCAAGCCGGGCACCGACCTCGATGCCCGGCAAACCCTGGTGTCGAATGCCAGCGGCCTGAGCTCATTGACGGCAGGCGAGGCGGTCAGCCTGAACTTGTGGGCCGTCAATAGCGGCACGCAGGACGCCAGCGGCGTCACCGTGAAGACGACGGTTTCCAGCGATTTCATTATCGGCACCTTGCCGACCGGCTGCGCCAAGGCTGGCCGGACGATCACCTGCAGTGTCGGCGCGCTGGCGTATGGCGTCACCTCTTCCAAGTTCCTGATTCCGCTGACCGTCGCCGCAGGTGCGACTGGCGGCGCCAACGTCGTGGACGTGGCACGCAGTGCGCCGCTCGATGGCTTGAACAATCCGGCCTCGGCCACCTACACCATCGTCGCGCCATTCGCCCACCTGACCCTGACCAAGAGCAAGTCGCCAGGACTGGTCGCGGCCAATGGCCTGATCACCAATACCATCACGGTCACCAATGCGAGCACTTCCACCAGCGCCGCCAGCGGCACCGTGACCGTGACCGATACCTTGTCGTCGCAAGAAAGCTATGTCAGCGCCAGTGGTACCGGCTGGACATGCAGCGTGGCCGGGCAACTCGTTACCTGTACCTACACGATCCCTGGCAGCCTGGCGCGCGGCGCGAAACTGCCTGCTCTGGTTCTGACCACGCGCGCGCAAGCCGGTTTTACTGGCACCTTGAGCAATACCGCCTGTACCGGCATGGCCGCCGGGTCGGCGCACCAGCCGCCGGACAATGCGAGCACGGGCAATTGCGCCACCGCCAGCGTTACATCCACGCCGCTGAACGTCGACCTGGCCATCGTCAAGACGGCGTCCCTGGTCAGCTTGCCGGCCGCGTCAAATAGCTTCAGTTATACCCTGGTGGTCAGCAATGCGGGCCCGGACAGCGCACCGACCGTCAAGGTGGTCGATGCCTTGCCACACTGGTACAGCCGCAGCGGCACCATCACGGGTGGCAGCGCCGTACTGGCTGGCATTGGGGCTGGCGAAAGCTGCAGCTTTGCTTCGACCGTCAATTGCACGTTACGGAACCTGGGCAATGGCGCATCGCGCACCATCACCATCACGCTCAACCGCCCATTGAAAGGGGGGACCTTGCTCAATACCGCCACGGTATCGAGCCCGGATGCCATCGACACCAATGCGGCCAATAACAGCTCCGGCGCCACCGTCACCGTGGTGCCGCAGGCCGATGTCGGCGTCACGGCGATGTCAGGTGCGCCGAACCCCGTGCGCGTCGGCGTGCCGCTGGTGTACACCACTTCGATCCGCAACAATGGGCCCAGCAGCGCGGCCAATGTGGTGCTGCGCCAGGTCATCGATCCGGCCCGCATGGCCTATGTGGCCGGCTCGGCCAGCATCGCGGGCAGCGCTGCCCAATGCACGCTGGTGCCCGCCTTCAGCGGTGCGCCCTATGCGGGACAGTCTGGCATCGAATGTCAGAACTTTGTGCTCAGCGACGGCGAGACGCGCCAGCTGATTTTCTCGGTCATTCCCGTCTTCCCCTACCCGGATGCGCTCGACGCGACCTATATCAGCAGCGCCACCATCAGCACGACGACCGACGACAGCAATGCGGCCAACGACAGCAACAGCACCACGGTCACCGTGATCAGCAAGGAGCTCGATCTGAGTGTGTCGGCCGTCGATACGGGCTACGAACAGAGCCCGTTCGGTGATGCGCTGGTGTACCAGGTCAGCGTGCAAAACAATGGACCTTCGCTGGCCACCGGCCTGAAGCTGGTCGTGACTCCCGTGCCGCCGCCGCAAAACGGCGTGGCCGTGCCGTATACCATGCTATGGAATAGCGCCGGTAGTACCTTGCCGGCCGGTGCCTCGTGCAGCCAGCCAGGCGGTGCGGGCACGAATGTGGTGTGCTACCTGGCCAGCTCGCCCGGCGGCAGCACCTTGGCCAGCGGCGTCAATCGCGTCTTTGGCCTGAAGTTCGATACTGGTCCCGTCAGCAACGCGCCGCTGGGATCGATCACCTACAAGATCAGCGCCAGCGTCGAATCGCTGGAAACGGGTGCGGCACCGTTTTCCGGCGACAAGCTGGCGACGAACAACGTGGTGGAGGAAACCACCACCGTGCTGCCGAAGACGGATCTGATACTGGTATCGAAAACCGTGTCACCCGCATCGCCGTTCAGCATCAACCAGCCTTTTAGCTACACCCTGGTCGTGGGGAATCTGGGTCCTGCCCTGGCGGCCAGCACGGTTGTCACCGATGTGCTGCCAGCCGGCTTCGTGCTGACGGCTGCACCGACGGCGCGCCTCGGCTCCGGCGCTCCGCTGGCCTTGAACAACTGCGTCAGCAGTGGTTCGCCGGTCACCGTGACCTGCACGCTGGGCGTGCTGCCGATTGCATCCGGCGCAGCCGATACGGCCAATCTGGTCGTCATCACGATTCCCGTGAAGGCGCCATACCCGGCCTATGCGGGGCCGTTCGCCAGCAATATCACGAATACCGCCAGCATCGTGCCGACGCCGGGCACCTCGCGCGATCCGAATGCCGGCAACAACAGTTCCAGCGTTGACGTGCAGATCGTCAAGTCGAGCATCGCCGGCTCTGTGTATAACGATGCAAACCGCAGCAACAGCATGGATGCCGGTGAAAAAATCACCAGCAGCGTAACGTTCTCGCTGTACGGCCAGGATTTCTGGGGTAACGATATCGGCACGGCGGGCGCACCGCTGACCTTCAATGCCAGCAGCGGCGACTTTCTGTTTGACCGCCTGCCGCGTTCCGCCGCCGGTGGCTACACCCTCGTCGAGACACAGCCGGCCAATTATGCCGACCTGTTTGAAGTTGCGGGCACGGCCGGCGGTACGCCTCCGCCGGCCAGCTGCGACGGCGGCGCCAACTGCTCTGCCAGCGCGGCGCACAACACCATCGGCCAGATCGTGCTGGCGCCGAATACCGCGGCGACCGGCTACCTGTTCCAGGAATACGCACATGCGGCCATCAGCGGCTACGTGTACGCCGACAAGAACAATAACGGCTTGCGCGAAGCGGGCGAAAACGGTATCGCCGGCGTGCAGGTGAAGCTTTCCGGCCAGACCTTCTGGGGGGCCGACGTGTGCGCCGCGATGGGCAGTGCCTGCACGGCCACCACCGACGCAAATGGAAAATACAGTTTCATCAATGTGCCGCCAAGCCGTCTGGGGGAGTCCTACACGCTTACCGAACTGGCCCAGCCTGCCGCTTATGCGGATGGCAAGGAGCAGAACGGTGGCGGCAATGTGGTGGCGAACAGCGCGGGACGCGCGGCGCCGGAAGGCATCATCGTCGGCAGCATCGAACCGGGCCTGAGCTACACCGAGCGCAATTTTGGCGAACTGGCGTTGGCGTCGATTGCCGGCAGCGTCTACATGGACAGCAACCGCGATGCGGTGCGCCAGGGGGGCGAAAACACGGGTGTGGCCGGTGTCACGCTGACCTTGAGCGGCAATGACTATCTCGGTCATCCAGTCTGTCCTGGCAGTGCCGTACCGAGCTGCACTTTCCAGACGGGCGCAGATGGCAGTTACCTGATTGCCAGCCTGGCACCGAGCGACACCACCGGCTATGCCGTGACGGTCACGCCGCCGGCCAGCCTGTATCACACGGGTGCGCAGGCTGGCAGCCTGGGTGGCCTGATCGACGGCGCGGTGCGCGTGCCTGGCACCGGCGTGCCGGGTGCGGCTATCCGGACTGCCGGCGCCATCGTGTTGCTGCCTGGTGCCACGGCGACGGGCTACCATTTCGGCCAGGCGCCAGGTGCGGCGGGCGGCGTGGCGCAGTCGCTGTCCGGTTACGTGTATGTCGATGCGAACCGCAACGGCCGCAAGGATGCGGGCGAGGCGGGCATCGCCGGCGTGACGGTTACCCTGTCTGGTACCACGGCTGACGGCTTCGATGTCTGCAGCGTGATCGTGCCAGCCTTGTGCACGCTGCAAACGGCGGCCGACGGCGCCTACAGTTTCACGGGCCTGCCGCAAAGCGACAGCAGCGGCTATGCCGTTGTCGAAATCCAGCCTGCCGCCTACCTCGATGGCGCGGAAAGCGTGGGCACTGTGAATGGTGTCGCGGCAGGCCGCATCGGCGGCAGCGCACCCCGCTTCGACCAGTTCAGCAGCATCGTGCTGCCGCACGGTGGCAGCGCGCGCGATTACAATTTTGGCGAACTGACGGGCAGTATCGCCGGCAAGGTTTACCTCGATGTGGATGGCAATGGTTCGGCCAGCAGCGGCGATACGCCGTTGGCAGGCGTGACGTTGACATTGACGGGTGGCGCAGGCGGTCCGGTGACGGTGCTGACCGATGCCAACGGCGCCTACCATTTCGACGGCCTGCTCGCTGGTAGCTATACCGTGACACAAACGCAGCCGCTCAATTACGCTGATGCGGGCCAGGCGGCCGGCAATGGCGGCGGCAATGCCAGCGTGGCCAACGTGGTCAGCGCCATCGCGCTCGCACCGGGCGCGCAATTGACGGGCTACGATTTCGGCGAGAAGACTGGCACCATCAGCGGCGCCGTCTACGTCGACGCCAACGACAACGGCGTACGCGATGCGGCTGAAACCACGGGCATCGCCGGCGTCAGCATCAGCCTGACCGGCATCGCCCGCGATGGCATCACGCCGGTCAACCGCACGGCCATCACGGCCGCCGACGGCAGCTACAGCTTCGGCGACCTGCCGAATGCGAATGCGGCCGGCTATACGCTGGTGGAAACGCAACCGGCCGCCTATCTGGACGGACGCCACCGCAAGGGCTTGATCGACGGCGCCGCATCCTGCGCCAATCCTGCCTGCGATATCGGCACGGCCAACGCCATCGCGCGCATTCCATTCGATGCGGCGAAGAGCCATACGCGTTTTGACTTCGGCGAACTGCTGGCGGCGAGTATTTCCGGCCGCGTGTACGGCGATGCGAACGATAGTGGCAGCTACGAGAAGGGCGAAGGCCTGCCGGGCGTGAGCCTGGCGCTGAGCGGCATCGACAGCCATGGCAAGCCGGTCAATGTCACCGTCGTCACGGACGCCGATGGCAGCTACACTTTCCCTGGCCTGTATCCATCGGGTCCGGGCGGCTACACGGTCACTGAAACGCAGCCGGCCGGCCTGGGGAATTATCCGGGTGCGACGGGCACTTTTGTCGGCAGCATCAACGGCAAGCCGGTCGGTACCGGCGTGGTGGATGTCATCAGCGCCATCGTCCTGCCGCCACAGGGCAATGGCAGCGGCTATGATTTCCGCGAACAGGTGTCGTCGTTGCGGGGTTTCGTGTATCGCGACCTGAACGATAACGGTGCCATGGATGCGGGTGAGGCGGGCATCGCCGAGATTGAAATCACCTTGCGCGGCGCGAACGGTTTTACCCGTACGGTGCTGACGGGAAGCGATGGCAGCTACCGCTTCGACGGCCTGCCTGCCGGTACCTACAGCCTGCTGGAAAACCAGCCGGCCGTGTATCTCGACGGCCGCGAAACGGCCGGTAGCGCTGGCGGCAAGGTGAACAACGCCCGCTTCGGCGCGGCGCCAGAACACAACACGATCAGCGATATCGTGCTGCCGGTGGCGACGCAGGCGAGCGGCTACCTGTTTGGCGAACGCCATATGTTGGGCAAGCTCGGTGGCGTGGTGTATGCGGACCTGAATAACGACGGAGTCCAGAACGATGGCGAGAAAGGCATTGCCGGCGTAACGGTGGCACTGAGCGGCATTTCCGCCGATGGCAAGCCGGTCAGGCTGAGCGTGGTGACCGGTGCCGACGGCAGCTATCTGTTCGATACGGTGCCCGTTAGCGACGCTGCCGGCTACACTCTGACGGAAACGCAGCCGGCCGGTTACTTGGACGGCAAGACGGTCGTACTGCAAGGATCGGTGGGGTCGGCCAACGCCAGCAAGCCTGTCGGCGTGGGCAACAAGGACACGATCACCGGCATCAAGCTGGCGGCGGGCGACGACATGCGCGGTTATCTGTTCGGCGAGAAGGGCATACCGCAATTGAAGCCGCCCGTCATCAACGGCTACGTATGGCTGAACTACGACGGCAGCCGTGTGCGTCCGCTCGACGGCAGCCAGGCTGGCGTGGCTGGCTGGACGGCTGAACTGCACCAGGAAGGCAAGTTGATCTGCCGCGCCATCACGGACGAGAAGGGCTTCTACCAGTTCGACAACCTGCATTGCCCCGGCTACGAGGCGAGTGGCTTGCCGACGGGTTCCGGCTACGCGATCACCTTCCTCAAGGATGGCAACAACATGCCGAACGTGCCCGTTTCGACGGGGGGCGAAGGCGTGGTGGTGCCAGGTGGCAGCCGCATCACCAGCCTGACCTTGCGCGACGGCGACCGTATCGTCGAGCAGAACTTGCCGCTTGATCCGGCCGGCGTGGTGTACGACTCCGTGACGCGCAAGCCGGTGGCTGGCGCCGTGGTGTCGATCAACGGCCCCGCCGGTTTCGACAGCACCACGCACCTGGTGGGCGGAGTTGCCGAGCAGACGCAAACCGTGGGCAGCGACGGGATGTACCAGTTCCTGCTGCAGAACGGCTTCCCCAGCGGCGTGTATACGCTGAGCGTGGTAGCGCCGGCGAACTACCTGCTGGCGCCGTCGGGCAGCCTGCCGGCCTGCAAGGGACCATTGACGGTGGGCCTGGTACCGAATCCGGCCTTTATCCAGGCCAGCGAGTTGGCACCGGCATTGTCGACGAAGATGGAACTCGATCCGAATAACTGCACGGGACTGATCGCCGGAGGCGCCAGGACCACGCAGTACTACCTGAGCTTTGTCATCACGAATGGCGGTTCGGCACCGATCCTGAACAACCATATTCCGCTCGACCCGCTGGGCAGCGACAGCATCATGGTGACGAAGACGACACCGATGCTGAACGTCACGCGTGGCGACCTGGTGCCGTACACGATCACGGCCAGCAATCCGCAGGCGGCAACGCTGGGAGCGATGGAAGTGCGCGACCTGATACCGGCCGGCTTCAAGTACCGCGTCGGCAGCGCTACCCGCAATGGTGTACCGGCGGAACCTGTCGTCGATGGCCGCAGCATGCGCTGGAAGGAAAGCGGTTTCGCGCCGAAGGAGAAGAAGACCTACAAGCTGATGCTGATGGTGGGCAGCGGCGTTGGCGATGGTGAATACGTCAACCAGGCCTGGGCAGCGACAGGCGGGACGCGTATTTCCAACCTGGCTACTGCCACGGTGCGGGTGGTGCCGGATGCCACCTTCGATTGTCCCGACATCATCGGCAAGGTATTCGACGACCAGAACGCGAATGGCTACCAGGATGAAGGCGAAGCGGGCATTGCCGGGGTGCGCATGGCGACTGCGCGCGGCTTGCTGGTGACGACGGATGCGGAAGGACGCTTCCACGTGGCTTGTCCGGCGATTCCGAATGCGGACCGCGGCTCGAACTTCGTCATGAAGCTTGACGACCGTACCCTGCCGAGCGGCTACCGCGTCACGACGGAAAATCCGCGTGATGTGCGCCTGACCCGAGGCAAGGTGGTCAAGCTGAACTTCGGCGCCACCATCCACCGGGTAGTGCGTCTTGAGTTGAGCGACGCTGCATTCGTTGCGGGCGAAACGGCCTTGCAGGCGGAATGGGCCGGACGCATCGAAGGACTGGTGAGCCAGCTGCGCGCCAAGCCATCGGTACTGCGCATCGCGTATGCCGCAGGCGGCGATGCCGCGCTGGCGCAACGCCGCAGCAAGGCGATCGAAAGCGAGATGCAGGCGCGCTGGAAGGCACTGCAAAACGAATATCCCCTCGTCATCGAGATCGAGGGCGCACAATGAAACCGAAAATGACCATGAACGTTAGCAATCAAGGCGCCCACAAAGCGGCAGCCAGGCCGGCTCCAAAACGGCTCGTGTATTTGCTCGGCAGCATAGGCTTTGTCTGTCTGGGCGCGCATGCGCAACAGGCAATTGAGCCCGCACTGCGGGGGAAAATGCTGGACCACGGCCAAAGCATGGGAGCGCAGCAGCCCTCAAGCGGCGAGCAGGAGTCGCCGGCTTTCAGCGGCCTGGCGCCATCGGGCCTGAGTCGCGCCGAGCGCCGCGTGATCCTGGAAGCGGCGCCGCCGGCCGCGCCGGCGCAGCAGAGCGTGACCTTCGACGACCTGCTGTCGGGCACCAATTTCGAGTCCGGTCGCGATGTGCTGCTGCCGGCCGCCATGGCCCGGCTGGACGCGCTTGCCGCACGTTTGCGCGGCAAGCAGAAGGTGCGCGTGCAGGTGATCGGGCATACGGACAACCAGCGCATCGCCGCCTGGCTCAAGCCGACCTTCCCGACGAACCAGCATCTGTCGGAGGCGCGCGCGCTCGCCGTCACGGCCTATCTGATGCGTGCACTGGACTTGCCGGCAGCGGCCTTTTCCGCCAGCGGCAAGGGCGAGAGCGAGGCAATCGCGTCGAACGCCACGCCGCAAGGCATGGCGCAGAACCGCCGCACGGAAATCCGGGCCTGGTACGAGGAAGCTGTCGAACTGCCAGCTGTCGCCACCGCACCGCCGAAGCGCATCGAGACGGAAGTATTGGTCGACGATTGCGCCGTCGCCAGTCAGGCGGCCAACCACGATGCGGCCTTCTCCATCAGCATTGACGGCGTGGTACAGGAAACCGATACGCAGCAGCAGGAGGCGGACCGCCAGCGTTGCGTTGACGTGGCGCTGGAGCGTTCCGACATCCAGGTCAAGTACGATCCCCTGAACGTTGCGCCGGCCTTGAATGTCTGGCTGGCAGCGTCCTATGCGCAGCGCCAGGCGCCTGTGCGTTTTGGCACCTACACCAACTACGCCTTTTTCCAGCAGCGCGCCGAGATCCGCATTTTCGCCAAGGGACAGAGGACGCAGGAGCAGCCATTTGCCATCGTGCCCGTGACGATGGGCGAAGCCACGGCCTGGCAGGCGCCGGCTGATGCACCCGAGCAGACAGGCTACCTGCTGCGCGTGTACGACGCCAGTGGCAAGTTCGACGAGACGCGCCTGCAACCACTGCGCCTGCTCGATGTGGCGCCGGTCGAAGCGCCGGGCAAGAAGGCCGGTGGCGAAGCGTTGGCCGGCTGGGGCGAGTCGAGTCTGATCCTGCGCAATATCGATGCGTCGGGCGGCAGCGTCACCATCAGCGGCGAGAAGATCAAGCCTGGCCAGCAAGTGACGGCGCTGGGCATGGCCGTGCCGGTCGACGCCAACGGCAAGTTCGCCATGCGCCAGATCATGCGTCCCGGTCCGCATACGGTGGAAGTGGCCGTGAAGGATGCCAGCGGGGCCGGCATGACCTTCGGCCGCAACCTGAATATCGCCGACAGCGACTGGTTCTATGTGGCGCTGGCTGATCTGACCATTGGCCGCGACCGCACCAAGGGACCGGCTGAACTGGTCACGGGCGACACGCAGCACTATAAAAACGAGACCTGGGCCGATGGCCGTGGCGCGTTTTATTTGAAGGGCAAGATCAAGGGCGACTATCTGCTGACGGCGAGTGCCGACACGCGCGAACAGCCCCTGCGCGACCTGTTCCACAACTTCCAGAGCAAGGACCCGAACTACCTGCTGCGCCGCATCGATCCGGACAAATACTATCCCGTGTACGGCGACGACAGCACCACCGTCGACGATGCGCCAACCCAGGGGCGCTTCTACGTGCGCCTGGAAAAAGGCGATTCGTCCGTCATGTGGGGGAATTTCCAGACCACCTGGAGCGGCTCGGAACTGGCCCAGTACAGCCGTGGCTTGTATGGCGCGAACCTGTTGTGGAATGGCGCCGCCAGCACCAGCCATGGCGAAAAGGCCAGCGCGGTCAACGCCTTTGCCGCTTCGCCGGGCACCTTGCAGTCGCGCGAGGAATTTCGCGGCACGGGCGGTTCGCAATACTATCTGCGCCACCTGGATCTGACGCAGGGTTCGGAACGCCTGTGGGTGGAAGTGCGCGACAAGGATTCTGGCCTGGTGATTGAACGCATCCAGCTGACGCCCTCGCAGGATTATGAAATCAACTACTTGCAGGGACGCCTGACCTTGCGCTCGCCGCTGTCCTCCGTGGCCGATGGCGGCGCACTGGTGCAAAGCGCCAGCCTGAGCGGTAACCCCGTGTACCTGGTGGCGACGTATGAATATGTGCCGGGCCTGAGCGCCATTTCCGGCACTTCGGTGGGGCTGCGCGCCAGCCACTGGTTTAACGACCATGTGCGCATCGGCGTCAGCAATTACCACCAGGGCGAACAGGGTTCGGACCAGACCCTCAAGGAGCTGGACCTGACCTTGCGCTACAAGCCGGGCACCTGGATCAAGGCCGAGGCAGCCCGTTCCAGCGGCGACGCCAGCAGCGTGCTCAGTTCATCGAGCGGCGGTTTTGATTTCAACCAGACGACGGCGGGCGGACGCCCGGCCAACGCGAAGCGCTTCGACGGTGCGCTGGATCTGGCCGACCTGGGCGGCGCGGCACGCGGCCGTATCGCCGCCTACTGGCAGGACCGCGAAGCCGGTTACGCGGGACCGGGCATGCAGACCCTGAACGGCGAGGCCGTGCGGCAAACGGGCCTGGCGGCGACCTTGCCACTGGGCGAGCGCACGGAAATGTCGCTGAAGGCGGACGACCGCACGGCCACCAGCCAGGATGCGCGGGCAGTGGAAGCGGCACTGCGCCACAAGCTCGATGCCGAGTGGGGCGTGTCGGCAGGCGTGCGGCACGACCGCCGCGACAATGCCGCTGGCGCGGGTCGGGACAATGCCAGCGCCATCCTGAGCCAGGATGGCGGGCGTAGCGATGCCGTGTTGCGCATCGACTATCGGCCACTGCAGGAGGGACAGCAAGCCCGGGACGGCGCGCTGGAAAAGATGCCGGCGTCGAGCACCGTGCCGCAGCAGGGCCTGGAAGGCGGCATCACGGGCCAGCTGGTGACGCAGGGCCGTGAGGCGGGCATGGCCGGCGGTCCGCAGTACGGCCCCGACACCACGCTCGCTTCCGGCGTGGCATCGGCGCGCGTGGCAGGATTGCTGTATGCGCCGTGGGACATGTACGGCTTCGTGCAGCATACTTTGTCGCGTAGCGGCAACCGCGCCCTGAATGACCGCGCGGGCCTGGGTGGCACTTACCAGGTGAGCGAACGCCTGCGCTTGGGGGCGGAAGCGTCGGGCGGCAGCGGCGGCGTGGGCGGCCAGCTGTTCGGCAACATGCAGATGGATGAGCGCAGCAGCGTTTACCTGAACTACCGTATGGAGACGGAAACGCCGGACGTGAACTACAGCGGCCGCCAGTCCACTTTGACCGCAGGCAGCCGCTATCGCCTGAATGACAAGGCGGGCCTGTTTGCGGAAAGCCGCTGGGGCAATGGCGCTGGGCCGCAAAGCCTGACGCATGCGTTCGGCGTGGACCTGGCGCCCACCGAGCGCTGGACCACGGGCGTCAAGTTCGAGACGGGCACGCTGTCGAACCCCCTGTCGGGCGACTTGAAGCGCGATGCCATCGGCCTGACGGCGGCGTATGCCTACGAGCGGCTGAAATTTTCCAGCGCGCTGGAGTTCCGCACCGACCGTACAAAGTCGCTGGGCACGGTGGATGGCAGTTGCGCCACCGTGCCGGCTGACGGCGGCTGCGTCACGGACGCGAACAGCGAACACCGCAAGGTGTGGCTGACGCGTAATGCGCTGAGCTATCAGCTGGACCGCGATTGGCGTCTGCTGGGCAAGTTCAACCTGTCGCGCAGCAGCTCCACGCGGGGCGCTTTCTACGATGGCGATTACACGGAAGTCGTGACGGGCGCGGCGTATCGTCCGGTCGACAACGACCGCTGGAACACCCTGTTCAAGTACACGTACTTTTACAACCTGCCATCGCCAGGCCAGGTTGACGGCGTCACGGGCGGGGTGCTCGATTACACGCAGAAAAGCCATATCCTGAATGTCGATACGACGTATGACGTCAGGCCATGGCTGTCCGTGGGCGGCAAGTTCGGTGTGCGCACAGGCCAGCTGCGGGCGTCGAAGACGCAGGGCGACTGGTTCTCCAGCCGCGCGGAATTGCTGGTACTGCGCGCCGATATTCATATCGTCAAGGAGTGGGACGCCCTGATCGAGGGTCGCAGGCTGAAGGCGCGCGAGGCGGGGGATGCACGCGCCGGCGCCCTGATCGGCGTCTACCGGCATGTGGCGAAGCACGCCAAGATCGGCATCGGCTACAACTTCACGACCTTCTCGGACGATTTGACGGACTTGTCGTACCGCAGCCGGGGCTGGTTCCTGAACGCCATCAGCACTTTCTGACGCCCATAGACGCGTCAGGAAAGCAGGACAGTCTCGCGGCTGTCCTGCTTTCGCCGTTCGCGTGCCTCCCCGGCGAGCTTGTCGCGGCGGCCGGTGTAATATTGAGTCAGGGAAAGCGGCGGCATGGTGCCAGCGGCTCCCGTCACGAACGAGGTTGTAACATGACGATTTTTGGCATAGGCATCCACATCCTGATCGCAGTATTTTTTGCGATTCACGTGGTGCGCAACGGGCAGCAGCTGTACTGGC
>RCMZ01000854.1_pt1 | contig 15056 bp, 19 predicted proteins | sample 2041141 | NCBI WGS metagenome assembly RCMZ01 (sample SAMN09708263, study PRJNA481090) | Wastewater metagenome, whole genome shotgun sequencing project. | biome: sewage; isolation source: Davis station wastewater (DW) | place: Antarctica: Davis Station | collected 2010-03-01
AGATCTGGCAATACCAGGTCAAGGCCGCCGACCTCGGCCTGCGCGCCAAGACCTACCTCGAGCAGAACGGCGCCAAGAAGGTCAAGTAAACGCCTTTGATTTAACTCAAGGCGCTGCGACGGGGGGCTGGGCTACTCTGCCCCCCGTTTTAATATGAAAAAGGAATAACCATGAAAAAACTAATGGCTTTTGCGGCCCTCGCCGCGCTCGCTTCCACGTCGGTTCTGGCGGCCGACGGCGCCAAGCTGTACGCCGAGAAGACCTGTAACGCCTGCCACGGCGCCGATGCCAAGAAACCGCTGATGCCGAACTATCCGAAGCTGGCCGGGCAGAACGCTGCCTACGCCGAGCAGCAGATGAAGGACATCAAGAGCGGCGCGCGCAACAACGGCCAGACTGCGGCCATGAAGGGCGTGATGCACCTGGTGAGCGACGAGGAAATCAAGGCGATCGCCGAGTACCTGGCGAAGCTGAAGCCCTGATTTTCCGGCGCGGCGCAAGGGTTTTTCCGCTTCCTGCGCCGTGCTTGATGTGCATCAACGCACCAGATTGGCGCCGCTGTTAGATTGGCGGCACACGAACGAACCAAGCAAGGGGTTTGCTATGAAAAAACTGATTATTGCGGTTTCGGTGGCCATGATCGCCATCGGCGCCGCGCACGCCGCACCGCCCGCGCCCAAGAAAGAGGGCATCGAAGGCAAGAACTACCAGTGGAACGCCCAGGAGGGCGAAAAGGTCGAGGCGCTGCACCTGAAGGGTGACAAGAAGCGCGGCGAGGAAGCCTATGAAGTCTGCGGCGCCTGCCACCTGCCGTCCGGCGCCGGTCGTCCCGACGGCACCTTCCCGCAGCTCGCCGGCCAGCACACCACCGTGCTGATCAAGCAGATGGCCGACATCCGCGCCGGTCTGCGCGACAACCCGACGATGTATCCCTTCGCCGCCACGCTGACCGATCCGCAGGAACTCGCCGACGTCTCCGCCTACATCGAGAGCCTGTGCATCCCGGCCGACCACGGCAAGTACGAAGGCGTCGATGCGTCGATGCAGATCTCCCAGGGCAAGGAACTCTACGAGAAGCAGTGCAAGGAGTGCCACGGCACCAACGGCGAAGGCAACAAGGAGAAGTTCTACCCCGTGATCGCCGGCCAGCACTACAAGTACCTGCTGCGTCAGATGACCGAGATTCGTGACGGTCACCGCCGCAACGCGAACCCGGACATGGTCAAGGTCATCAAGCCCTACACCAACGAGCAGCTGGTTGCCATCTCGGCCTACCAGTCCAGCCTGAAGATGCCGGGCTCGATGTGCGCGGCCAAGCCGGCCAAGGGCGCCGCCAAGAAGAAGTAAGCCAGTTCCGCCAGATAAAGCCCGCCCCCTTTCGGCGGCGGGCTTTGTTTCTCATGCTGGATCAGTAATTGACCATATGCTGTAGGCTCAAGCGATCGGGCGGCAAGTGTGGCTCCGCGAGCCGGGGGCAGGACCCGGGCTGGAATTTCAGGAATTCCGGGGGCGACCGTTGAAGACCGCCGATCAGACAAAGGATCGATAAAGATGTCCGCACAAGCCAGCAAACAGAATTTCATCGTCGTGGCGCTCTCCGCAGTCGCCATGGCGCTCATGATCGGCGCCTACTTCGCGCCGATCTGGTGGGTCTCCCTGACCGCGCCGAACTACCCGCCGGACGCCTTCCCCGACGGCATCCGCATCCACTTCCATTTCGACGGCGTGTACAACGGCTGCAAGGCGGCCGGCAAGGGCACGCGCATGGCCAACGAGATCATCCAGAAGGATCTCTCGCACGAGGACGAGCGCTGGAATCCGATCCTCGACGCGCAGAAGGACATCGACAAGGGGGCCGAAGGCCTCGACTGCGTGCACGAAATGAACACCATCAACCACTACGTCGGCATGTTCCCGATCGCCACCGGTGCGCCGGTCGAAAAGCCGCTGGCCAAGTTCTTCTTCGGCTTCTTCGGCGTCATGCTGGCCGGTTTCATGGTCGCCAAGCGCAAGCCGCGCCTGATCGTGCTGTCCGTCGGCTTCGCCGCGGTCGCCGCCTGGATGCTGATTGACCAGTACGTTATGGGTGCGCTCGATGCCCACGTCGCGCACTACATCAAGGAAGCCGGCACCTTCTTCAAGGAACCGGAGAAGATCCAGGCCTGGGGCGACACCGTGCGCAGCGTCAGCCACATAGTCATCTTCGGCCTGATCGCGGTGATGCTCGTCGTCATCGCCGGCGTCGCCAAGCTGCGCCAGTTCTCGCTGCTGCTCGCGCTGATCCCGGCCGGTCTGCCGGTGTTCTTCGTCATCACCTACTCGGCCTGGCTGTGGTTCTTCGGACACAACCTGCACCCGTGGGGCGCTTTCACGGTCAAGCCCTTCATGCCGACCGTCTTCGGCGAAGGCAAGGTCGCCCAGTTCAGCACCTACTCCTATCCCTACTGGGGCTACGGGCTGCTGGTCCTGATGATGGTCTGCCTGCTGCTCGCGCTGCTCATCCGGCGCAAGCAGATGCGTGAAGGCACGGCGGAGTAGACCCATGCTGCGTTATTCGCTGGCCCTCGGGCTGGCTCTGGTGGTCCTTCCGAGCTTCGGCGGCAGCGGCGTCGAAGACGCCCTGACCGCCTTGCGGCGCGACGGCATCGCCGGCGGCAAAGCGGAGGAAGCCGCGCCGCCGCCGGCCAGCATCGCCGGGATGGGCGCACCGTCCTGGGGCGGCTTGGACGAGAAGGCGGCGATTCCGACGCAGCCCCGCGTTCCCGGTCTGCCCTTCCTGCAGACGCTGGTCAACGAAGCGCCCGAAGGATCGGTCCTGACGTTGCCCGCCGGGCGCTATTCCGGCCCGGTCGTCGTCAACAAGCGTCTGACCATCGACGGCGGCGGCGCGGCGACGGTTGACGGCGGCGGCAAGGGCACGGTCTTCGTGCTCGAAGCCGACGGCGCCGTGCTGCGCGGCCTGCACCTGACCAACTCGGGCGCCTCGCACGATTCGGACGACGCCTGCCTCAACGTGCGCGGCAACCGCAACCTGATCGAAGACATCCGCATCGACGACTGCCTGTTCGGCATCGACCTCAAGAAGGCCGACGAGAACATCGTGCGGCGCAACTACATCCGCTCCAAGCCCTTCGACCTCGGCACGCGCGGCGACGGCCTGCGCCTGTGGTACAGCAACAAGAACCTCATCGAGGCCAACACGATCGAGGATTCGCGCGACATGGTCGCCTGGTACTCGAACGAAAACCACTACCTGAACAACGTCGGCCGGCGCAGCCGCTACTCGATCCACTTCATGTTCGCGGCGAACAACATCACCGAGGGCAACCGCTTCTACGACAACGCGGTCGGCGTCTACATCATGTATTCCGGCGGCGGCGCCATCCGCAACAACGTCTTCTCGCACGCCAACGGCCCCGCCGGCATGGCGGTCGGCTTCAAGGAGGCGTCCGACGTCATCGTCGAGGGCAACGAGATCATCTACTGCGCGGTCGGCATCGGTCTCGACATGTCGCCCTTCGAGCCCGACAGCACGATCACCATCCGCAACAACCGCATCGCCTACAACGGCATCGGCATCAGCTTCCTGGCCGACAAGGACGGGACCACCATCGAAGGCAACGACTTCGAAGGCAATCTCAGCCAGATCGCCATGGGCGGCTCCGGCAGCGCGCAGCGCAACCTCTGGCGCGGCAACTTCTGGGACGACTACCAGGGCTTCGACCGCAACGGCGACAACGTCGGCGACCGTCCGCACGAGCTGTACGCCTACGCCGACCAGATCTGGATGGACGTGCCCTATGCGCGCTTCTTCCGCAATGCACCGATGATGGAAGCCCTCGACTTCCTCGAGCGCCTGGCGCCGTTCTCGACGCCGGTGCTGCTGCTGCGCGACGAGAAGCCTGTGTTCAACAAACCGTTGAGAGCGGCGAAGTGAGCGAACCCATGAACGATTCCGAACGTGACGATACGCAGCCGGCGGCGGAAAACGCGCCGGCCTCCCAGGACAAGCCGGCGGCGTCCGCTGCCCGGCGCCCCGCGTCGCCGGTGCGCAAGCAGTCCGCCCGGCGCCGCTTCATCCGTTCCGTCGCGCTGGCCGGCGGCGTGCTCGGCCTGGCGATGTTCGGCTACGCGCCGGTCGCCGCCGCCCGCAAATCCCGCCTGCGGCCGCCCGGCGCCCTCGAGGAATCCGATTTCCTCTCCTCCTGCATCAAGTGCGGCCAGTGCGTCCAGGTCTGCCCGGTGCAGGCGATCAAACTCGGCGACATCGACGAGGGTTTCGGCATCGGCGTCCCCTACATCGATTCGCGCAAGCAGGCCTGCGATTTCTCCTGCGACGCCGTGCAGTGCATCCTGGCCTGTCCGACCGGCGCGCTCACCTACATCAAGCCGGACTTCGCCAAGACGCGCGCCGGCATGGCGCTGGCGCACGCGCCGGTGCTCAAGGCCAAGGAAAAGGACGCCGAGCCGACGCTCAACCTAAAGGAGCGCACCGGCGTCGCCCGTCTGGCCCACCCCGAGACCTGTCTCGCGGTGCAGGGCAAGGGCTTCAAGGGGCAGGCGCGCGGCCCGGCCTTCAAGGGCACGATGCGCTACATGGACGTCGACCGCTGGAAGCCGATCCCGGTGCGCGACCACCCGTACGAGCGCGACGTCTGCGACCTGTGCGTCACCGAATGTCCGATCAAGGACGCGATCAAGCTCGAAGTCACGCAGGGCGCCGACGGCGTCAAGCGCTACCGTCCGGTCGTTCTCGAACAGTGCGTCGGCTGCGGCGTCTGCGAGATGATCTGTCCGGTCGAACCGGCGGCCATCGTCGTCGATGAACGCAAGGCATGGGAGGCATGATGGGCGCCATCGATCGCATCAAGGTCATGCTCGGCGCCGATCCGCAAAAGCCGACCGAGTTCACCCCCGAGGCCAGGCAGATTCATGCCATGAAGCGCATGAACAAGGCCGATTTCGAAGCCATGAAGCAGCATGCGCGCGAGCACCAGCTGTCCGACCACAAATGGCGCAACCGGCGCTGGGCGGTGCTGCTCTTCGTGAACCTCCTGTTCACCTTTTCCTTCTGGCTCGACATCCAGATGCTCGAAGGCGCGCTGACCGCGTCGCGCTTCGTCGGCTTCCACCTGATCGACCTCAACTCGGCGCTGCAGGTGATGCTCGCGCACAAGCACATCATCGTGAACCTGTTCATCGGCACGGCGACCGTCTTCGTGCTCTGGGCCGCGCTCGGCGGGCGCTCGTTCTGCTCCTGGGTCTGCCCCTACCACCTCGTCGCCGAGTGGTTCGAGTGGCTGCACCTCAAGCTCGTCGAGAAGAAGCTGGTCAGCGACCACGAATTCCACCGCGGCACGCGCACCGTCTGCTGGGTGCTCTTCTCGCTGATGGCGCTGGTCAGCGGCTACACCGTTTTCGAGACGCTGTCGCCGACCGGCATCCTGTCGCGCGCGCTGATCTACGGGCCGTCGCTGGCGCTCGGCTGGGTCTTCCTGCTGCTCGTTTTCGAGGTCGTTTATTCGCGCCGCGCATGGTGCCGCTATATCTGCCCGATCGGTTTGACCTATGGTATGGTGGGCGCCGTTTCGCCCCTGCGCGTCGAGTACCGGCTGGAAAACTGCTTCCACGAAGGCGATTGCCGCAAGGTCTGCCTCGTGCCGCACGTCCTCGACGTCGTCATCAAGGGCCGCGCCACCGACAAGCATGTGCCGATCGGCCCCGACTGCACGCGCTGCGGCCTGTGCATCGACGTCTGCCCGAGCGGTGCGCTGCATTACGACATCAAGGGCCTGAGCAAGCTGCTCTGACCGGGCCCCGAACCAAAAAAACTCCGAGTCCACGCGAATGATCCGTTTCGAAAACGTAAGCAAGCTGTTCAAGCGCAACAAGGTGCTCGACGGCGTCAGTCTCGACGTCGCGCTCGGCGAGCGCATCGCGCTGATCGGCTCCAACGGCGCCGGCAAGACGACGCTGATCCGCTGCCTGCTCGGCGAATACACGCACGACGGCAGCGTCGCCATCGACGGTAAGAGCCCGCGCAGCGAGCGCACCGCCGTGCTCGGCAAGGTCGGCTTCGTGCCGCAGCTGCCGCCGCCGCTCAAGATGCCGGTCGGCCAGCTGGTCGGCTTCGCCGCCGCCGTCTGCAATTCCGATCCGCAGCGCATCTACGACATCGCCGCCCGTCTCGGCCTGCAGGTCGACGGCATCCTGGCGCGCCCCTTCAACCGCCTGTCCGGCGGCATGAAGCAGAAGCTCCTGATCGCCATTGCGCTCGGCCGCGACACGCAGGTGCTGGTGATGGACGAGCCGGCCGCCAACCTCGATCCGGAAGCCCGCCACATTTTCTTCAGCCTGCTCGCCGAGCGTCTGGAGAACACGACGATGATCATCTCCAGCCACCGCCTCGACGAAGTCGCCTCGCTGGTCAATCGCGTCGTCGAAATGGACATGGGCAAGGTCGTCCTTGACGACCGCGTCGCCGAGGAGTCCAAGCTCGCCGCGCTGTTCGAGGTGCACCTCACGCTGGCCCGCGCCGACGCGGCGATCGCCAAGACGCTGGCCGGCTGGCAGTTCGCCGACCGCAAGGACGGCGTCGAATGGCACGGCATGGTGTCCGGCCCCGACCGCCTGCGCTTCCTCGGCGTCGTCTCGCGCTACGTCGGTCTGCTGGCGCGCATCGAGATGGCCGAGGTCGATCCCGGCGTCGTCCTGCAGTAAGGGCGCCGGCGATGAAGCGACGCGAATTCCTCGGCGCGCTGCCGCTGGCGGCGACCGGACCCTACCTGGCCGGCACGCTCGGCGGCGGGCTCGGCCTGCTGCTCGCCGGCTGCGGCGGCGAAGCGCTGAAGGGCCCGGTGGCGATCAAGTGGGACCGCGACACCTGCGAGCGCTGCCGCATGGTGATCAGCGAAAAGCGTTTCGCCGCGCAGCTGCGCGACCAGAACCGCAAGGTGCACAAGTTCGACGACATCGGTTGCGCCGTCTTCTGGCTCGCGCACCAGCCGTTCAACGAGCAGTCGGCCGGCACCGAATACTGGGTGGCCGACTATGCCGGCGCCAGCGCTAATCCCGGCGCGGCGGACGTGAGCTGGCTCGACGCTCGCCAGGCGCACTTCGCGGACGGCAAGAAGAGCCCGATGGGCTATAACTTCGGCGCCTACGCCGAGGCCACGGCGGAAGCCATCTCTTACACGGAAATGAAGAAGCGCGTCCTGTCGCGCGGCAAATAAACCCATGAACACACTCTTCCTGACCGCCAAGCTGGACATCGTCGAATCGCTGCGCGCCCGCTGGTTCCTCATTTACAGCCTGGTCTTCGGCGGCATCGTCGCGCTTCTCTTCGCCTTCGGCCTGACCGAATCGCGCGTGCTCGGCTTCATCGGCCTGTCGCGCCTGCTCGTCACCTACATCCAGCTGGCGATGGCCATCCTGCCGATCTTCGTGCTGATCACGACCGTCCGCTCGGTGGCCGGCGACCGCGAGGCCGGCGTCTTCGAATACCTGCTCTCGCTGCCGGTGTCGCTCTCGGCGTGGTTCTGGGGCAAGATCGTCGGGCGCTACGTGACGATCTTCCTGCCGGTCTTCATCGCCATGCTCGGCGCCGTGCTGTGGTCGCTGGTGCAGGGCATCGAAGTGCCCTGGGGCATGTTCGTCTATTACACCGGCCTGCTCGCCGCGATGGGCTGGTGCTTCCTCGGCATCGGCATGCTGATCTCGACGCTGGCGCGCAGCACCGACGTGGCGCAGGGCGCCGCCTTCATGGTCTGGCTCGCGCTGCTCCTCTTCCTCGACCTGATCCTGCTCGGCATCATGATCCAGGGCCGCGTCGCCCCCGAGGTCGCGGTCAGCATCGCGCTGATCAACCCGCTGCAGGTCTTCCGCACCGCCGCGCTGGCCATGTTCGACCCGCAGCTGATCGTGCTCGGGCCGTCGGCCTACGTCATCCTCGACCTGTTCGGCGCCGCCGGCTTCAAGATTTACGCGCTGGTCTACCCGGTCCTGCTCGGCTCGCTGTGCGCGCTGGCCGGCTACCTGACCTTCCGCCGCAGCGATCTGCCGTAAGGAACGCCCCATGAAGAAACTGTTCGCCGCCGCATCCATCGCCTTCCTCGCGCTCGGCGCGCTCGCCGGCGGCAATGCGCAGGCCGACGAAATGCCGTCGACGGCGCCGTTCTTCGCGCTCGACATGAGCACCGCCGACGACAAGCCGCTGGCCCTCGGCTCGCTGCGCGGCAAGCCGCTGATCGTCAATTTCTGGGCGCGCTGGTGCGGCCCCTGCCGCAAGGAGATTCCCGATCTCTCGGCGATGCACGCCAAGTACCAGGGCAAGGGCCTCGTCATCGTCGGCGTCGCCGTCGAGGACGCCGGCAACCGCGACAGCGTGCGCGACTTCGCCAAGGCCTACGAGATGAACTACCTGCTGCTGATCGGCGGCGTGCAGAAGAGCGTCGAGCTGATGCAGGCGACCGGCAATCCGAAATCCGGCCTCCCCTACACCCTGGTCATCGACCGCAACGGCAAGGTGGTGGCGAAGAAGCTGGGGGCGATGAGCCTCGCCGACATGGAAGCGGCGATCAAGCAGATCCTTTGACTTAGACTAAAGCATTGCGAAAGCGAACGGCGCAATCTTCGGTCTGCGCCGTTTTCATTTTGCGTCCCCGAACCTGAGCCTCGTTTGAGCGAATAGAGAAAAGCCCATGCGTAAAATCCTCGCCCTGCTGTCCGTCGTCCTCCTTTCCGCCTGCGCCACGCAGCCGCAAGTGCGCGGCACCGGCGACCTCGGTCTGGTCATCGAGCGCGCCAGCGGCCACGTGACGCTGATCGACACCAGCAAGCGCGCGCCCTACGCGCGCATCGCCGGGCTCGGCGACCTGTCGCACGCCTCCGCCGTCTATTCGCGCGACGGGCGCTACGCCTACATCTTCGGGCGCGACGGCGGCCTGACCAAGATCGACCTGCTCGAAGCGCGCATCGTCAAGCGCGTCATCCAGTCGGGCAACGCCATCGGCGGCTCGATCTCGCAGGACGGCCGCATCGTCGTCGCGCAGAACTACACGCCGGGCGGCATCAAGGCCTTCGACGCGGACACGCTCGAACTGCTCTCCGAAGTGCCGGCCGAATACGCGCCGGGCAAGTTCGCCAAGGTCGTCGGCCTCGCCGACCTGACCGGCAACCGCTTCGGCTACGCGCTGTTCGAAGGCGGCGAAATCCGCATCACCGACTTCAGCGACCCTCGCCGCCCGACGACGCAGCGCTTCCCGGCCGGCAACCAGCCCTACGACGGGCTCGTCACGCCGGACGGCCGGCACTACATGGCCGGCCTCTTCGGCGAGGACGGCATCGCGCTGCTCGACACCTGGAAGCCGGAGGCCGGTGCGCGCAAGATCCTCGAAAAGTACGGGCGCGGCGAAGAGAAGCTGCCGGTCTTCAAGATGCCGCACCTGCGCGGCTGGGCCGTGGCGCAGGGCAAGGCCTACCTGCCGGCGATCGGCCGCCACGAGGTGCTCGTCGTCGATACCGACAACTGGCGCGAAGTCGGCCGCATCAAGCTGCGCGGCCAGCCGGTGTTCGTCATGGCGCGGCCGGACGGACGCCAGATCTGGGTCAACTACGCCTTCCCCGACAATTCCTGGGTCGAGGTGATCGACACGCTGACCGGCAAAGTGGTGCAGTCGCTGCAGCCGGGCAAGGCGATCCTGCACATGGAATTCACGCCGCGCGGCGAGCATGTCTGGCTCTCGGCGCGCGACGACAACAAGGTGGTGATCTACGATACCGGAAGCTTCGCCAAGATCGGCGAGTTCGCCGCGCAGGCGCCGAGCGGTATCTTCTTCACCAGCCGCGCCAACCGCACGGGGTTCTGATGCACATGCTCGACGCATCCGTCGGCGCCGGCGCGGCCGGCGAAGGAGCCTGTGCCGGCATTGCGGCCATGGACTTTCGCCTGCTCAACGACTTCCAGCGCGACTTCCCGCTCTGCCCGGCGCCCTTCGCCGAACTGGCGGCCCGCCTCGGCGTCGCCGAGAGCGCCGTCCTGCGCAGCCTCGAACAGCTGCGCCGCGAGGGCAAGATTTCGCGCGTCGGCGCCGTCTTCGCGCCCAAGCGCATCGGCGCCAGCACGCTGGCGGCGATGGCCGTGCCTCCCGAAAAGCTCGGCATCGTCGCCGAGGCGGTCAACCGCTTCCCCGAGGTCAATCACAACTACGAGCGCGAGCACCGCTACAACCTCTGGTTCGTCGTCACCGCCGGCTCGGAAGGGCGCCTGCAGGCCGCGCTCGGCGCCATCGAGCAGGCCGCCGGCTATCCCATCCTGAAGCTGCCGCTGGTGCGCGAATACCACATCGACCTCGGCTTCGCGCTCGACGGCAAGGGCGAGAAAGTCCGCCCAGCGGCGCGCGTCGAAACCTTCGCCGCGCCGAGCCCGCTCGACGAACTCGAACGCCGCCTCGTGATGGCGCTGCAGGAAGGGCTGCCGCTCTTCATCCGCCCCTTCCAGGTGCTCGCCAGCCGCGTCGGCTGCGCCGAGAGCGAAGTGCTCGAACGCATCGCGCGCTGGTGCGAGGAGGGCGTCATCAAGCGCTTCGGCGTCGTCGTCCGCCACCATGAACTCGGCTACACGGCCAACGCCATGCTCGTGCAGGACATTCCGGACGAACGCGTCGGCGAACTCGGCGAAGCGCTCGCGCGCGAACCTGGCGTCACGCTCTGCTACCAGCGCCCGCGCGTCGCGCCGGACTGGCCGTACAACCTGTTCTGCATGATCCACGGCCAGGCGCGCGGCGAGGTCGAGGCCAAGATCGCCGAACTGCGCGCACGCCTCGGCCTGACCGACTGCGCGCACGACGTGCTCTTCTCGCTGACCCGCTTCAAGCAGACCGGAGCGCGCTATGCGTGAAGCCGCCCGCATTGAACTCGACGCCGTCGACCGCGCGATCATCGACCGCCTGCAGGGCGACTTCCCGATCTGCGAGCGCCCCTACCTAGAAGCCGCCGAGGTGCTCGGCATCGGCGAGGACGAACTGCTCGCCCGCCTTAAGCGCCTGCTCGACGCGCGCGTCCTGACGCGCTTCGGCCCGATGTTCCAGATCGAACGCATGGGCGGCGCCTTCGTGCTCGCCGCGATGCGCGTTCCCGAGGCCGACTGGGAACGCGTGCTCGCCGTCGTCAACGCCTTCCCGGAAGTCGCGCACAACTACCGGCGCACGCACGAACTCAACATGTGGTTCGTGCTCGCCACCGAAACGCCGGGCGGCATCGCCGACACCGTCGCGCGCCTCGAAGCGGCGAGCGGCCTGCCGGTCTATCCCTTCCCCAAGCTCAAGGAATACTTCGTCGAAATGAAGCTCGAGGTGCGCACATGAACGAGCGTCCAAACGCCGCCGCAATCGACGCGCCCGATTCGGACGAGGCGGGCGGAGAGGGCGGCGCCTTCGCCCATCCACTCGACCGCCGCCTCGTGCTCGCCACGCAGGGCGGCCTGCCGCTCGTCGCGCGCCCCTATCACGCCCTCGCCGAACAGCTCTGCGCGCCGGTCGAGGACGTCATGGCGCGCCTCGCCGCGATGCTCGAACGCGGCGTCATCCGCCGCATCGGCGCCGTGCCCAACCACTACGCCATCGGCTACACGGCCAACGGCATGAGCGTCTGGGACGTGCCCGACGAGCGCATCGACGAACTCGGCGTGCGCGTCGGCGGCCTCGCCTTCGTCACCCACTGCTATCACCGCCCGCGCAAGCTGCCGGACTGGCCGTACAACCTCTTCGCCATGGTGCACGGCGCCTCGCGCGACGAAGTGCAGGCCAAGGTCGCCGAAATCGCCGCGCTGCTCGGCCCCGCCTGCCGCGCGCACGACGTGCTGTTTTCGACGCAGATACTCAAGAAGACGGGGCTGCGCATCGGCGGGTGAGGGCGGGGCGGTTTTGCCAGGCGCCGGAAGAGCGCCTGTTCGGAATCGCGTCGCGCCGCTTTTCCTCTGCAAAAAAAATCAATGATCGGGGCGCCAGTCCCGAGCCTCCCCAATGAAGACCCCAAAGCCTCAACTTTGGGCCTCACCATCCCGGCTTGATGGCGCTCGCCACGGCAGCCAGCGTAACGTTCGACCCATTCTGAATATGCTGTTTAAGTTCGCGTGCTATAGTGCCCGGCGCACGAGCGGCCACGCATTCGCGGTGAGTCCGGCATCGCATCGGCAGAGAAATGGGTTATTGGACATGGCAAGCAGACGAGTCGCTTTCTTGAAAAACAGTCTCTTAGGCGGAGATTCCAGATTATCGGTCAGTCCAATAATCTGTTTACTTCCCGTTTTGTCGTCGACATCACGTTGGGCCTCTCAGAGAATCCACAATGACCGCTGACGAGTTCGCCAGAAGCTGCGCGCAAGAAAAGTCCGATCTTCTTGCGATGTACTTGAATCCCAGACCCACTACCGCGGTTGGCACAGCTATCGCGTCCTTGAAGCTTGACAATGAACAGTCCGAGATACTGAAGAACATCTTGGATACCGCGCTCACCGATGCTTTTTACACAATGCTCCTTGCGCTGGACGGTGAGGCTTCGCTAGGAGGAAGGCAGGAAAGCTATCTCCTCACTGATTCAAACGGAAACACCATTTCTGGTGAGCTCGAGGCTGCCGCGTGGCAGCACTTTCACGGCGAGCAGTCTTGATGCATAGGCCCAACCCTGCGCTCAACCTCGCTCCCTTCGGTCGCTGGACGCTGCGCGATAAAGCCGCGCAGCGCCGGTTAGCTCTACGTTAGAGGTCGCAGTGAAAATCTACGGTTACGCCAACGAAGATCTCGCCATTGAGGACAATGTTCCCGCCACCCTCGCGGAAATTACCCTCGTCGCAAGCCCCAAAGAACTGCGTGGTATTGCAAAGTTTCTTGAGTCTTGCGCGACCGGAATGGAAACCCGTGGCAAGTCTTGGGAGCACGAACACCTTTCGGACAAAGACCACTCATTCGAGGTCTCACCGCACTTTGTTGTGTTTAACCCGGAGTACGGCCAGTGACCTCTAACCCGCCGCTCCAGAGGGACGCTTCGCCGGCAAGCCGGCTTCGCGCCCCTGAGCTAGCACGTTAGGTTTCCCCAATCCTCCCACATGACCACCATGACCCTTTCGGACACATTGAGCGTTGCAGGCATTCTGATAAGCGTTCTCTTTGGCGTGTGGGGAATCTACCTATCGCTGAGGCGCGCGAAGTATCCAGCGAGCTTGACTTTTGTCCGCGAGCAGACGGTTGCCTTGTTGGACGACTTTGCCACTCGAATCCCCAACCTTTCTGTCCTATACAAGGACACGCCAGTTGACAAGAGTGTCGTTCTTCTGAGCGGCTATCTTGTCAATGACGGGAACGTCGACATCACGCCTCAAATGACGGAACGTCCACTGAGCTGCGAGCTACCCGGCAGCTGTAGTTGGCTCGAATTCAAGCTCACTGGTGCAGCAGAAGCGCTAAGCGCAACGGGCAACATCAAGTCGCCCCAAACCCTCGAGCTGAACTTTGGACTGTTCCGACGCGATGAGGCCTTCTCGTTTCAGGCGCTTGCCTTGGTAGGAGCCGAGTACGCAAAGAAGAAACCCACAGCTCTCGCCGAAGCGCTTCGTTGGTCGCACCGCATCGCGGGACTGGGAGCAATCAAGACAACTACGCTGCCTGAGCCAGAGACTAAGTCAAAGAAGGAGCAATGGACTCGCAAGGGCGTGTTCATGGTGATGGCTGCGTTCTACCTATTCTTCGGACTGTCGCAGGCGACGGGCCTGGGTCCCCTTGGCAGAGCGCCGTCTATTGCCTACGAGCGCAGCGAGGGTGGTAAGACGTCCACCGTTCGACTGACTCCCAACCGAGATGGAACTACTACCGTTACGGATCTCGCCACGGGTGACGAGCGAAAGTTGAATCTGGCTGATTACACCAGTGGCGCAACGATGAAGCCAATCTATCAAGAGAGACGCGAGCCGGAGAAGATCATGGTCCTCACAGGGCTTCTTACTGCGCTCATGTCTGCCTTCGTGGTTTACATGGCTTTTGCAAAGGACTACAAGCGCTACCGCCTCCGCCGAGTGGTAGCCGTCGCGGCGAGGGAAACCTAACCCTTCGCTCGAGCCGACGTGCTACGGCATGGCACCTGGGCCGCGAGGCCGTGTCGTTCATCATCGGCCTCGCGGCCCAGGTGCCACGCCGAAGCACGCGGCTCAGCTCAAACGTTATGCCCCACCCAACATAAAGGAGAAATGCAATGAGCACATTCAAAATCAAGAAGTCTGACTCAATTAATCTTCGGAGTATCGTGCTCTCTGAACCATTCAAAGCAACTGAACGGGCAATTCAGTATGGCGTCCAGTACACTTTGGAATGCGACATAAGATGCAATGTGCACTACTCAGAAAAAGATCCTGAGACATTGAAAGTAACCATTCAAAACAAAGAGGCAAACAAAGAAATTGCCGACCTTCTTGAATTCCACATTTCAACAATATCCAGTGAGCAGAGTTCGTGATGTACATTTCGAAGGGGTGACACAACAGTCATTCAAGCGGCCGGCCTACTCAGGAGAAGATAAGTGATTCCATTGCAAGAAATTGACATTCACACAGATAAAAAAGTTTTCTACAAAGTGCATCTTGTGGCACCCACAGGTGCGGCGCCCTTCTTTACCGAGGTGCTCGTTTATGACTCTGAGTTCTCCCCTCCATTTCAACCCAACGTAGCGTTTCATCAGCAATTTAATAGCGCCTCTGACGCATTCACACATGCCATTAACTGGGTCATTAGTTACTGTAGCAAACACGAGTACGCCATTAATCGGATCAACAATCCCTGCAACTGCGAGTTCCTTCCACAGGCTGAACAACAGCGCATTGTTAAAGCGGCTGGCCTTTTGCTTCAGGTGCAAATGAATGGGGCATAACCCATCATTCAACACGGACTGGCGCGATAAAGCCGCGCCAGCCGGTTAATTCAGACGTTAGGAGTTCATTTGAAGCTCTTGCCTCTTGCGTTTGTGCTCGGTCTTTTTGGCACGGGGTCTGAAGCCTTTGCGGGCAATTCGAT
>RCMZ01000681.1_pt1 | contig 15048 bp, 14 predicted proteins | sample 2041141 | NCBI WGS metagenome assembly RCMZ01 (sample SAMN09708263, study PRJNA481090) | Wastewater metagenome, whole genome shotgun sequencing project. | biome: sewage; isolation source: Davis station wastewater (DW) | place: Antarctica: Davis Station | collected 2010-03-01
CAGCGAAGAAGGCCGCACCTGCCAAGAAGGCAGCAGCACCGGCAAAGAAAGCCGCTCCCGCCAAAAAGGCCGTAGCAGCGAAGAAGGCCGCACCTGCCAAGAAGGCAGCAGCACCGGCAAAGAAAGCCGCTCCCGCCAAGAAGGCCGTAGTAGCGAAGAAGGCCACGCCTGCCAAGAAGGCAGCAGCACCAGCAAAGAAAGCCGCTCCCGCCAAGAAGGCCGTAGTAGCGAAGAAGGCCACGCCTGCCAAGAAGGCAGCAGCACCGGCGAAGAAAGCCGCTCCCGCCAAGAAGGCAGTAGTAGCGAAGAAGGCCGCACCGGCCAAGAAGGCAGCTGCAGCACCGGCAAAGAAGGCAACTCCTGCCAAAAAGGCCCCCAAGGCGCCTGCCCCTGTCGCTTCTTCCGCCGCACAAACCACGCTGAATCCCCAGGCGGCATGGCCCTTTCCCACAGGCAACAAGCCTTAATCCCGGCCTCGTATGACAGGCTCAACCCGGTGCGGTGCACCGGGTTTTTTTTGGTCATTGGTTTTTACCGCATGCGGCCTAGACCCCTCATCCACGCCTCCACACTTACGGGCCGGGGTTGCAGGCGAACCGTCAATCTGGCGTGAAGTCCAGCATGTAATTCTGTGGCCCGCGCTGTGCAATCTTGAGGGCCCCCATGCGGTTGCCCAGTTGCGCGCAACGAACCAGGGGCCAGCCCTTCTCGATCCCAAAAAGCAGTGCGCCGCGCCATGCATCGCCGCATCCCGTGGGATCAACTATCTGCTCCGGCACGCCGGCGGGCACGTGGGCTTTTTCACCACGGCTCCAAACCTCACAACCCTCTGCGCCCAGCGTCACAAAAAGGCCTTTGACCTTGCAAGATATTTCAGCCGGAGTCCATCCCGTGCGGTCACACAGCATTTTCCCCTCATAGTCGTTCACCGTGACCCAGGAAGCCTGCTCAATGAAGTGCATCAACTCTTCGCCGTTGAACATCGGCAAACCTTGCCCTGGATCGAAGACAAAAGGAATACCAGCAGCGACGAACTGCGCCGCATGCTCCAACATGGCATCGCGTCCGTCGGGAGCAATAATCCCAACGGCCACGCCTGAATCCGAGGCGATTCGATTGGAGTGCGCCTGCATCATGGCCCCGGGGTGAAAAGCCGTGATCTGGTTATTGTCCTGATCCGTCATGATCATGGCCTGGGCTGTGTAGGTGTCTTGCACTTGGCCCACGTAGCGTTCACTGATGTCCAGTGAATTTAAGCGCCGCAGATAGTCTCCACCATCACTGCCCAACATGGCCATAGGCAGAGGCTCCCCTCCCAACAGCTTGAGGCTGTAGGCAATATTGCCAGCACACCCCCCAAAGTCACGGCGCAAGGAAGGCACCAGGAACGACACATTCAAGATGTGCAACTGATCAGGCAGTATTTGCTCTGCAAATCGGCCCTCAAAAGTCATGATGGTGTCGAAGGCCAGAGAACCACAGATGAGAGCAGCCATATACAGAGTCAGTCGGTTAAGAAATAGATTTCAAGGATAAAAAGCCAGCAAACGATATCCCGACACGCGTGCGCCGCCGGTGGTGACAATCACAGAAATGGAAGCAGCCCATTCCCCATGCGCCGCCAGCTCTGAAGGCGCAGCCATATCGTTCTGCAGCAAGACCCTGCGCAACACAGGCTGGTCTTGGGCGTCTGTCAATGTCAACTCAACAGCAGGCATGGCCACGGGCATGCCTGCCTGGTTTTTCATAACCAAGGCGAGTTGGTAGCTGTCCCCACGGGCCTTGTTGAACGAAGAACTGTCAATGACCACGTCACCAATCTGGCGCAGCGGCGCGATATCGCACTGAAAGGCCTCACACAACTTGATCAACCAAGGCCTTGTGCGAGCATCCATGACGGCGATGCGATTGCGCTCCTGCACGGCTATCTGCACGGCCAACCCCACGACCGACAGCAAAAGCACCAGCACAAGCAACGACCGAACGGCAGGTTTACGCCAAAAAGCCTTGCGGCGTGCAGCCACCACAAAACCGACTTTGCCGGCAGGATCAACAGCAGCATCGTCGTCGTCTTCCGCATCCCTCCCTGCATCAGCGTACTTGCGCGGTTTAGAACGCAAAAGTGCTGCCGGAGAATCATCTTCCACCAAGGTCAATGGCGCTGGTTCGCCTTCACTCTTTGGCGGCAGTGGAACCGGCACCAACGGCGGCGGCGTTTCTTGGAATCCGCCGCCTGGGGTTGCGGCAACTGCTGCAGAAGCGTGGCCGTCACTCGCTGCAACCGGTGCAAAACCTGATTCGGGAATCTCCAGCGGAGAGTAGCCTCGTTGTGCAAGCCAAGCATCGGCATCCCGATCCGACACTTCGGTGGCCGACTTCGAGATGACGGGCACGTGATGTGAATCAGAAAAAGAGGAATTTTCCTCATCATCTCGTGTCAGCTCGCTCTTAGCCATCGGTGCGTCTGGCATCGACGCCAGACGCGATGCTTGCGCAGCCCTTGCCTCCGTTGCACCGAAAGCCTCTCCCTCGCCAAGAGCATCGGAAACAGGCGAAAACGCGTTGATGACACTGGCAACCACGGGCGCCGGGGACCGACGGGTATGCCAGACAAATGGCGCAAGAGGATCGTGTGTCGGCCCAGCCTCGCCAGCTGCAAGAAATGCCGGCACTGTTGGAGCGGGGATGTCGAGCACCGGCCCCCTCGGGCTTTGAGACTGCCCGAGTCCCATCCGTGGTGCAGCGTCTTGCGGAATCAGCGACTCCCCATCAGGCTCAGCCAATTTGGCCGCTGGTGCTGGCGCTTCTGGAGCGCCCCCCCCCCATGCCAGCTCCACTTCGGCCTTGCGCGAAACAACAGCAGGCGGCGGTCGCGTATCCGTCAAGGAGACACCGGGCAACAGTGCAGGAGGAGGCGTCGGCAATAGATGTGCCGACGCATCAAAGACTTCTTTGCATTGGCCGCACCGCACCCACCCTTCCGATATGCGCAACTGATCTGCCACGACTTTGAATGAAGTGGCGCAGGACGGACAGCGAGTAATCTGGCTCATCAGCAGTGAATTGTAGGGTTCGCCCCTCGCCTCGAAAAGCGGGAACCGAGCAAGCTCAACGCTTGGCGGTCATCAATATCCAGCCGTCTTCAGCATCGGCCACATCCAGCACAAGCCAGGGTGCATAGGCATCCTTTAGCTCCTCAGCCTGGCGCTCAAGAATACCTGCCAGCACCAGATGACCGCCAGGGGCCACATGGCTACACAACAAAGGCGCGAGAACGCGCAATGGCGTAGCAAGGATGTTTGCCAGTACGGTCTGGTATTCGCCGCGGGCCTTGTCTGGCAAGCCGGTCTGCAGCTGAACTGCGTTGGCTTGCGCATTGAGTGCAGTGGACTCAACGGCGGCAGGGTCGATATCAACGGCATCGATATCTATCGCGCCAAACTTGGCTGCGCCAATGGCCAGAATTCCCGACCCACATCCATAGTCCAGCACCCGCCCTAGCGGGTTGCTCCCATGCTCAGACTGCATTGCACCGTTGCGAGCGATCCAGCGCAGACACATGCGTGTGGTGGGGTGTGTTCCCGTCCCAAAAGCCAATCCCGGGTCCAGGCGAATACTGCGCACCGCTTGCGCGGGCAACTCATGCCAAGTGGGCACGATCCAAAAATCGGGCGTTATGTCCACCGGAACGAACTGAGACTGCGTAAGCCGCACCCAATCCTGCTCCACAACCGGTGCAATACCTAGAACTTGGCAGCCTTCAAAAAAATCCTGCAACACCAGCAGCTCTTGCGCCTCTCGAGCACTGGCCTCCGAGGAGAAAAGTGCAACCACCCTACTGCGCTGCCATCCATCCTTGGGGGGAGGCATACCGGGCTCTCCGAACAGCGCCTGCTCAGCATCCGTCTGTGCATCGGCATCCTCCACCGATACGCTCAGAGCATCCAGAGCATCCAGCGAATCACTGATCGCCTCGACACTATCTTCAGGACACATCAGACTCAGCTCAAACATAGACGCCTCTCAGAAAAAATGAAATGCTGGCACCCGTTTCCAGGAGCCAGCATAAAAACGATCCGTGCTGCGCACCGCTATCAGCGCTTGTGCTGCGATAGCCACTCTTCCAGATAGTGGATGTTGGTACCACCAGCCATGAACTTAGCATCCACCATCAACTCGCGGTGCAGCGGCACATTGGTGTTGATGCCTTCGATCACGGTTTCTGCAAGTGCGGTGCGCATGCGGGCCAACGCCTGCTCGCGGGTATCGCCATGAACGATGATCTTGCCGATCATCGAATCGTAGTTGGGAGGCACGAAATAGTTGCTGTACGCATGTGAATCCACGCGCACGCCTGGCCCGCCCGGCGGGTGCCAGGTAGTGATACGCCCAGGTGACGGGGTGAACTTGTACGGGTCTTCAGCGTTGACCCGGCATTCGATGGCATGGCCCCGAATTTCGATCTGACGCTGCGTGAACGGGAGCTTCTCGCCTGCCGCCACCATGATCTGGGTCCGCACGATGTCAACACCGGTAATCAACTCAGTGACCGGATGTTCCACCTGCACGCGAGTATTCATCTCGATGAAGTAGAACTCTCCGTTTTCGTAGAGAAACTCAAACGTACCCGCGCCGCGGTAGCCGATCTTCTTGCATGCAGCGACACAGCGCTCACCAATGCGTTCGATGAGCTTGCGCGGAATGCCAGGCGCAGGCGCCTCTTCGATCACTTTCTGGTGGCGCCGCTGCATGGAGCAGTCGCGCTCACCCAGATAAACCGCGTTGCGGTGCTTGTCCGCCAGAATCTGAATCTCGATATGGCGCGGATTCTGCAGGAATTTTTCCATGTAGACCGCAGGATTACCGAACGCAGCGCCGGCTTCAGCCTTGGTCATCTGCACGGCATTGACCAACGCGGCCTCGGTGTGCACAACCCGCATTCCACGCCCGCCGCCACCGCCGGCCGCCTTGATGATCACAGGGTAGCCCACTGCCTTGGCGATGCGACGGATCTGCACCGGATCATCGGGCAGCTCACCTTCGGAGCCTGGCACACAGGGCACACCCGCCTTGATCATCGCTTGCTTGGCCGAAACCTTGTCGCCCATGGTGCGAATGTTCTCGGGCGTAGGGCCAATGAACTGAAACCCGCTCTTTTCCACCCGCTCGGCAAAATCGGCGTTCTCACTGAGAAAGCCATAACCCGGGTGGATCGCTTCGGCGTCAGTGACCTCGGCGGCCGAGATGATGGCCGGCATGTTCAAGTAAGAGAGCGGCGAGGGCGCTGGCCCGATACATACCGCTTCTTCGGCAAGCTTGACGTACTTTGCGTCTCGGTCTGCCTCCGAATACACCATCACAGCCTTCACACCAAGCTCGTAGCAGGCGCGCTGGATTCTCAGGGCGATTTCGCCTCGATTGGCAACAAGTATCTTTTTAAACATAAGCTGTCCTGCGGCTCAACGCCCACACGCCGATGCGTGCCCGCGCAATGTGCTGCGCCTTGCCTGCGGCAAGAACTCCACGACTTGCAACAAGAATCTTCTTGTACATGCGCGCCTTATTCGATAACGAACAACGGTTGTCCGTATTCAACCGCCTGCCCGTTTTCACCAAGAATGCGCGTCACAGTCCCCGACTTGTCTGCTTCGATTTCGTTGAGAATCTTCATCGCCTCGATGATGCAGATTGTCTCGCCTTCCTTGACCTGGGTCCCTACCTCCGCAAAAGGCTTCGCGCCAGGGCTGGATGAGCGATAGAAGGTCCCGACCATGGGAGACTTGACGACATGCCCGGCAGGCACAGCGGCTGGCGCGGGGAGTTCAGCAACGGGGGCGGCTGCCGCAGCGGGCGCCTGCATGGGCGCTGGTACATATTGCTGGACGACAGCGCCGCCACTCTTGACGATGCGGACTTTACCCTCCGCCTCGGTGATTTCGAGCTCGGACACATTCGACTCGGATACAAGGTCAATCAGGGTTTTGAGTTTTCGCAGATCCATGGGAGCTCCAACGGCTATAAAACTAAATAGGGCGCGAATTTACTCCAATTTCACCCTTCCCCGCTCTTTAGAACACATTTTTCGCGAACTTCGCGGTGAAAAATAAAGGCCTGGCGGGCGAAATTGACAGGAACAAAGTCACTGATCCCAGCGGATCATTTCAATTGAGCCCAATCTTGAAGATCTTGCTCGTTCACCTGACCCATTTTACGGTGCAGCACCTTTCCACTCTCCCCGAACACCACGCTAAAGGGAAGCCCCCCGGTCAGATTGCCCAACGATCGGCCCAGATCGGTTCCCCCCAGCCCAGCCAATCCGACCGGGAAATCCAGCGGAAGCCGCGCCAAAAATTGACGTACAGCAGATGGCTGATCAATGGCCAATCCCAGAACTTGCCATCCTTTCGCCGCATGTTCGCGATAAAAGGCATTGAGCATTGGAAGCTCCTGCACACAGGGAGGGCACCACGTCGCCCAAAAATTCAACAGCAGCGGCTTGCCTGCCATATCCGCCATGGAAACAACCCCGCCCTCGGGGCGGTCGAACTCCAGACTCCAAAGCGCCTGGTCGGCACCGGTTTCCACCGCGTGGGGCTTGAACCGCCACCAAGCCACCCCTGCTCCACCTAGCGCAGCGGCACCCGCCACCCCGGCATAAAGCAACCGGCGACGGGAAAATGACCGACCAGCGTCTGCGGGAGAGGATTCAGGCAAAGGGGGAAATTGGGTCATGGGTCGGTTTTTTCTTCGAGAAGGCGGCGCACCGCCGTCAGATCACCACGCGGCGTGCGCCCTTTCGCATCAGGCTTCAATGCACCACGCAAATCATCCAAGTCATACACGAGCAAGTGCACCCCGATGATCTCATTGAGCTCGGGCGATTTACTCCCGATACTCAGGGCTTCCACCGGCTCACCATGAAAGCCTGGCACCGTTCGTGGATCGTAATCCACATGATGATCTATCAATGCTATCTCTGCAGATTTGGGGTCATCACAAAACAATTGCAGATAAACATCTGACAAACGCGTTGCGGTGCCACGCCACACGGCACCACCCAAGTGCGGTCGAAACGGCGCCATCCTCTCCATCCAGACGAGCGCCAGCTGCCGCAGCGCCCGTAATTCGCGCGGCTGTGTCTCGGCGCAGAAGATCTGGATGTATTCACGCACGGCTTCCTCAACCTTGTCGTTGTCTGGCAGCGGCGTACGGGCGGGCAAACCCATTTCGCGCAAGGCACGGCGCTTTGCCGGCCCCCACTCAAGCCCTTCTTCCACCACCAGCCGGGCTGTGGTGTGGGCGATTTCTTCGCTCAAAGGTGTATGCATGGCAGCGTGAAGAACAGCGGATGGAACCGCCATTGTGGCGCGAGCCACCGCAAAGCCGTGTGACTTCACCCCCGGGAGCGGTGAGGCTTATGCCTCTCACATGGTGCGTGCGTGTCAGTAGTACGCCACGGGCAATGAACATGCGCGTGCTGCACTGCGTATGTCTTTGCGCTCCACCATATACAAGACCACGAGGCACGAGGCGAACCGGGCCACGCATGCCACGACGCTGCACATCCCCAACGATCCGAGCCCCCAGCCTTGGTCAGCCACCCATGATCTTTAGAATCTGCGCCCATGCATATACACATACTGGGCATCTGTGGCACTTTCATGGGGGGCCTCGCCGCGCTCGCGCGCGAGGCAGGGCACACGGTCACGGGCTGCGATGCGGGCGTATACCCGCCGATGAGCGATCAGCTGCGCGCGCTTGGCATTGACCTCATCGAAGGCTTCGGCGCTGAGCAGATGTCCCTCCGGCCTGACATGTATGTCATCGGCAATGTGGTCAGCCGCGCAAGGCTGCCCGACGGCACCCCCAAATTCCCCTTGATGGAAGCCATTCTGGATGCGGGAGCCCCCTACACCAGTGGTCCTCAATGGCTTGCAGAGCACGTGCTTCACGGGCGCCATGTGCTAGCGGTGGCTGGCACACATGGCAAGACCACGACCACGTCCATGTTGGCCTGGATTCTGGAGAGCGCCGGGCAGCAGCCGGGCTTTTTGATTGGGGGCGTTCCCCTGAACTTTGGACTGTCAGCGCGCCTGGGCGCCTCCCAGCGCCCATCGCCCGGAGAAGGGCCTCAAGGGTTGGCCCCTTTCTTTGTGATCGAAGCCGACGAATACGACACGGCATTCTTCGATAAGCGCAGCAAATTCGTGCATTACAGGCCCCGCACCGCAGTGCTCAACAACCTCGAATTCGACCATGCGGACATTTTCGAAGACTTGGCAGCCATAGAGCGGCAGTTCCACCATCTTGTGCGCACAGTTCCTGCATCAGGACGCGTTGTCACCAACGGACTGGAAGAAAGCCTTGCCCGCGTTTTGCACGCGGGCTGCTGGAGCGAGATGACCAGCTTCGGGGCGGCGGTGAGCGACTTTCGCGCACAAGGAGATCCACAATCATTTGACGTGATGTATCTGGACAAAAAAGTCGCGCACGTGCAATGGTCGTTGACGGGCATCCACAACCAGCTGAATGCACTGGCAGCCATTGCGGCCGCCCATCACGCGGGCGTCTCCCCTGACAAGGCGGCTGCGGCATTGGCTAGTTTCCAGAACGTCAAACGCCGCATGGAGCTGCGAGGAACGGTGCGCGGCATTGCCGTTTACGACGATTTTGCGCACCACCCGACGGCACTGCGAACCACGCTGGATGGCCTGCGCCGCAGCCTTGGCAGCAACGAACGCATCCTGGCGGTGTTCGAACCGCGCAGCAACACCATGAAGCTGGGCGCCATGAAAAGCCAGCTTCCCTGGGCGCTGGAGCCCGCTGATTTTGCGTTCTGCCACACCGCAGGGCTCGATTGGGATGCCGCAGAGGCAATGGCGCCGTTAGGCGTCGGTCCCGGTTTGCGCGCGCAAGTGGCGTCGGACATTGACAGCCTCATTGACCAAGTCACGCAGATCGCTCGCCCGGGCGATCACGTGGTGTGCATGAGCAATGGCGGCTTTGGCGGGGTTCACGCCAAGCTACTGCAAGCACTACAAAAACAATAGCTGCTAGCGCTTATATGATAAGCACTAGCAGCCAATTTCATACATAGAACCTTGTCAGAACGTGACGGCCATTGCAGGCACGTCCACCCTGACAATGGGTCTGGCCAGCGCTGCGCTGGCAGCGCGGGCGAATGTCAGCGACCAATCTGCGTCACCCATGCGGGAAGCCCCTGCGGCGTGGGCCACCGTCAAGACTTTGTCTGCCAACAGCACCTTGCCGCTAGCGCGCAGAGGCTCGCAGTCGAGCGAGAGGAACTGATCGTCAAGCCAGCGCCGAGCGGCCTCATGGCCCATGGGCTCGGCTCCGCCAAGGTCAAAATGAAACTCCTGATTTCCGGCCAGTTTGACCGACACCTCGCTATGCATGATGGATCGCCTTTCTAATGAGGTTTAAGCACAGGATGCCCCCCTGAAAAGGGCCTCCTCAGCACCTGAGTTTAGGCCCTGCCGTGATGGCCGGGGTGGCAATCACGGCAGCCAGGCAAAGCCTGGCACTCAACGTGCGCGGCGCGCCTTGACCGCGTCGGACAGCCCGGCCAGGGCCTGCAGCGAATCGTCCCACCCCAGGCACGCGTCGGTAATGCTCTTCCCATATTCCAGTGCACTCGGCTGGTCCTTGCCTGGGGTAAATTTTTGCGCGCCTGCCGTCAAATGGCTCTCCAGCATCAGGCCGAACACACTGCGCGAGCCCGCCGCGAGTTGGGAAGCGATGTCACGGGCAACGTCGAGTTGCTTTTCGTGCTGCTTGCTGCTGTTGGCGTGGCTGCAATCGACCATCAGGGTGGCGGGCAGTTTGGCCGCTTCAAGGTCTTTGCATGCGGCAGCCACGCTGGCGGCGTCGTAATTGGGCGCCTTGCCACCGCGCAGGATGACGTGGCAATCCGGGTTGCCGTTGGTGTTGACAATGGCGACTTGGCCATTTTTGTGCACCGACAGGAAGTGATGGCCGCGGCTGGCAGACTGGATGGCGTCGGTGGCGATCCGGATGTTGCCATCCGTGCCGTTCTTAAAACCGATTGGCGCCGAAATGCCCGATGCGAGTTCGCGGTGCACCTGGCTTTCGGTGGTGCGCGCACCAATGGCGCCCCAGCTGATCAGGTCGCCGATGTACTGGGGCGAGATCACGTCCAGGAACTCGCTGCCCGCAGGCATGCCCAGGCGGTTGATATCGATCAGCAGTTGGCGCGCAATGCGCAGGCCTTCGTCGATGCGGTAGGTTTCATCGAGGTAGGGGTCGTTGATCAGCCCCTTCCAGCCGACCGTAGTACGTGGCTTTTCGAAATACACACGCATCACGATTTCCAGGGTGTCGGCGTACTCGGTGCGCGCAGCCATGAGCCGGCGCGCGTATTCGATGGCGGCAGCGGGGTCATGGATGGAGCAAGGACCAATCACCACCAGCAAGCGGTCATCCTCGCCCGCCATGATGTTGTGGATGTTCTTGCGGGTCTGGGTGATCAGCGTCTCGACTGGCGTGCCGCCAATCGGGAAAAAGCGAATCAGATGCTCTGGAGGAGGCAACACGGTGATGTCCTTGATACGTTCGTCGTCGGTCTGGCTGGTTTTCTCGACGCTGCGGTACCAGACATCGCTGGAAGGAGTGGTGGAAGCCGTCATGGTTGCATCCTCGTGGAGTAGAAGTAATGGATAAAAAACGGGAGGGCAGAAAAACAAAAACCGCCGGGCTTTGCAGCGTCGGCGGTTGGTATGGGGAGGTTGTGTTTGCTTGCGCGTTGGCCTCTCATCCGCCTGGGACTGAGATAAAAAACCAAAAATAAAACGCGGCGCGAACTTGCATGTCAAACAATGTAGCACAGGACTGTGGCACTGCTGCAATTTCTAGCTGTTGCGATTGCACGACAAAAACACAAAACGTCTTCATTCCAGCAGCCCGCTTAACGTGTGATCCGATGGAGCCACGCACGCGCCCGCTGCACCACCGACAGCTTGCGCGGCGCCGCTGCATCGGGTGAATCATTCGAGGGATCGGTTTGGTGTTCGTACATGTCAATCAGCAAAAGCGCCTCGCCGAGCGTGCGCCAGGCCAATAACTCGAAATGATCGAAACTGGCGCTCTCTTTAGCGCTGCGCCGATCAAGCATCTGCTGCCAATCGACGGCGGCATTGCGCAGCTCTCGCAACGCGCGCTGGTAGGTCCCGAACTCATACAACGCATGCCAACCAGACCCCAGCCCAGTCAAAAACAGTTGATGCTCACGAGCACACTGGTTCAGCGCTGTGACACGGCGCGTGATGTCTGCGGCATCACTGCTGGTGCGCCGAGCGCGCACGGCTTCGTCGATATGCGTGGACAAAAGCCCCAGGCTATCGCGCAGCTGGCGCGAGTCTTCATCGGCCACGCCCTCGCGCAGAAATCGGCTGATATCGCCAAATGACTGAAGTGTCAACAGGTGACTGGGGCGCGTGGCAGGCATGGTGTGAGAGTGCATTTTGCACCGCGCGCGCCATGTGTGCGCAGTTCTGCCTTGCACCTCTTTTTGCACGCCCCTGCAACGACCGAGGCGACGAATACGCGAGCACGGAGTCTCCGTTCTCGCGTATTCCAATCAGGCCATCAAGCGGTTCCACCCACCGTCAGGCCTTCAATACGCAAAGTGGGCTGGCCCACGCCGACCGGGACACTCTGGCCTTCCTTACCGCAAGTGCCTACACCGCTATCGAGGCGCATGTCATTGCCGATCATGGTGACTTTTTTGAGGGATTCGGGACCGCTGCCGATGATCGTAGCCCCCTTCACGGGGTACTGGATCTTGCCGTTTTCCACCCAATAGGCTTCACTGGCCGAAAACACGAACTTGCCCGATGTAATGTCCACTTGCCCCCCGCCAAAGTTACTGGCGTACAGGCCTTTCTTGATACTGGCAATGATCTCGGCCGGGTCCTTGTCACCGCCCAGCATGTAGGTGTTGGTCATGCGTGGCATGGGAATGTGCGCATAGCTCTCACGGCGGCCATTGCCGGTGGGTGCCACGCCCATGAGGCGTGCATTGAGCGAATCCTGGATATAGCCCTTGAGAATGCCGTCTTCGATCAGGACATTGCGCTGGCTGGCATGGCCTTCGTCGTCCACATTCAATGAGCCACGGCGGTCGGCGATGGTGCCATCGTCCAAAACCGTCACCCCCTTGGCAGCCACCCGCTGGCCAATGCGGCCACTGAAAGCGCTGGAGCCCTTGCGATTGAAGTCCCCCTCCAGGCCATGTCCGATGGCCTCGTGAAGCAAGATGCCAGGCCAGCCAGAACCCAGCACCACAGTCATCTCGCCCGCCGGTGCGGGGCGCGACTCCAGGTTCACCAAAGCCGCATGAACGGCCTCATCCACATAACGATTCATCTGCTCGTCATCGAAATAGGCCAGGCCAAAACGCCCGCCGCCGCCCGCAGACCCCATTTCGCGACGGCCATTGTGTTCGGCGATCACGGTGATGGAAAGCCGCACCAGTGGCCGCACATCGGCCGCCAGGGTGCCGTCGGCACGGGCCACCAGGACCACGTCGTACTCGCTGGCAAGGCCCGCCATCACCTGGGCCACGCGCGGGTCTTTGGCTCGAGCGCGTTGCTCCAACTTCTCCAGCAGCGCCACCTTAGCCGTACTGTCCAGCGACGCAATGGGATCTACACCGGGGTAAAGATTTCGCGAGAGCGCTATCTTTTTTGGAGCTACCCGCACTTTACCTGTCTGCGCTACTGACGAAATAGACCGCACGGTACGAGCGGCATCCAGCAACGAGGCTTCAGAAATATCGTCCGAGTATGCGAAGGCTGTTTTCTCACCGCTGACCGCGCGCACGCCCACGCCCTGGTCGATGCTGAACGAGCCCGTTTTGACGATGCCTTCCTCCAGGCTCCAGCCTTCACTGCGCGTGTATTGAAAATAAAGGTCCGCATCATCCACCTTGTGGCTGCGGATCTCGGCCAAGGCCCGGGCCAAATGGCTTTCATCCAAGCCAAAAGGCGTCAACAACAGGTCACGGGCAACGTCAATGCGCTGGCTGGTGGCCGCGCGCTGGGGCGCGGCAGTGGTGGAGCGAAAAGTCATGCGGCCATTTTAGGCGGGAGGCCATGTCCGGCGCCCGGGCGGGCAATTGCATCTGCGCGGCCTTCCAAGCCAAGGACCTTCGTGCGATCTCAGAGAGCATCGAACGCCCACCGGCCCCTGACGTCGGCGGAGCTACATGGCGGCCTTGGGGTCTTTGGTGTCCTGCTTCTGTGCCCGCGCCACCGACATCAGGATGCCCAGCGCCAGCCCCAGGGTGACCATGGCAGTGCCCCCATAGCTGATGAACGGAAGCGGCACCCCCACCACAGGCAAGATGCCACTGACCATGCCCATGTTCACAAAAGCATAGGTGAAGAAAATCATGGACACCGCCCCGGCCATCAAGCGCCCAAAAAGATTACCAGCCCCAGAGGCTATGGCCAGGCCGCGCCACACCAGCAGCAAAAAGCAGATGATCAAAAAGAGATTGCCTGCAAGCCCAAACTCCTCAGAAAACGCCGCAAAGATGAAGTCGGTGGTGCGCTCAGGAATGAACTCAAGGTGGGTCTGAGTGCCTGCCATAAAGCCCTTGCCCCAAAATCCCCCCGAGCCAATGGCAATCATGCCCTGGATGATGTGAAACCCTTTGCCCAACGGGTCGCGCGACGGGTCGAGCAACGTGCAGATGCGTTGCTGCTGATAGTCGTGCAACACCACCCAGCGCACCCCGTCCGCGCACAACTGATCGCCCAGCAACACCAGGGCAAAAATGCCGGCACCGCCCACCAGCACAGGGGGCAGGATCAGCTTCCATGACAAGCCCGCGAAAAAAATCACCGATAGACCGGCCGCCAGCACCAGCAGCGAGGTCCCCAGATCTGGCTGCTTCATGACCAGCCCGACCGGAATGGCCAGCAGCACCCCTGCCGCCGCAAAATCAAGCGGCCGCAACGTCCCCTCTCGCTTTTGAAACCACCAAGCCAACATCAACGGCATGGCGATCTTCAGGATTTCGCTGGGCTGGATAACGACCCCCAGATTGATCCAGCGCTGCGCGCCCTTTTTGGTGATGCCGAACAGGGCCACCGCCACCAGCAGCGTCACCCCAGCCACATACAGCGGCACCGCGCAGGCCATGATCTTTTGTGGCGGAACCTGCGCGACCATGAAAAGGATGCCCACCGCAATCAACATGTTGCGCCCATGGTCAGCAAACCGCGTTCCGTGGTCATAACCCGACGAATACATCGCCAGCAGGCCCGCACAGGCCAACAAAATCACCAACACAAGCAGCGGAAGGTCGAACCCCCTAAAAAGGGGCATGAGGCGCTGCAACAGCGTGGGTTTTTCAAAAACGACGGCCATCCTCCGATTATCGGGCCGCCGTTGGCCTCAAGGGCCTTGTGCACAACATCACTCGGCCTGCCGAAAGGCCATCACCGCTTGATTGCGCAGGGTGCGCAGCAGGCCCAGCGCCTTGTCATCCACCACGATGCCCCCTGCCGTGGACTGGTCGGCATAAATCAAAGCAAATGCTTGCCCCTTGATCTGCAGGGGCAAAAGCAAAAAGGAAGGGGCGTTGATCCCCGTGCGGTACCAATCAGGCAACCGTGCCCGCATGCGCGGCTCGGTGGCGTCATTGATGAGCGTATCGGCGCCACGCAGGCACACGGCGGCAAATAGATCCCCTGGTGTCTTGAGCGGCACTTTCATGGCACGCACCGCGACTTCGCTGTCTTCGCCCAAGCCAAAACGGCCGGTCAACATGTCGCTGCGCGCATCGCGCAGGCAAAAAACCATGCGCCGAAAGCCCAACGCACGAAACATGGTTTCGAGAATCATGCGCAGCACATCGTTGAGCTGAAAACTCTCGACCATGGCGTTGGTGATGTCCTGAACACCCGCCGCCAACACCTCATTGACCTGCGCCACCGGCACCGCGCGCCCCGCTTGCGGCGCCAAAACCACCGGCAACGGCTCGGGCGGCGGGCCCCCCCC